>Ga0160422_10002444_pt1 | contig 11635 bp, 10 predicted proteins | sample Fk160mmetaG_FD_108192 | JGI IMG/M metagenome (GOLD analysis project Ga0160422, IMG submission 108192) | Marine microbial communities from the Central Pacific Ocean - Fk160115 60m metaG | ecosystem: Environmental > Aquatic > Marine > Oceanic > Photic zone | place: The Central Pacific Ocean... | reverse complement strand
TTTGACTGGTGCATGGATCACCTTGAGCCTGGGTGGGGAGGCCCTGAACGGCCCGATCTTCGAGCCATGCTCACCGTTGCCCATCGACTCGGCAACATGCAACGATTTTCCAAACTCATGGCCAATCCCCAAGACGTTGACGACCCGATGTTGGCGGCGGTGGCTCAAGCATGCGCCACTACGCCTGCAGAAACCCAAACCTGGGGCACGAGGTTATCCGAGCTGACGAGTCTCTAGCCTTTGAGGAAGTACCGATTGAGGTCTTCAAATTCCCGGACCGTCCAAGTTTTCGTGGGCGGCACCGTTCTCCACCACGCCACAGATTTCACCTTCGTGTCGTCAACGCTCCATGCCTCGCTTTCGGTGGGTGAAACGACCACATGAGCGACCCAACCTTTCCCATAGTAGTCTTTGTTCCAACCGATCAACGTGCCTGATAAACCAGTTTCCTCCCGTAGCTCCCTAACAAGGGCTTCCTCGGGACTCTCGCCCTGCTCAAGATGGCCGCCCGGTATTTCCCATCCTCGTTCCGGGTGTTCAACAAACAGAACCCTGCCGCCATCGCCCAAAGCTTTGGGAGCAGTCGCTTGTTCGGTAACCCAAGCGAGGACGAACGTTGGTTTCCCGACCGCCATGGCTTCACTTCATTGTGGATTGGATGCGTTCAAGCCAAGGTTGGGCCCAGTTTTCCCCGGAGGCCAACAGACGCCTTGCCAGGAAAAACGCAGACTGGTGGTCGCCTTGTGCAAGCAACGCCTCCAATTTTGCCTCGTCAGGGTGAGCACTCGCGGCTTTCTCCTCTACAACGGGTTCTTGCGCAGCGGGTTGTGTTGTTGATATGCGGCTTGTCAATTGACGCATGCCCTCCAAAAACGCCTGCCGATGTTCAATGCTTGGGCCAGACCAAGGCTGCGCTTGTTTGCCGTCCATGTCGTCCTTCAGCCGCTCTAAAAACCGGTCGCGTTCCTTTGTGTGCGGCCGCAGTTCCTGCACCTGGTCGTAACAAGACCACGCCTCATCCATCTCCCGACGGCGTTCATGAAGCCGTCCCAGTTCCAACCAGAGTTCGTGGTTGATGGGCCTGTGGGCCAGAAGGTGCCTTGAAAGTTCGATGAACATCTGTTCGTGCCCCGCAGAACGCAAGCGTTCCAATCTCCTTCCGAATATGATGTTGGCTCGTTGATCCCGAAAGTCAAGGCGGCGGCAACGTTCTGCAAAATCCGATAGGGCACGGTCACTGCCACTCGCCTTTACTTGGTTCCACCAGTCATCGGCGCTGAGGGCGTCCCTTGAAAAGGCGGCTTCCAACAATTCTCTACCATGGCCAAGGTAATCGATTCCCGCAAGTTGCTCAAGATTCTCAGGGTCCCTGCCCAAAACCACAAACACGTCTTCCAGAACAGCGCGTAGCCCGTCAGCGTCGTTGTTGAGGGCTTTGAGCTCTGCCAAACATCGCCAGTTTCGTTCGTCTGTGAAATCATGAAGAATTGCTTGGCGAGCGTTTTGCTCAGCCCATGCCATGTTTTCATTCGCCCTGGTGGGGTCGTCCATGGCCAACTTTGAGAATTTCAAGGCCGTTGTCCGGTAGCGGTTGCCTAGGTTTCGGCGTGGGTGCTGCAAGAGGTCTTGACCATCAGCCATTGGACTCCCTCACTGAACCGATAGAAAGCCCTCTCTGTCGGCATCGAAATCAATGGTTGCATCGTAGCCTATCTTTGATGTGCGACCGTCATCATAGCGAGAGGGGTCGAGCGAACTTCCGCGCTGGTCTTTCAAAATGATGGTGTCTTTGTCAGGTTGCCAGCGCGTCATCAGGGCCCATTCAACCCTGACAGGGTTTGTGATGTCAATGTCTTCATCAACCACGGTGACGATTTTCATGCTTTTGTGGCCGGCAAAGGCCGCTTCTATGGCTTTCAAACCGTCGTCAGCGTGTTTCTTTCGAATTTTAAGCACGGCTGCTAACCAACCGCAACCGCCTTCTGTCATGTGCACGTCAACGCATTCAACCACTTCGTTCACCGCCGCTTTGATGGTTGGTGCTCTCGGCAGCCCCATGAGCGTCTTATGCTCGGCCTCACCCGGTATGAGGGCGTGGAAAATAGGTTCGTTTCGATGCGTTAATCCATCGATTTCGATAACAGGTTCTTGACGCACGTCGTCCACGGTACCCGTGATGTCGACATAGGGTCCCTCGTCGTCGTCTTCAAGCGTAATTCGCCCCCACCAGACATATTCTGCATCGGCAGGTACGTGCACACCGTTCGGCATTGCAACAAGACTCAGTGGTGTGCCGTACAGCTTTTCATGAAGAGCGGCGGCGATGGTCAACTCGTCGATGTTCTCGTCGAACGACATGGCTGCTGCGAGCAAAACAACCGGATCGGGTGCGTTAACCACAGCAACATTAACTTCGCGACCTTCACTTCTGGCGTTGGTGACCATGGTTCGAAGGTGTCGGGGGACGAGCCGCACAACAAGATGATTTTCATCTCTCAAAAATTGTCGGTGGAACGACACGTTTCGGATGCCGTTGTCCTCGGCAATGATGATGCTGGCAGAGGAATACCGACCCCGGTCCTGGGGCCAATGGTGTGGAATCGGTATGGCTCTGAGGTCAACTTTCTCGACCGTGTTCTCAAAACAGGGGGCTTTGTCTTTCTCGACCAGTTCCGGTTGGCTTGGGTTGGTCATGGCCCAGCCGAGCGTGTCAATGTAGGCTTCAGGTTCGATACCGATGGCAGCACATAGCCTATCTCGCGTTAGCATGTTGACCGCCGCTCTGTGGCCGGGACACTCCTTGATGTTGGCGTAGATGGTCATTTGATGACCGTTGGCTTTGGAGTGATGAAGCATACCGTGGACGAGACTGACCTCGTCGGTTTCCACGGTCGCTGCGCCCAAGTGGTCACGGAAGGCCATGCTTCACCCACTTGCGCGCGTTGTTTGAATGTTGTTCATCGATGAGAGGGAACCCGCAGGTCATGGCTAATCAATCAGCGTCAAGCCCAATCGGCCTGCATAAAGGGATTTGATTAAATAGGGGCGGCAAGTCGGCAAAATGCTTCAATGAGGTGACCATGATGGGTAGAGGACTCTTCGCCGGTGCAAAGATGGCCAAGGACCGCCAGAAATTCAGGTGGTCAGACCGTCGGTACAAGAAGCGGATGCTCAAGTCGCGAGCCAAGCACGACCCGCTCGCAGGGTCGACGCAAGCCAAAGGCATCGTGATTGAGAAAGTCGGTATTGAAGCCAAGCAGCCCAACAGCGGGATTCGCAAAGCCGTGAAGATTTCGCTGATCAAGAACGGTAACAAACTTACCGCCTTTGCTCCCGGCGACGGTGCTATCAACTTCATTGACGAGCACGACGAAGTCATGGTCGAAGGTATCGGCGGTCGCATGGGTCGTTCGTACGGAGACATCCCCGGTGTTCGCTACAAAGTCATTCAAGTCAACGGCGTTTCGCTCGACGAAATGGTTCGAGGACGAAAGGAAAAGCCGGTCCGATGAGGTGAGCACCATGAGCGATACAGAACCTGAGGCACAAGAAGTCAAACCCATTGCTGGCATCGGCACAAAAGTCTTCGGAAAGTGGGACGCCTCAGAAGTCACCTGCCGAGACCCTGGATTGGCGCCATACATCAACCTGACAACGGTGGGCGTGCCACATACCGGTGGACGGCACGCCAACGCTTGGTTCGGAAAATCCAAACTATCCGTCGTCGAGCGATACATCAACAAACTCATGCGAACAGGTGCCTACACCGGAAAGAAAATGGGTGCTATGAAAGCTTTTGAGGGCGCCCTCGACCAAATTGCAGAACGTTCAGGCAACAACCCACTGCAGGTGTTTGTCGACGCCATTTGCTCCGCCGCTCCCATGGAAGAGATCACCCGAATCAAATTCGGTGCAGTCTCTCAGCCAAAAGCTGTTGATTCCTCCCCTTCCCGCCGTTTGGATGTCGCCCTGGCCAACCTTGCCAAAGGAGCCCAACAGGGGACTCACAAGTCCAAGCGAACCCTTCAGAACTGCATCATCAACGAACTGACAAAGGCAAGCGAAGGCGACGTCACTTCATTCGCTGTTGGCAAGAAGGAAGAACTTGAGCGCATCGCTGCTTCAGCTCGATGATCGCATAGTTTCCCTCACGCCCAAACGAGCGCGTGGACCCCTCTACGCGAAACAAGCAATCAACGCAGCAACTCGAGCTTGGCTGCTTTCAGGAATATCATCCTCGAATCCAAACGATCTCAGCACCACACGCCCGATGTCTTCATGTTCAGCGAGCTCAAGAAGGTGGGGCCAAAGCAGCTGCTTTGCTTCTTCTCTGTTCCCGTTGTGGTACAGGTGTGCGGCAGCGATTAAGCGGGTTGGCAGCGTGTCAATCTTCCCCAATCCAGATGCATCATCTTGCAAGGCCAAAGCGCATACTTCTGAAAGCAATTGAAACGATGGTTCTGAGGTGAGTTCATACGCCTTGAACGCCAACTCAACCACCTTTTCCAGGTTGGTGCTGTTGGCCTTGCTGTTGATGGCGAGTTTCGCATACACCGTTGCAGCCGTTCGGTAGGCGTCAAGTGTTTCAGGTTGCAGTTGGTCGCCGTGGTTTCTGATGAAATACCTGAGTTCCTCAAAGACCACTTCGAAGTCCACCTCTCCCGAACGTGAAAGCTGGTCTCTTTTTCTCTCTCGAACAGGGATGAAAGGAAGTTCAACACCTGCGAGGATCAAGGAACTTGGTACCTTCACCACCACCCACTCATCACTCATTAGAGACCACCTCGCTCGTATCGAACGGCTTGTTCAAACGTCGTTGTTCGCAGGCCGACCATATGGTTGAATTCATTGACGTTAGCAAACCCAGCATCATGGATCATCATTTCAATTTCCACCGGTGATTTAACACCGGCCCCATACGGGTTTTCCTGAAGTTTTTTCATCTCATCAAGGATAGGGTATTTCTTAGAATTCAACCTCTCAAAACTGGATTCTTTGAGCAAGTGATGGTTGGGGTTCAATCTTCGCAGTTCATCCTCCAGCGGCTTGAATCTCGTGGCCTGTTGTTTCGACATTTGTCTCATGCCCTCAAAGGTGTTGTCTTCCAAACCACCACCTGTAGAGCCTTTGTTAATCCAATGGTCCGCTTTGTAAGCCGTAGTGTCGCCCAATAATTGTGAATCCTCCGAGACCTTCCCCTCGAGGATAGCCTGCCCTTCTTTTTGGCTGCGACCGTAAGCCTCACTGTGTTTGGCATCGGTGACCATTTGGTCTTGGTTCTTGGCAAAGGTTGCGGGGTCTTCATCGAACCCGAGTTCTTTTGCATTGGAGTGCTTATGGTAACTCTTATCGTAAGTCGGGCGAACCTCTCTGTGGTCAATATCAGACATCAAACGCTTGCCGTTTCCATCGGGTTTGACAATCCGATACGTGATGTCTCGGTCTGAACCGATTTTGACCGCTCCGACAGGGTTGGTTGATTCAACCGTTCGGAATTCGGCGCCAGTCTTTGGATTTCGCCAGACCTTTCCAGTACTGGTTTGGAAGGGGCCCTCCATTTCACCGAGGTCAAAGCGCTTTTGTGCGTATTCACGCACATCACCGTCAACCTTTGTGTGCAATTCATCCGTGTGTTTTTGGAAGGCGATTTTTTGGTCATCCGTGAGTTTCCTGTTCACGTGATTCATGGCGACTTTGTTGCGTTTTATCTCATTCATTTCTTTGGCGATGAGTTTCGAATCGCCGCTGTCAAGGGCCTCACCAACTTTTTGCACCAACTTCTCACTCTCAACTTGGTGTTGTTTCCACGCCTCCTTTCTTTGCTCAAGATTCTCTTTGGAGGGGTTCGGTCGGTCCTCGATGGCCTCTGAGGATTTCTTAATCTCTGGCGCTCCTTTGGTCGAATGAACAACCGGCCCTTGCTCAACGTTTCCGAATTTCTTCAAGTCGTCTGCAGTGTCAAGACCGCTGCTCAATTCAGCGGCTTTTTTGGCGTCTTTGACTGCACCAACCTTCTTTGTTTGAACGAGTTTAGCAGCGACCTTGGCGCCTTTCGTAGCGCCACCAGTAGCGATTGTTCCAACAACATCAACCACTGCCGTGCCCATTGAAACCAATCGCTGACCCAACGATTTGTTGGGATCCAATCCATCTTCAATATCACCAATAGGCGTGAGCATTTTTACCACTTCACCCGGATTCTCTGCGATGAATTTAGCGGCATTACCAGCAACCTCAGCACCCTTTTTTGCTACGGCTTTGATGTCATCTGTGTCCATTTTGTTCATGATGTAATCGCTGCCGTTGACAATGTCTTCCGCCGAACCCTTTGCAAAATCCTTGTAGAACTGGGGGTCGGTGGCTAAACGAGCCGCTTCCTCCACAGTGTCGACAGCACCTTGGGCCAAATTGGCAAGATCATCACCCAATCCCGTGATGTCCTTTTTCACGCCGTCCCAGAAATCACCCCAAAAGCTACCCTCTTGCTTATCGGACGTTGATTCCTTTTTCGAGCGCTTTTCCTCTGCGTTGGCCTCTTTCTTTTCGATGCTCTTCGCCTTCTTTTGGCGGTTTTTGGCTTCTTTTTTCTTGGCCTTTGCTTCAGACATTACGGCTTTGTCCTTCTTTTTCTTTGCCTTGACAAGAGCTCTGGCCCCCACCGCTCCAGCGATGATGCCGACCTGACCGATTGTTTCCCCTGTCTCACCCGACGAATCCGGCTCTGATTCGAAAGGATCTCCCATGATGACTTTCGCCAGCGGTTTCACCAGAGGGTTGTTCAGAAGAGTGATGCCATCATCACTTGAAGAGCAGTTTGTTTGATTGGTGGTCCCAATCGTGCTGTTGGTTTCGTTCGTACCAACCAAAGTACCGTTTGTCGTAGCATTTGACAGCGATGTACATTCGGTATAACTCGTCAGAGAGTAGACTCGCCATGTCCCCCGACAGCCGTATTGGTCCACCCATGAACCATAGGCATCAGCGTTCCAGGTGTTCCCGGAATAATAAATTCCAGACCATGATCCATTGTTCTCAAATCCACTAGCAGTTCCGTTATTGAAATGCCCCGTTCCGTTAATGGTGGCGGTTATTTGGTACCCCCATCCATCTTCGTCAAAGAAGGTACCACTAACCCTCTCTCCGTAGATGCGCATTTTTATTTCACCGCCGCCACAGGCAAGGGTGTCCCCGTTTGCCAATGTTTGGAAGGCGAAAGTCATTCCATCCTGTTCTTCAATCTCCCCATCGGGGATGCCTATGCCTTCGTAAGTTCCGTCCCAAGGACCAAGAGGCTCGTCCAACAACGCCTCCTCTAGGTCCCAATACCAATCCGTAATCACAGGCATTGATGCCCCGTGCTCAATAGATTCATCGATGACAATCGTCAATACGGAACTGGAAATTAATAAAAAAGTGGCCAGAGACATAATGCCATTGACGACATCATGTCGAAATACAGACTCTATCACACTGATGCCAGCCCCGTCATCCAAGGCATTTTTGTACCACTCCTCGGATTCCATAGCAGGTGGTTATCTCGGATGCCAAATAATAGTTGACATCAAATATTTACAATACACATAGGTTGGAAGTTTTACCTCGCACACTAGAAACCACCAGTACGATTCGATGGTTATGCAGTGTCTCCGAGCGTGACTCCATAACACCCCTGCGCTCACAATAGGCGAACGCACGGGATTGCAATGGGTCGCCTCAAAGGTTACTCAATCATGAAGTTCCCTCGCGAAGATTCATACTCCGTCGTTCCGAGCAACTGGCATGTCCAAGCGCATTTTTGTGAAGTTTGTCTCCGACCCGAACAACGACCCTGTGAAGACCATCGTCGGTTTAGCGTGCGCCTCGCGTGCCGTGGCCGATGGTCATGATGTCAACGTCTTCTTTGCTGCCGCTGGTGTGCGTCTTTTGGAGGCCTCGTACATCGAGGGACTTGAGGCTGAAATTGACAGCCCAGAATCCATGGTTCGACCGATGATGGATGCGCTGGTAGCAGGAGCAACCTTGCACTGTTCGTTTGGTTCGCTTAAGGCCGTTCTCGGTATCGCTGAGGGGGACGGTGCTCTGCTCATGGCGGACGACCAAATCTCGTGGAGTGGCCCACCCGGTGTCATCGCTCTCGCCACTGCCTCAGATGTACAACTCTTGTACTGATTCACACCCTGCCTGCGAGGCACTTAAGAACCCCTTTTCAGTGGGCGCAACAGCGAGAACACGGTGGTAACCATGGGACGTAAGGAAGACAACATCAAGAAAGCCACAGAAGTCATGCACATTCTGCCTCAGATTCGGAATCTCTGCATCGCTGCGCACATCGACCACGGGAAAACAACCCTCTCGGACAACCTCATCGCCGGAGCAGGCATGATGTCAAACGAGCTTGCAGGTGCCGCTCGCGTACTTGATTTCGACGAGCAAGAGTCCGCACGTGGTATCACCATCAACGCCGCCTCGGCTTCTATGGTCCACGCCGTTGACGGAACGGATTACCTCATCAACCTCATTGACACTCCAGGACACGTTGACTTTGGTGGCGACGTCACTCGTGCCATGCGAGCCGTTGACGGTTGTTTCATTCTGGCCTGTGCCGTCGAAGGCCCCATGCCTCAGACGGAGACCGTGGTTCGACAAGCATTGAAAGAAAAAGTGAAGCCTGTGCTGTTCATTAACAAGGTCGACCGACTTATCAACGAACTGCAAGTGACACCAGAGGACATGATGGCTCGTTTCATCGAGACCATCAAGAAAGTCAACAGATTGATCCGTCAATTTGCACCCAAGGGCATGGAAAAAGCATGGCAAGTTTCTGTGGAAGACGGAACGGTCGCCTTTGGATCGGCGTACCACAACTGGGGCATTACCGTACCCTACATGGCCAAATCCGGTATTTCATTCAAGGAAATTTTCGAATACTGCAACAACGAGGACCAGAAAACACTTGCTCAAAAAGCGCCCGTGCACGAGGTTCTCCTCGACATGGCCGTGTCAAAACTTCCCGGACCGATTGAAGCTCAGAAATACCGAATTCCCAATATCTGGACTGGCGACCTCGACTCCGACATCGGTAGGGCGATGATGAATTGCGATCCCGAGGCTGAACTCGCCATGATGGTGACCAAAATCTGGATGGACCCGCACGCAGGTGAAGTCGCTGTTGGCCGCGTTTACTCCGGCGCCATCAACCAGGGTGAATCCGTTTATGCCATCGGCGCAGCGAAACCTGAACGTGTGCAACAAGTGGCGATGATGGTCGGCGGCGACCGCATCACGGTGCCCAAGGTCGTTGCTGGAAACATCGCAGCCGTGACGGGCATCCGTTCCGCTGCAGCAGGTGTAACCCTCTCAAGAGACAAAGAGTTCACACCCTTTGAAGCTATTCGACACTACTCCGACCCTGTGGTCACGGTGGCCGTGGAGCCCAAGAGCATGAAAGACCTGCCCAAGTTCATTGACGCTTTGCGCTCCTTGGCAAAAGCCGACGCCTCTCTCCAAGTAACGACCAACCAAGAAACGGGCGAAGCTCTTCTTGCCGGGATGGGTGAACTTCATCTTGAGATCACGGTGTACCGCATTGAGGAAGAACAGAACATCAAGGTCAAGGTCAGCCCGCCCATCGTTGTCTATCGCGAGGGTATTCAGGGCTCAAATCGAGGCAACTCGTTTGAAGGAAAATCACCCAACCGCCACAACCGGTTCTTCTTTGAGATTGAAGCGCTGCCAGACGCCGTTGTCGCCGCTCTGAGAGCCGGCGAACTCGGGGACGGTCCGGTCAGAAACAAAGACGCCAAAGAGGTTGGAAACAAATTCGGCGAGTACGGCATGGACAAAGACATCATGCGGAAAATTTACGCCATCAAGGGCACAAACGTCCTCGTCAACGATACCAAAGGTATCCAAAACCTGCACGAGACGCGCGAACTTATCATCGAGGCCTTCAACGAAGTGTGCGTGAAAGGTCCCGTCGCTGACGAGCCAGTTCAAGGCATGTTCGTTCGACTCGTTGATGCTAAACTCCACGAAGACGCCATTCATCGTGGACCTGCACAAACGATTCCTGCTGTTCGAAACGGCATCAAGGGTGCCATGATGAGGGCCAAGACGGTCCTTCTGGAACCGATGCAAAAAGCGTTTATCTCCGTTCCAAACGATTGGCTTGGCCAAGTCACACGAGAAGTGACGACCCGCCGAGGCATCATTGAAGACATGCCATCAGAAGGTAACGTGACCACGGTCGTTGGTGTCATTCCAATCGCCGAAACGTTTGGTTTCTCCAACGACATACGAGCCGCCTCTCAAGGCCGTGCAGTTTGGAACACCGAGAACCTTGGGTTTGAGATGCTTCCACCCCAGCTGTTCAATGATGTGGTGGGAGACATTCGCCAGCGCAAAGGTCTCAAGCCAGAGCCAAACCCAGAATCGTACTACGCAGATTGAGGTTCAAACATGAGGGGAGTCGTTTTAGGACTCCATGCGAGCCAGGTAGGTGGCGTTCCAAAACACCCCGTCGAGGTGCTCGAGGTTTCCGAAACGGGATGCATCGGGGACCAACAAAACGACCAGCGACACCACGGCGGCCCATTGCGAGCCGTGTGTCTGCTTGAGGATTGGGTTCTTGAGCGTCTGCAACAGGACGGCCACCCCATATACCCGGGCTCAACCGGAGAAAACATGCTCATTAGCGGTTGTTCGCCCGGGGACTTAGGCATCGGCTCACAACTTCGTGTGGGGTGTGTTAGGCTTTCGATAACATCAGCGGCCGTACCCTGCAAAACCATTCGCGACTCGTTCATTGGCGGTCAATTCCACCACCTCAGCGACAAACGAAACCCCGGACAGACACGTTGGTACGCAGAGGTGATTCAAGCCGGCACCGTCCGGCTGGGTGATGAGGTTCGTTTGATCACGACAAACGAGCCAACTGGAAATCCGTGAGTTCCCGGAGCGCCCGTAGAGCCGTGGATGCTGGCAACTTGTCAAGGCAGTCGTGCGCTTCCTGATGGTAGGCTTCGGCCTTCTCCTTGGCGTAGGCAACCGAACCGAGTTCGTTCAACGCCAACAAGCCGTCGGCCAAACCGGCGGCGTCAACGGCGTCGCCTTTACCTAAAACGGCCATCAGGCGTTGTTTTGTCGGGCTGTCTGGTTGCCTTAACGCATGGATCACCATCAGGGTCCGCTTGCCCTGTGCGATGTCCGAGCCAGCCGGCTTGCCGAGGGTAGCGGAATCGGAAAGCACGTCAATAACGTCATCCATAAGCTGGAAACACAAGCCAAGCGCTTTGCCCCAATCCGCCATAAGATTCACGGTTTCTTCATCAGCACCGGATATTCGAGCGCCAATTTCTGCACAAATCCAAAACATGACGGCTGTTTTTCCTTCAATCATCTCCAGATAATCCTCTTCAGAAACTTCGAGCCGGTCTTCAAATTCAATATCGAGCTGTTGACCTTCACTCACTCGTCGCACCATCCATGCTATTCGATTCACAAGCGGTGCTACGTCCGTGGGCGTGAGGTTTTCCGCCTGCACCAGGCGCTCGAAGGCGATGGCCAACATGGCATCGCCCGCGTTAATCGCTGTCGGCATGCCGTATTCGATATGAACGGCGTTTCGACCACGTCT
>Ga0160422_10002443_pt1 | contig 11636 bp, 7 predicted proteins | sample Fk160mmetaG_FD_108192 | JGI IMG/M metagenome (GOLD analysis project Ga0160422, IMG submission 108192) | Marine microbial communities from the Central Pacific Ocean - Fk160115 60m metaG | ecosystem: Environmental > Aquatic > Marine > Oceanic > Photic zone | place: The Central Pacific Ocean... | reverse complement strand
TACAGCCACAAACATTATTGGAATATTTAATCCATTTAATTCTCCAATTATTGGTAATGTGTATGTTTCAGCACCAATCATTTCACATGCAGCAACTAAAATAAGACATGCAGCACCAATAATTAGCATTGATATAATCAGTAATGCCCAACCATTTTTATTGTTAATTTTACTTTTTCCGATAACTATAGTTTCTAAATCAAGAATCAATAGAGACTTTATAAAACCTTGTTCATAATTTTCGTCTTTAACTGAATTTTTATTATGGCTGTATGAATATTTAGTTTTCGTAGAACTCATTGTTGATAGCATGTAAAAAACATAAAGTGCATATGTAATTATTAAAATAAATCCATGCCACCAGTTTAGTGTATCACCTGATATCAGGAATATAAGAACAGTTTCCGCTGCGATTAAAGACAATCCATCTCTCAAAACTACTTTTTTTGACACCCTAATTTCTGAAGCAACTTTAGAGAACAGAACAACAAATATTACTAGCGCAGGAATAATCATTCCATTAAATATTGCACTACCTGCAGTGGTTCCAATTCCTCCGGAAAAACCATCTGTATCTTTGAGATAGATTAGAAAGAAAATTGTTGTAAATAATTCAGGCATTGAGCTTGCTATTGCGTTTATAGTAGCTCCTCTCACGCCATCTGAAAGATTCCTTCCTAAATATTCAGATGAAACTTCAAACCCATTACTAGCTTTCCATATAATGATGCAACAAATAACAATAAAAATCAAAGGAATTAAAACACCCATACAACTATTTTAAAATGTTAGTAAACAAAAGGGAACTACTAACATCAAATTCTAATAAAGTGTAAAGGTAGTGCTTATATACAGATATAAATGTTAAATAAAACATAACAATATTTAAAAAAATATTCACTATTATCTTTTTGGTAGAGGCGGAGGTCCACTTTTCTTTTTCGGTAGTGGAGGAGGTCCACTTTTCTTTGATTTTGGTAGGGGCGGAGGTCCACTTTTCTTTGATTTTGGTAGGGGCGGAGGTCCACTTTTCTTTGGTTTTGGTATTGGAGGCGGCCCACTTTTCTTAGATTTTGGTATTGGAGGCGGTCCACTTTTCTTAGATTTTGGTACTGGAGGCGGTCCACTTTTTTCTTTGCTTTGTGGTTTTTTAGGTTCTGGTTCTTTTTCCTCTGAAACCTTTTGATCAGCTTCTTCAGATGTTCCTTTAGCACTTATTAAAATTCCATTTTCAATAACTTCTGGATGCTCATTAAATAACTGAAGAGTTTCAGAAATATCAATATTTACCTTATAATCATTGGAGAAGCTTGCTTTTACCTTATCTATGAAGTTTTGATTAACAATATTTTTATTTAATAAAATACCTAACTCTGATTGCTCAATAGAGGTTTCTTTTATAAATGTTCTTAAAAAAACAATGTCCTGATCATTCGCAGATCTTCTTTGAGCAATACTATTAATACGACTGTAGACAAGCCTTACGGAAGCTTTACTGGTATCACTCAACTCAACATCGTAAAAAATACTGTTTCTCCTATCAACTTCATTAAATGCAATTTCAGCCTCAGGCATTAGCTTTTTTACTTCATCGTCTCTATCAACCAGAGAACCTGTTTGTTCAATCGCACCATCTGCTAGTAACTCAGCAACTATTTCAACTTCAATTCTAGTTGCCAAATTTTTTCCAACATCTCTTGATCTATATCTTTTACTATCTAAATCTTCAAAATGGGTAAATGTTAAATCATTTTCTGATTTGTCCACGCATATATATCCACCATTATTTTTTTTAAAATTGGAATCATACTTGTTAAGAGCATTAATCAGTAAATAATCATAATTAAAAGAATTGATTTTTTTATAACCAGCGTTAATAAATAAATTAGTTACAAAATCACATTCATTTTCATTTATATCACTGTGATAAATAAAATTTAGATCAAGTTTTGTTTTAATTTTATTTAAATCTGCAGAAGTATAGAGAACAGTTTTGTAGAATTCAATTATAAGTGTCTCAATTACATTTTTAATTAAGTTCTTTATTGGTTGATTGGAGTCTCCTAAAAAATTATAAGTTGCATCAAAATCCTTGATGAGTTCAAAGTAATCTTTAAAACAGGATTGATCGTTTTCGTTATATTTTTTCTTTGCTATGTGACCAAATTCAAATATTGTGTTGTCAGACAAAAAATAAAGAGGAATTTCCTCTTTATTTTTATACTTTAATATTCTAAACTCGTTTTTGTTCTGAGAAAAATAGAACCTTATATTATTCCTTTCGAATAATACTATTAACTGATGACTCATTTATTTATTACATTTTCTTTAATATAACTTCTTCATAAAATTTCAAAGCTTCAATAACAAATATTGGTACAACATAATCAAAGCCTTCGCCACGACCTGCTTTTTCCTGAGCTTTGATATAATCATCTTGTTGTTTGATATAATCAGATAAAAATTCCATTTCTTTCCAGCCTTGTTTAAAATCTTCAACGCTAGTCTTGTAATCAAAAAACTGTTTAGCATATTTATAGAATATTTTAGAGAAGGCAGCAAATCTTGGACATGGAATGTTCGGATTTTCTGGTCTAAAAACAAAGGATCTTGCAATATACTCAAGGTAAAGAGGTTTTATAGTGCTGATGGATGTTAATGGAATAACATTTCCTTTAGTATCTTTAAGTTCAAAACCTTCTTCTCCAATAATTTCGAGTGGTGTCGGGTTCTTTGGAGTCATCATTTCACTTCCTGCGGGATGAGTTGAAACTAGTCCTTTAGCTATCTCGTATTTAATTTCCTCAGAAGCTTCATCATCTCTTGATTGAATGTATACGTTGCTTAAGTGTTCTCTAATTTCCTCAATTCCACCAAAACCATTCATGAATAACTCATTAAAGTACTTTTTGTTGGCTTCTGGATTTACAGTAGCAAACCAATCCATAATTCTAGACCCTTTTCCAGTAAATACAATTTTAACTCTTGGTTTATTCCAGTCATTATGTTTTTGTTCTGATCTATCCAATTCTATTTTACATTTTTTTGCAACTTGACCAGCATAAAACATGATGGCACCGGTTACATATAAATTAACAGCAAATAAATCTTGACATTTTAAACTCAACGCATCATAAATCTTTTTGTGCTCATTGTTTTCAAGTCTATCAACAAGTTGTTCAAAATAATATGGAGCAGTATTTTCATCAAATTTTGATTCTCCTTTTGTAATTCCTTCAATCATGATATTTTCTTTTTCAAAGTAATCGTGAACTACATTTTTGAAATTCTTACTATGTCTTGTCGCATCAGCAATTAATTTTGCAGCAAATCGAATAGAACTTTGTTTGATAATCCCGGGTTTATCATTATCAGGAGCATTAGACTTAGAATCCTGTTTAAGTGTTGTAGCAACAATTAAGTCTGTTGTACTTCCTCCTATGTCAAAACATAAAGTTAATACGTTCGGTTCTGTCAATAACTTTAATCTAGAGTTTTTTGTTCTTAATAAAAAACTGGCTAATGCTTCAGACTCAGTTAATGTTTTATCATCACTAAAGTCTGCTTTAATAAAAGAAAATTTGATCGCAGAATCATCGAAGTCAATACCACTTGATGCTGAAGATTGAGAGTTTGAAACTTCTTTTTCTTCAGTGTCCTCAAATTCTGAAAAATCTGAAGCTTCAAAAGAGTCGTCTTCAGCAGATGTTGATTCTTCAAATTCACTAAATACGTCACCTTCAGGGGAGGTAAAATCTTTAAAAGGATCATCATTGCTCATTACTGGGCCTGACTTAGCTTTTGATATAGAAATAGGATATTTTTCAGGGTTAAGAGGATTAACTCTTTCTAACGACTTCCAAATAGCATTATAGCGTTGTACTAAACCGTATGACATCGCTGAAGGATATGCCCATTTAAGATTCTGTGGGTATAAATCTTTATCAAACAGATCTGCATAAATATGTAAAAGAAGATTTTTTAAGTAAGCTTCCCTGTTTGATTCATCCATAGACTCTCCACTTTCAACCTTGGTATCCCATTTCATGTTATGGATTAAATGTGATGTACCCAAGCCTTGAAATTTTAGTGTGTGTTTTTTTCGATCACTTGTTTGTATAGGAAGATTCTTTTCAAAACAAGGAAATCCACCTTTTACATTTTGCTTGGCTAACTCAATAATTTTTCCACTTTTTTGTGGACTATCGTCAAACATTCTTGTTGAATCATGTACAGATAAAACCGATTTTATTGAATTACTTCTAATTTCATCGTTTTGGAAAAATAAAACTTCGTCCTCAACTGCTGGAACAGTATTATTATAATCTTTTGAATCTTGTTCCTTCAGTTTGTTAGTTGTTAAAAGAGATATTCTTCTATTTTTAAATTGGTACCCTTCTGGCTCATAAGATTCCTCCGATCTGTAGGCTACAGCACTATTAGTACTACCAAAATCGATTCCAAGCCATGCTTTTTTAAGTATATTGTTTTCAGTTTTATATCTCAAAGGTGAATTAGGCTCTTTTCCATATTCTACCATAATAAATCCAACTAGAGCATCATTATGTGTTATTTTAAAACCCTTAAATGGATTTTTACTTTCAATGATTTCGTATTGGTATGAAGAGCCTAATTTGTTCCTGTTGTAATAAACTAAAATTTCAGATTCATTTGCTGGCTTTTCATTTTCAACGGCATAATTTAAATCATTTTTTTCCTCATTGTAATCTATGGTATCCTCTAAATCCTTTGAGCAGAACGGCACCGCTCTCCAAGCCAATGAGTTGTGGGGCATTTCAGAATAATAATAATACTTATTCCATTTGTCACTAACGAAATTTGGCCAAAGAATTATGTCTTTTGCGGAAATATCTTCTTCAGCAACTTTATATTCTTTCTCAATTGGTGGAAATTTTTGGCCTTTATCGTCAACAATAGTTAATTCAACTTTGACAATTGAACCTGTTCTTTCGTGTGTTACTGTTGCTAATAGTGATGATCCCACATTAGTGTCTTTTCTATAACCTAACAAAGAAGACATCGACTCACCAAAAACTTTGATTCCTTTTGGAGAAAATGGAAGTAAGAAGTATTCAACATCATCATTAGAACCTGAAACTTTAGCCTTCAGAAGAAGAGTAGGTTTATGTTCCATAAAACTTTCGCCTCTATTTGCACAATGAACGCTAGCAAGCTTGTGTGTTTCTGAGTCTAAAAGTAGTTCTTCTGGGTTAAAGGGTGTTGCACCTGCAATTGGAGTTGAACTAATAATTCCATTTTTAGCAACTATGGTTTTTGAATAATTTAATACTTTGTCAAATGGAGTTCCAAATAAACTAATTGTTGGTGGATTAGAGACTAATTCAGTTTTTCCTGTTTTTACTTTATAGGCTTCGTCTAACTCTGAAATCCAATTATTTAGATTGGTTTTTACATCAATATATCCATGAACACCATTCACAGAAATATTGCCTTCTTCAAAATATTGTTCTAGTTGAGCAATATTTTCTTTCATATGGTTCACATAGCTCCTCAAAGTGAGAATATCATCTGCTACAAATGCTTGTTTGTGCGTTGGATCTTGAAAATATCCAGTATCTGGATTTATAAAATACCCTTCCTCACCTTTTAAATCATATGTTGCAGACGTAAAAACTAAACTTTCGGGATTAGTTCCACCAATCACCATTTTTTCATTTCCTTTATTGTAAAGTATGACATCAATAAAGGCTGGTCCATCATCTACCTTGTGATCACTCCATAATTTATGACTTTCAAAAAGCATATTTCCAAATGAACCTGGAACATCATATATAAATGAGTTCTCCTCACTTTTTAGATTAATTCTTTTGATAGTAATTTTTTTGTTGTTCAACGCTATACAGGCAATCAAACCTCTCCATTCACTAACTAAACTTTCAAAAAACTTAACTAATCCCTGGTTTTTAGAGCTTTTATTTTTAGATTTTTTTAATGCAATAGGAAACATATTCGCTCTAGCATAAACCGATGGCATTCCAGAAATAACTGTTCCAAGTTTACTTATATCACCATCTTCCTCAGAAACTGCTTTTGATTCAATTTGATCAATAAAATTTGGCATCTGTTGAAGAATTTCCCAAGTGTACTGTTTAGATGCTGGTGGTGCTCCACCAGACTTTATAACTAATGGTTTTAAATCTGACATAATTAATTAGTTTTAATAGAATTTAAAGCATTGTAAATGTGAGCAATAAATTCTTCTTTTTTGTTATTTAAAATCTGAGCATTCGTTGATGGCTTAACTTCAAGTAATTTTTTTACAACCTCATCAGCCCAATCAGCACCATCATTACTACCAATTAAGCTACCATCTTTCCAATTAAATTCATGATCGTCCGCATATAATTTTCCAAAATTAAATTTACTCCCTAGCTCCTTAATTTCAGATGTGAAAGAGCTATTTTCAAGAATAAATTTACCCTCGAAAGAATTTTTTATTTGATATATCCAACCAGAATTAAACGCATTGTTATTTGGATTAATTGAATAACCAAACATCCTCATATACGTGTTTAAGTCTGCCATAAATTCAGTAGCGAGAGTATCATAATCCTTTATATTGTTTTTATTCAACCTTACTTGAAAAGCCTTGACTCCATTGTTTTCTCCTTTAGCACCCATTCCTACTGAAAGAACCATGTGCATAAATCTGTAGAATGAATTGAATTTTTTTACAAATAATTTAGCATTATTTCCATCGCCTAAAATATCATTGTAGTCAATATCAAGAATGTTATTATTCAATTTAAATGATTTGTAATAAACATTTGCTTTATCAGCTTTAAAACCATCCTTAGCAGTATTAAAGAAATCCCAAGCGGCTGTCGCACACAAGAAATCCACTAAATGACAACCATTTTTTTGAGTATCACCACCTGTATTTGTTTTAGCTTCATTTTTATCTTTGGAATAATCAATTGGATCAACTGGCCAACCAACATGGTACATTTTCTTATATGATTTTTTTACTGTCATATCACTTTCATAAAATGACAGTGCTGCCTGGCTATTTAATGTAAAGAAAGAACTGTCAGCAATAATACCGTCTTTCTTTTCCTTTTTCTCATCTTCAGTTGGAGGCTTAAATTCAAAGTACTCAGTTAAAAGTGTAGCCCCATATACAGTATCAGGATGAATTGCACTGTTCTCACTTTTTCTCCTCATTGCGTCCTGCAGTGCTTTAGGAATTACTGGGATGGAAGATGCACCAGTACCACCGAACACAGAACCAAAAACAAATACCCTTGCATTTTCTCCAGCTCGCATCAATAAGTCTAGGAACCTACCAAAATCTTTATCTTGTTCTTTAATGTTAGTTCCTTTACCTAATCTTGCCGCTATTTCCAAGAGTGCATGATACATTAGATATGAACCCAAGTGTGTTTGGGCTCTGTAACCATGAGCGAGATCAAATCCTTGAACTCTTTTACTTAAAAATAAATCCGCTAAAATTTGAGCGTCAGGATTATTTTCGAGTTTTGCAATTGTTTCAAAATCACTTCCAGGTGAACCGTCTCCACCACTGTAATCTGCAACACACTTGAATAAATTTATTTTTGCACTAAAAAAAGTATCATTATTCGCAAATCCACTTGCTTCTTGATCTGTTTTTTTTATTTGATTATACAGTTCGATCAAACTTTCTGTTCTTTGTTTGTTTCCATTAAGGTAGTCTGTATCAAGAGTTAAAACATTAAATTCTTTCTGATCAAAGAGCCCCATAGCACACATGTGTGTGAATGATTCAAGGCATCTCATTCCGGTACCTCCAATACCAATAACAAAGTTTTTTGAAATATTTTCTTCCATATTATTAAATATTAAATATTAGAACCAGGTTCCAATCTTTTTTGTTTTGAAAATTTTAGCTAAAAGGAAACCAACAACAACATATGTTACTAATGTTACAACAGGAGATAAGGCACTTGTCATAAAAAATTCAGCAGCAGCAGGACCTTTTTTGATATTTGGTGTTACAAGAAACAAATTGTATCCATAAAAGAGAATTGGACTTATAATAGCTATTAACCAGAAAACAATTTTTCTCTTTCTTGGATCTTTAGGTTTTTCGCTAAATTCAAAAGCTATCGAGTTGGATATTAATATAGCAACTCCGAGTGCTACTATAGCAACAACAACAGCAAAAACATATGTTTGAGTAATTAATCCGTCAATGTCTCTGAGAGAAAGTTTTTGTTGGATTAAGTTTAATATAGTTAGTGTATTCATTTCTTTATTAATTAAATGGTCCTAACTCTATATAATAAGTATATATAATTGGACTTGGTTTATTATTATTTAAAACATTTCTAAGTGATGTGTATAAAGTTTGATCGACTCCAGAATTATCAATTTTATCCCAGGTTAATGCTTGTCTGGGCACAGTATTGGTTTTTAATTTGAAATCGTTTTTATCAACTATTACATCAATTTTTACAATATTATTTTCTTGTGTTGAAAATCCAAGATTATTATCTTCAAATTTCTTATCAAATTTGATAATTACCTCATAATTTCCAAGATTTAATACATTTGTGTCACCATCTTCAGAGTCTAGAAATACAAAATCTTTTATTTCTTTATTTTTCAAATCACTTTTACTAAATGTATAATCGGGCTTGAGCATTTTAGTAAAGTTGTTATCTGTGTCCTCTAAATTTTTTTGAAAAGTATCATAAGCTTCATCATCTCCGATTATAGTACAATTTGTATCATCAAAAATTAAGTGATTATTTGTATCTAATTCTGGATTACCGTTTTGATCTTTATTAAAAGAAGGTGGATTTTTTTTGGCATAATAATTCCTTTTAAATCGCATAAATTCTTCGCTAACATTTGTAACATTAATCTTGAGATTATCTACCTCATAGTTTGTTATAGATTTAAGATCTAAGAATAATTTTTGGATAATTGGTCTATTAAAATCGTTTCCATCATCATCAGGGTAGTCTCTCATGGGGTAAACTATGCCACTGTTGGTAAAATCAAAATTATAATCACCAGTTACCGAAAAGTATTCAAAATTATTTTTTGCTGAGAAATATGAAGACACTGGTTTTGACAAATCAAGATATTCATTCCCCCCGGGCGTTTGTGCATCAGGATAATCTCTAGTATATAAATTTGTAACATCAGTATTAAATGAAAGGTTTTTGTACCTGACATTATTGAATTTAAAATCCTCATCTAAAGCGCTCATTATGTTACCATCATAATCTCTTGGTATAAAAAACAATAAATACATGTGCTTTTTGTAAGTTTTTCCACTATTATTTTCATTAAAATCTGTGTATAGTATTTCCAATTTATTACCAGAAGCAAACCATGATTTAAAAGCATCACTTGCCCATGGGTTCATTGAAACTTGTTGAGATGCAGAGTCGTATAATTCTCCATCAGTAATTACAATGCCAAGCTCATTTTTTGAAGCAATTTCATTAAAGGCTTTATCAATCGGAGCACCAACTTTTAATCTTCCGTTTCCATCTCTATGGCCGGTAGATGTAAAGTATGATAATGCATTCGTATCATTGTAAGGAATTATTTTATCATCACTGAGTTCAAAATAATTTAAGTTTTCTTCATTTTGAACCGAGAAGAAAAATTGTTCTAACAATTTTTTGTTATTCGAATTTCCTAGAGCATATCTTGTAATACCATCACTTAGATCTACATATACGTTTGTATTGTCTTTGTAATCACTTAATTCATTCTCATATGCGTAGAAAGCATTAAACTTTTCTAAAATATCTTTAAAATCGTCAGAAGTTGTATCGTTATAATCAATATCAATTACTTTGCAATCATTACCACCAAAATCACAACTATTTAGAGTTAATATTAATATGATAATTGAAATAAAGGATTTTAATTTATTAGTAATTTTTTTCATAATTAATTTTCTTTAAATAAGTTTTCTAAAGTTGACTCCAATTGAGTGGAAAAATCTTCTATATTTTTTAAATACTCTTCCATACCTTTTGCAAATTCATCACTTAGAAAATCAAAACTTTTTTTGAAATATGTTGAGGAGAATTCGCCTATTCTTTCAGCAATTTCAACTCTATCTTCTTTTGTCATTTTTGAGTTCAAATCATAAAACTCATCATAAATATTGGAGAATACCTCACTAACCTTATCTGCTGCGCTTTCAAAATCTACGTCCTGAACAAATTCCTCCAATTTTATTAATTTACTCATTAGGTAATTTTTGTAGAAAGTAGATGATAAGTTGGAGTAGTCCTGAATTAGAGATTCATTGTAAACTTTAGTCTCGGGTTTATACTGCGTAATATTCTTTTCAAATTTTTCTTTTTCCACAGTAAAAATGGAGTCAAGCTCGCTCCATTTTTTAAGTTCTAAATCAATGCCTTCAGAATAATCCTGTGAATTCATATAAGCTTGCTCTAAATCATTTTTATCACTTAAATTGTTACATGAAAATGTAATTAAAAATGCTATAAAAAAGTACTTTTTCACTTAAAAAAACAATATTTTTAGTTGTTCAATTTAAACTAAAATAAAGAAAATTTTTTAGAAGATAATTCACTGTGATGAAATAATTTTTTGTCCTGCTAAAATTTATTAATCAAGTTCGATTTCAACTCTTCGATTTTTAGGATTATTTTCTTCATCATTTTCGTCATAAATTTGTTGTGATGATCCATATCCAAATACTTCCATTTCATTATTTAGGCCATATGATTTTAAATATCTGTAAACTGAATTAGCTCTGTCGTAGCTCAGTTTATTATTATACTTTATACTCCCTTCGTTAGAAGTGTGGCCATTAATTTTAATTTTTATTTTGGGAAATGTGTAAAGATAGTCACCGATTTCTTCAATAATTTTTTTTGAATCATCTTTTAAATTGGCACTATCATAATCAAATTGAATTTTCTTTAACAATAAATTAATTCTACAATTTACATCTGAGTTGGGATATTTCGAATCATAGAGTAGTGGATTCTTTCTGTTTAAAGAATGAAAATAAATCTTAGCAGTATCATTGATAACTTTCCCATAATATTGATCAACTCCAACAGTGTTATTTTTAAGAGTTTTATAGGTTATAATAAAACTGTCGTCATCTTTTTTATGAATATTTGTAAAATCAATATCATATCCCCACTCACTATTTCTCATAATATATGTAAATTCTTCATCATCGATACAGTCAGCATTGATTAAAAATTTCTTAACCATATTCCACTCTCCTACAAGAAAGTATGCTCTTATGAAATTTCCTACTGATGCCCCATATGGTCCCATAACGGGGTTAGCCCAATTTAAAACAAAACTATTTTCTTCTTCTTCTTCTTCTTCTTCTTCTTCAGATGAAATTAAGGGTTCAGGAATAACTTTTCCATCAGAGTTTGAAATAGTATCAGAGAAAGAAAAATTATTATTTACATTGGTTGGTTTTTCTTCTTTAACTAAATCGTAAAGTATAAATTCACATGAAAGAAAAATAATTAAAATAAAAAAAAGAGAAAATTTTTTCATTTGATTCTCAAAAATATGTAAATTTTACGAAGAAAATAAACTTAAACCTATTTCATGGGATTTAAAATATCTGGAATAATTCTTTTTTT
>Ga0160422_10002440_pt1 | contig 11639 bp, 7 predicted proteins | sample Fk160mmetaG_FD_108192 | JGI IMG/M metagenome (GOLD analysis project Ga0160422, IMG submission 108192) | Marine microbial communities from the Central Pacific Ocean - Fk160115 60m metaG | ecosystem: Environmental > Aquatic > Marine > Oceanic > Photic zone | place: The Central Pacific Ocean... | reverse complement strand
TGGCGAGAACCCCAATCGCCTGCAGCACTACTACCAATTTCAGGTCGTCATGAAGCCTTCTCCGGCCGATTTTCAGGATCTTTACCTCGGCAGCCTGTTCGCGCTGGGCATCGACCCGCTGGTTCACGATATCCGTTTTGTCGAAGACAACTGGGAATCACCCACGCTGGGCGCCTGGGGCCTGGGTTGGGAGGTGTGGTTGAACGGCATGGAAGTCAGTCAGTTCACCTACTTTCAACAAGCCGGTGGGCTGGAGTGCCACCCCGTTACCGGCGAGCTGACCTACGGTCTGGAGCGCATCGCGATGTACCTGCAGGGTGTCGAGTCAGTCTATGACCTTGTCTGGGCAAACACCCCTTCCGGGCCGGTCACCTACGGCGATGTTTACCACCAGAACGAGGTGGAAATGTCGACCTTTAACTTTGTCGAGGCTGATGTCGACTACCTGTTCTCCCAGTTTGAGTTCTATGAGCGCGAAGCGATGCGACTGGCAGAAAGGCAGTTGCCACTGCCCGCCTACGAGCACGTGATGAAGGCATCTCACACGTTCAATTTGCTTGATGCGCGTCACGCGATTGGTGTGACAGAGCGACAGCGCTACATCTTGCGCGTCCGCGCATTGGCGCGGGCGGCTGCCGAGGCCTATGTGGCCGCACGAGGTGCGCTCGGCTTTCCGCAAGCTGATCCTGACCTGGCCGCTGCCGCGCTCGCGCAACTGGAAGCGGCTGCAGGTAACAAATCATGAGCACCGCCGACTTGTTGTTTGAGCTGGGCACTGAGGAGTTGCCTGCCGGTGAGATCTCGGCCATGGCCACCGCTTTGTGTAAGGGCGTGACTGATGGCCTGACGGAAGCCGGCCTGCCCTTCGCAAAAGCGCAGGCGTTTTCAACACCGCGACGCCTGACAGTATGGGTTGAAAATCTCGCGATCAAAGGCCCCGATAGTGAACATCAGGTGGTGGGGCCGCCCGTCTCTGCAGCCAAGGATGATAGCGGTGCGTGGACCAAGGCAGCAGAGGGTTTTGCCCGCAAACAAGGCGTCTCTGCAGACGACCTGATCGTCGTTGAGGAACAGGGCGTGGAGCGTGTCGCCGCTCACGTATCGTTAAAAGGCGCTAAGGCCGCCGAAGTGATTCCAGACATGATCGGCACTGCCGTTGCTGGCATACCCGTGTCAAAGCGCATGCGGTGGGGTCGGTCCCGCGACGAGTTTTTACGCCCCGTGCAGTGGCTGGTGTTGTTGCTTGGAGATGCCATCCTGCCACTTCAGCTATTCGGACTGGAGAGCGGCCGGGAAAGTCGTGGGCATCGCTTTCATCACAACGCGCCCGTGGCCATCAACTCTCCCGCAGCGTATCGAGATGCCCTACGCGAGGCACGAGTGCTGGTCGATCAGGACGAGCGGCGCGCACTGATCGCAGAACAAGTCCTTGGGCTGGCGAACAAGGGCGAGGTCGTGGCGCTGTCTGATGACCTGTTGGATGAGGTCACGGGCCTTGTGGAATGGCCAACGGCCTTGCGAGGCAGCTTCGACCCAGAATTTTTGGCTGTCCCCGCCCAGGCGCTGATCTCGGCCATGAAGACCCATCAGAAGTATTTTCATCTCAACGATGCGAGCAGCGGGTCATTGCTACCCGCCTTCATCACTGTCGCCAACATTGAGAGCCAGCAGCCAGAACAGGTTGTCTCTGGAAACGAGCGCGTGATCCGGCCCCGGTTGAGCGATGCGGCCTTCTTTTTCGCCAACGACAAGCAATCGCCGCTCATCTCGCGACAGGAGCGGTTGGGCAGCGTCGTTTTTCAACACCATTTGGGAAGCTTGCTGGACAAGACCCACCGCATCGTTGCTATCGCCAAACAGCTGGCAGACGCGATCGGCGCCGAAGAGGCGACCGCGGTCAGAGCAGCCGCGCTGAGCAAGTGCGACCTGGTGTCGGAAATGGTGCTCGAGTTCCCCGAGCTCCAGGGTATCGCCGGTGCAGAATATGCGCGCCATGATGACGAACCTGCCGGGGTAGCCGAGGCAATTGAGTACCACTATTACCCCCGGTTTGCCGGAGACAAATTGCCGCCGTCTCCCGAGGCAACCGCCGTCGCATTGGCGGACCGCCTAGATACATTGGTAGGGATTTTCGGCATTGGTGAGCCCCCTAACGGCTCAAAAGATCCTTTTGCGCTGCGCAGAGCGTCGCTGGCTGTGATCAGGATGCTCATCAACCTTAAAAAGCCACTTTCTCTAACCGAGCTGTTGCAAGCCGTAGTCGAGCAACACACTGCCGAGCTGTCTCTCGACACCCCCGACGTGGTGTCGCATTACATCACTGAGCGGCTGGGTAACTGGTACGACGACGACGGGATTAATATTTCTGTGGTCCGTGCAGCGCTGGCGGCGGGCGCGACCGACCTGTTTGACATCGATCTGCGCGTGCGTGCGCTGAACGCCTTTGCCAAAACCGAAACGGCCGAGCACCTCGCCGCAGCCAACAAGCGAGTCGCCAATATTCTGGCGAAAGCCGACAACCTTGACGGCACACCCGCCGACCCCAACCTCTTCGTTCATGAGGCGGAGCACGCACTGAACGAGGCGATTAGCCGTGTCGGGTCGACATTAGCGCCGTTGCTGGCAGACAGAAACTACCAAAGCGCGCTCGATGAGCTCGCTCAACTTCGCGGACCTGTTGACGCGTTTTTTGACGGCGTCATGGTCAATGCGGAGGACCCCGCTGAGCGCTTGAATCGCTTGCGACTGCTCGATGGTCTGCGAGCCCTGTTTACACAGGTCGCTGATCTGGCGCTGCTGTCATCGGCGGCGGAATGACCGTCGGGCCGCTCTTTTGGTTGGGCTTGGCCGCGATCAGCGGAGCGGGCCTGCTGCTGAGTTTGCTGCAACTGCAAAAGCGACGCCGGGAGCTCACCGCAGCGCAAGCAGAGGCCGTCGCGCAAAAGACCGCTGCAGCCCTGGCCAGTGAACGCAACCATGCCCTTGAATCCGAGCTGTCGACCCTGCAGCAGGAGCTGTCCTCGGTAAAGGCACAGCTCAGCGCCCAGAGCGCCACCCTTTCAGAGCGCGACGCCCATCATCAGAATCACATGAAATGGGTGGAAGAATCTCGCACCACCCTTCGCACTGAATTAGAGGTGATAGGCCAAAAGCTGCTCGCATCATCCGGTAAGGCATTGGAAACCACCAATCAAAAAAGCCTCGATAGCCTGCTGAAACCGCTCGCTGAAAAAATTGACCAGTTTCAAACGCGCGTCAATCAGGTGCACACCGATATGGTACGCAACAGCGCATCGCTAGGGGAGCAGATCAAGCATCTCGAATCGGTCGGCGTCTCCATGTCGGGTGAAGCGCAGAATCTGACCCGCGCACTGAAGGGGGATAAAAAACTGGTGGGTAACTGGGGTGAGGCCCAGTTGGAAAAAACCCTCGAGCTCGCCGGTCTTCGGCGAGGTGAGCACTACGACGCACAAGTTGCGGTAAAAGATGAGCGGGGTGATCGACACCTGCCTGATTTCGTGATTCGACTCCCCGAGGGAAAAAACTTGGTCATCGACAGCAAGGTCTCACTGGTCGACTACGAGCGGGCGGTAACCGCTGAAACCGATGCCGAACGCGCCACCGCGTTGGAAGCGCACGCAAAGGCGGTGAAAAATCACATCGATGCGCTGTCGGCCAAGGACTACGCGAACCTGCCCGGCATGGAAAGTCCCGATTTCGTGCTGATGTTCATGCCGGTAGAGCCGGCGTACATCGAAGTGATGCGCAGCCAGCGTGAGCTGTTCAATCATGGTTACCAAAAAAATGTGGTGTTGGTGTCTCACACCACGCTGATGCCGATTCTCCGGACCGTCGCCAATCTGTGGATGATTGAGCACAGCAATCGGGAAGCACGGGAAATCAGTGAACGGGCAGGTGACATCTATAACACTGTCTGCCTGTTAGGTGACCGGCTCTACGCGCTCGGCAACGCCATTTCGACCACCGCCAACAAATACAATGACGTGGTCAAAGCGACCCAGGGCAAGCAGGGCTTATTGGGCAAAGTGTCGCGATTTCAGTCGCTATCCCAGCGCGCGAACAAATCGTTTCCCGATGCCCTTGCGCCGATCGAGCCCGACGTTGAAACGGCGAGGCTCGAGGACATCAACGATCAGCTACCACCCAAAAAGACTGAGTAAGGGCTGATCATCAAATATCGAGATTGGCCACTGCCAGCGCATTTTGTTCGATAAATTCCCGGCGCGGCTCCACATCGTCCCCCATCAACGTTGAGAACATCTGGTCGGCCAGGAAGGCATCCTCGATAGTGACCTGCAGCATGCGGCGGGCTTCCGGGTCCATCGTGGTTTCCCACAGTTGTTCCGGGTTCATCTCACCGAGACCTTTGTAGCGCTGAATCGTGCAGCCTTTCCTGGCCTCCGCCAGCAACCAGTCCAGGCCAGCGGCAAAATCTTGCATTTCGTGCCGCTTCTCTCCGCGCTGAAAAAAGCCGTCTGCCTCAATAAGGCCATCGAGACGCTCACCCACGGCGCACAAAGCCAGATACTCTGGGGAGGCAAAAAAGCCTCGGCTCAGAACGGTATCCGTCGCAACACTGTGGGCAGTGCGACGCACTACGGGGTAATAAAACCCGCGCTCCGGATCCTGTCGCACGAAGATCTCATAACGCACTGACTTATCCTGCGGGGTAAGTAAGTGCTCACTCAACGCCGTCGCAAATGCCTGAACCGCCCCCTCTTCCGCCAAGTCTTCGGTCGCCAATGACGGCAATGTCATCATTGGCCAGAGCACTTCCCGCGGGTACACCCGGGCCAGCCGCTCGATGTCAGAAGCGACAGCCTGATATGACGAGACCAGTTCTGCCAGTGCCTCACCCGCCAACGGTGGCGCCTCCGCGTTGGTGAATATCGCCGCCTCTTCGAGCGCCGACTGCGTCAAATATTCTGCTAAAGCAGCCTCGTCCTTGAGGTACCGACTTTGCTTACCGCGCGCCAGTTTGTAGAGCGGGGGTTGCGCGATGTAGACATGCCCACGATCGATGAGCTCCCGCATCTCCCGGAAAAAGAAGGTCAAATACAGCGTGCGAATATGCGATCCATCTACATCCGCATCCGTCATGATAATGATTCGGTGATATCGGAGCTTATCTGGATCAAACTCGTCTTTACCGATGCCGCAGCCCAGCGCAGTCACAAGATTGCCGATCTCTGCGGAGCTCAACATTTTGTCAAAGCGCGCCTTCTCCACATTCAAAATCTTGCCTTTAAGCGGCAAGATGGCCTGGAATTTTCGATTACGGCCTTGCTTGGCAGAGCCACCCGCAGAATCCCCCTCCACGAGGTACAGCTCGCTCAGCGCCGGGTCGCGCTCCTGGCAGTCCGCCAATTTGCCGGGCAGGCCCGCAATATCCAGCGCGCCTTTGCGGCGAGTCATTTCCCGCGCCTTGCGCGCGGCCTCACGGGCTCGCGCAGCGTCGATCATTTTTCCGACCACCAGTTTGGCATCGGCAGGGTTTTCCATCAGGAAATCGCTAAAGAACTGGCTCATTGCCTGCTCAACCGCACCCTTCACTTCGCTGGACACTAATTTGTCTTTCGTTTGCGAGGAAAACTTGGGATCAGGCACCTTCACCGACACAATAGCCGTCAGACCTTCTCGCGCGTCATCGCCAGTGGTCGAGACCTTGGCTTTCTTCGCAAGCCCCTCTTTTTCAATGTAATTATTTAAGCAGCGGGTGAGGGCGGCGCGAAAACCCGCCAGGTGTGTACCGCCGTCTCGCTGCGGGATATTGTTGGTGTAACAGTAAAGGCCTTCCTGAAATCCATCATTCCATTGCAAGGCCACCTCGACCTCGACACCTTCCTCGGCCTCTGCCTGAAAATGGCAAACTTTGGCGATAGGCGTCTTACTCTGATTCAAAAACTCGACGAAGGCGCGCAAACCGCCCTCGTAGGCGAACAACTCCTCTTCACCGGAGCGCTCATCTTTCAAGAAGATTCGCACGCCACTGTTCAAAAAGGCCAGCTCGCGTAACCGCTTTCCCAGCACATCGTAGTGAAAAGCAATATTGCTAAACGTGTCCGGTGAGGGTGTAAACCGCACGGCGGTGCCCGTCTCGCCAGTCTCGCCCACAACCGTTAACGGCGTCTCAGGAACACCATGCGCATAGGTCTGTTCAAACAACTCGCCTTTGCGGCGAATCGTGAGCTGCAGGGTAGATGACAGGGCGTTGACCACCGAGACGCCCACACCGTGGAGGCCGCCCGACACCTTGTAGGTATTATCATCAAACTTACCGCCAGCGTGCAGCACCGTCATAATGACTTCTGCGGCAGATACGCCTTCCTCGTGCTGTTCAGTGGGAATACCGCGACCATTGTCAGCTACCGTCACTGACTCGTCGGGGTGAATGATTACGTCAATTTGGCTGCAGTGACCAGCCAACGCCTCATCGATGCTGTTATCCACCAGCTCAAATACCATGTGGTGCAGGCCGGTGCCGTCATCAGTGTCCCCAATGTACATTCCAGGCCGCTTGCGCACGGCATCCAAGCCCTTCAGTACTTTAATGCTGGAGGAATCGTAATCCCCCGACTCTGGGTTATCTATATTTTCCACTGACATGCCGCCCTACCAAACAGTTTTATAAAATATGCCCGCAACATCACGCCGCGCGATTGAGATGACGTAATCACGCTGGCAGCACCCGCCCTTGTTCCACGTGGAACAAGTTGAGGGGCTGCTCGCCCCAGGCAGCCTCCAGCGTCGCGCGATCCACCGCGGTTAATATCACCTGGCGCCCGGCGCCCAGTTGCCCACACACTCTCGCGCAGTGTTCCCGGTCCAGCTCGGCAGGCAAATCATCCACCAAATAAAGCGGTGGTAGTGAGGAAGCGCCTTCTATCAACACCCCCTGAACCAGCTTGAGCGCCACTAACGCGAGCTTTAGTTGGCCTCGCGAAAGCACTTCAGCCGCCAGCACCCCATCTCGCATTAAACGCAAATCAGCCCTATGCGGGCCGACCTGAGTAAACCCTTGGGCGTTGTCGCTGTCCGCATTGCGCTCCAGAGCCTCGAACAGCGACAGTTTTTGGTCCCATCCAGCGCGAAAAACCAACTCTAAACCCGCCAAATCATCTGAAAGGGCAGGCGCTAATATATCCAGCTCGCAAGCGAGTTTTTCAGCGGCCGCCTGCCTCTGCTGCGTCAGCACCGTCCCGATTTCTGCGATCTCCTCGCGCCAAGCCTTGTCGCTGCCGAGTATACCACGGCGCAGCCCGCTATTACGCTGTTTAACAGCCAAAACATAGCGCTTCCAGTGAGAAAGAAAGCCCCGTTCCACGTGGAACAAAGTGCCGTCCAGCAGGCGCCGGCGGCCCTCAGGTGGGCCAGTGACAATACCCAAGCCTTCGGTATCCAGCAAAACCAAAGGGAGGTGCAGCGCCAATCCAGATAGTGAAGCCGCGTTTTCACCGCCGATCCGCGCTCTAACAGTGCCATCGCAATGTTTTTCGAGCCCCATCACCGTGGCGCGCCCGCCACGCTGCACCTCGCCCACGACCCGGCATTGCGTCATGCCATGCTGAATCACAGGTTTTGATTGGTGCGTGCGGAAGGAGCGGCCCACGGCCAGCAAATGGATCGCCTCAAGGAAGCTTGTTTTACCTGAGCCATTGGCACCAAACAGTACCGTGGCGCCAGCCGGCAGCGCCACTTGGGTGTGCGCCAGATTCCTGACGCCTTCGATAGTAATGTGCTTCAGCACTGAAGCGGGTATGGTCGTGGTCAGAGCCGCATTGGCATCACAACGTAGAGTCGCTCAGGCTCACCCTCCGAAGGCGCCTCCGCATTTTCGAGTAACGCTGAGCTCGCCTCGTCTGACAGAGACAGCCGAACCAGGGGCTGCTCCAGCACTGACAAGACATCGAGCAAATAGCTGACATTGAAACCAATCTCCAGCTCGGCGCCACTATACTGGACACTCACCACCTCCTCGGCCTGTTCCTGCTCGGGATTGTTAGCCGTGATGTCGAGGTTGTTATCCAACAACCTCAACCGAACGCCGCGATATTTCTCGTTCGACAGAATCGCTGTTCGGGTGAAGGCCTGCTTCAACTCGCCGCGCTCGCCAATAACCGATTTGTCGGCATTTTTCGGGATTACGCGCTCATAATCTGGGAACTTGCCGTCAACGAGCTTTGAAGTGAAAGTGAATTGCTCATTGGTGGCGCGGATATGGTTGGTGCCGATGGAGAGCTCCAAAGGCGCGCTGCCAGAGAGAAGGCGCGACAATTCCAGCACACCCTTGCGCGGAATAATAACCCCCGTGTCAGCGGCCTCGACCAAAGCCGGCCCCGTTGCCAACGCTAGACGGTGACCGTCTGTAGCCACTACCCGTAAACGGCCACCTGATATTTCCAGGTACAAACCATTGAGGTAATAGCGAACGTCCTGCTGGGCCATCGCAAATGCCGTGCTGTCTATGAGTTGTTTCACCAGCGATTGATCTAGGGACAGCGCAACCGAACCCTCGCCGCCTTCCACTGCTGGAAAGTCTGCGGCTGGCAAAGTGGCCAAGATGAAGCGGCTGCGACCAGCCTTCACCATCGCCTTGCCCTCCTCCATTGAGAATTCTATAGTAGAACCCTCTGGAAGCGATTTACAGATATCAACCAGTTTTCTGGCGGGTACCGTGACGTCACCGTCCACACCCGCCGCTTTCAGCTCGACACGCCCAACCAGTTCAACTTCAAGGTCGGTTCCAGTGAGCGAGAGGGTTTTGTCCTCGAGGACCAGCAACACGTTTGACAGAATAGGCAGCGTCTGCCGTCGCTCGACGACCCCCGCCACCAAATTCAATGGTTTGATGAGTGCATCGCGGGCAATGGAAAATTTCATTTTTTCAGCTCGTTCCGTGGTTTGCGGTAACCGGGCGAAATACCCGCCCGGTAGATTGACCAATCAGGTAGTCAGCGCGCGCAGCAAGTTTTGATAGTCCTCGCTGATATCGGGGCTGACGTCCCGTAGTTCTCTGATTTTACGACACGCATGCAAAACTGTCGTGTGGTCTCGCCCACCAAACGCATCACCGATCTCGGGAAGGCTGTGGTGCGTGAGCTCTTTTGCCATCGCCATAGCCACTTGTCTTGGTCTCGCCACCGAGCGATTGCGTCTTTTTGACATCAAATCGGCCACCTTGATTTTGTAATACTCCGCAACCTTGCGCTTGATGTTATCCATGGAGACCTGTTTGTCCTGCAGGGCAAACAAGTCTTTAAGGCTGTCTTTTATCAAATCAACATCAAACGGCCGTCCCGTGAAATTCGCACTGGCGATCACCCGCTTCAACGCACCTTCAAGCTCTCTAACGTTAGAGCGGATGCGCTGCGCGATGAAAAATGCAGCGTCTGGTGCGAGAGATATATGGCTCTGTTCCGCCTTTTTCATCAAGATCGCCACGCGAGTTTCCAGGTCTGGCGGCTCTACCGCTACCGTCAAGCCCCAGCCAAACCGGGACTTTAAGCGCTCCTCAACACCTTCTATTTCCTTGGGATAACGGTCGCAAGTGAGGATCATCTGCTGACCGCCCTCGAGTAGCGCATTGAATGTGTGAAAGAATTCTTCTTGAGAGCGGTCTTTGTTGGCGAAGAATTGAATGTCATCAATTAACAAAGCATCGACAGAGCGGTAGAAGCGCTTGAAGTCATTGATCGCATTCAACTGCAACGCCTTCACCATATCCGCTACGAATCGCTCGGAGTGAAGGTAGACGATTTTCGCCTCGGGGTCTTGGCGGCGCATGGCGTTACCGACCGCATGCATAAGGTGTGTCTTTCCGAGCCCGACACCGCCATACAAAAACAGGGGGTTGTAAGACGAGCCGGGATGCTCCGCTACCTGTTGCGCAGCCGCCAGCGCCAGCTGGTTGCTCTTGCCCTCGACAAACCGCTCAAAGGTGTAGCCTTCCACCAGATTGGACGGCGATACTAGGGCGGCAGGAGCTGGACGAGAGGGAGCCTCTGCAGGCCGCGAGAGTGTTTGCGCCGCACCAGACGTAATCGACGTCACCGAGGACGGGGCTGCTGACTGCTCGCCCTGCACAGTGACAGATGCCTGCGCCGCTGCAGGGGCTACCACATCGAGCAAATAGCTGTTGATGAGGGACAGATACTTTTCCGCCACAAAATCTCGGATGAACCGGTTTGGCGCGGCCAGCACCAGACCCGATTCCTGCCACTCGGCCCGCAGAGGCCTGATCCAGGTGTTGAATTGCTGCTGGGGAATATCACCGCCTAGTCGATTCAAGCAGTGCTGCCAGGGGTCCGTGAGGGGTTGAGGGGCAACCAACGTACTTCTCCAATTGTTTTCCAATCCTGCCTTTTAAAAGGCTGTAAATAAGCATCGCCGGCTGCTGCCGTTTGCCGCACCCCCCCCCAAGGGGTGTTTGGCCTGGCTCACGCTGACGCCGCCTAGTTATCCACAAACCCTTTTATTGATCAACTTGTTTTAAATTGTTCAAAATCAATAATTTAATAATTTTTGGGCGGGCTAAACCAAGCGGCGTGCATTTGCAAGAAAAAACTTTTACGGCTGTGGATAACCTGTGTTTATCTTTTGGCCAACCTGTGGTTTCCCTCCCTCTACCAAAAACGCGGATACGACTTGCCCGCCGCTTGGGAGCCGCACCACCGAGGGCAAGCCCCTGAAATCGCGTCTTTTAATTGGGCGCTTCAATCTCACGCGTAGACCTGAAGTTGAGTTGGCGAGCGTGGATGAAATATTTTATTCAGGTCGAAGAGACTGTGCGGAAGACCCCGAACCGAACCTTGCATAGACCGAAAAGGCTACCTATAATCCGCGCCGTTTGAAGCCTCCGGGCTCCCTGAGCCTCGCGCCTGTGATGCTGCCGTAGTACAGCGGCATTACTAAACGAAGAGAAAAGGTAACCGCCATGAAGCGTACATTTCAGCCCAGCGTTCTTAAGCGAAAGCGCAATCACGGGTTTCGTGCCCGCATGGCTACCGCGAACGGCCGCAAGATCCTTTCTCGCCGACGCGCGCGCGGGCGTCGGCGTTTGTCTGCCTAAGCAGCTCGAACAAATCGCCGCTGTGGGCCATGCCCACCTTTCCTAATAGTGCGAGGCTGTCTCAACCCGACCACTATCGGCGCGTGTTTGACAGCCCAGAGTACAAGGTTAGTAGCGGCGCCTTCCTTCTCCTTGCAATACCCGGCTCAACCCAGTCATGCAGACTGGGCGTCGTCGTCGCCAAAAAAAATATTCGCCTCGCCGTGAGGCGTAACCGTATCAAACGACTCGTGCGAGAACAGTTTCGGCATCATCCTTTTGATGGGGCGATCGACCTGGTGGTGCTGGCGCGGTCAGGTGCCGATCAAATGGATAATCCCGGCTTGTGGCAAGAACTCGACCGGCTGTGGCGCATGCTGGAACAAAAGGTGAACTCGTAATGCAGTGCCTACAGTGGGTTGACCGGAATATTGCAGCTGGCCTTGCCCTGCTACTCCGCGGCTATCAACTGACGCTCAGCCCCTGGCTCGGCAGGTCCTGTCGTTTCACGCCTACCTGCTCACAATATGGGATTGACGCGCTGAAGACCCACGGTACTCTATCCGGCGTC
>Ga0160422_10002439_pt1 | contig 11639 bp, 18 predicted proteins | sample Fk160mmetaG_FD_108192 | JGI IMG/M metagenome (GOLD analysis project Ga0160422, IMG submission 108192) | Marine microbial communities from the Central Pacific Ocean - Fk160115 60m metaG | ecosystem: Environmental > Aquatic > Marine > Oceanic > Photic zone | place: The Central Pacific Ocean... | reverse complement strand
TCTATTTTAACTTTAATCCAGTAAAGTCCAATAATACAAATCAAAAATGGTATGGCATCTGGCCAAGATATATCATTATATGCTTTCGCAGCATCAGCAAGAACAGCAAAAATCATAATAGAATTGCTCCAATAATAAACCCTTTAGCAAATGAGATACAAAGCATTTGATAGTCAGTCAAGTTAAATTTATCTTGAAACCATTTTGCTTTTGCTTTATCCCAGTCTTTAATTTTTGTAAGTGTTTGTCCAAGTTTCATTAGTCTTCCTCTATAAGTGTACCGTAAGATCTACGTATCTCACGTAAATCTTCAAAGTTTTTTTGTTTTGTGCCACCATCATATGACCAAGCATATCCCTCAGTGATCATTTGCTCATTGAGAGAAAGGTTGCTATCCCCAATGTATAACCAGCCAAGAAGACGGCCGTACTTCCCGACACCGCCATCCAACTCAGTACGGATAACGAGATCATCATCACCAGCAACAGCACCTTCAAGTTTCTCCTTGAGCCAGTTTGTTGCGTCGATTCCGAGTGCTTTTTCTTCAAGATTTCTGGTTCGTTTTTCGGGGGTATCAACACCTGCAATCCTTACCCTCTCTTTTTTGTATAGATCAAATCCTAGATCTATTGTAACATCAATTGTGTCTCCGTCAAGTACCTTGTTAATTTCTATGACGCGGAAGTTATAACAACTCTTCCGATTCGGTGGGGTCATTGCTCCCATCTACATACTCCATATCTGCCCTATTTAGTTAACTGGTAGGAGTTAAATCTGGAGCATCAGATATAGGTATATCAAATTTACGAGGTCTTGGATATAAGACACCACTTGTAGGTCTTTCTTTATATGTTTGTTCTCGATTAAATTCCTTATCGTTATAATATACAATTTTTTGTGATGTTCCAGAAAGATCACCTGAATATCTTTTATAGTCCGAATTTCTTAATCTATGAAATCCTGAAGACCAATAAACAGTATTTAAAGGAGTGATTTGAGTTGCTGATGCTGCCGGAACATTTGACCAGTCATCTACTGTTGGTGTATTGTCTCTTACTTCAAATCTTGCCTCTGATAGAAGAGTAGCTTTTAACTGATCTGGTGTGGGGTAAACACCATTCTTCACAAAATGTTTCTCCATATAACAAGCAGCAATACCTACAACGTGTGGCAATGCTCCACTGTTACCACCAAAAGTAGCCCATTTATCACCATCCTGTAATGCTGTTGCACTGCTTGTGGAGGGAGTGGCACTAATCATATAATTACCTATTGATACCATATCGACGCACGGGCCTCTTCCAGAATATCCTGAAACTGATCTCACACTTTCACTTGGTACTCCTGCACAAATAGTAAAACATTTATCATTCATACCATGTGTCCCCCAAGTGCGTAGAGGATACCATCGAGTAGTTGATGTTGCTGTTTTTGTAATTGCACCTGATTCTCTATATTCATAATAGTGATCATAAAATTCATTCGATCCACTGTCAAGATCAATATAAGTTCCATCATGTCGAGGATCATCATCATTTACATAAACACCGCCATGATTATGCGGAGATACGATTACAAAAACACCTGCATCCCACATTGCTGCGGTTGAAGTTCTACCAGAAGTATTTTTTTCATCTTGATTATTAATTAATATATGCCAATCCCACGTATTCGTGATTGGATCTAATACTTGTTGAGGCATCAACAGTCTTTTCACAAATGGTGTTAAATCAGAACCCCATCCTCCCGATGGTCTATTTTCAGTGCCATGTGTAGGATCAGTGACACTTGCAATAGAATTCACTTTGACTGAATGTTTTACTTCCATATGTGGAGATCCAAATTCCTCACATACAATAGTTGGGTTTTTTTGCCCTGTTGAAGAATTGGTAGATTTATTTTCATGCCAAGTTTTTATTGAATTTCTACATTCATTAGAATTATCATCACCAGTTACAAAAATTCCATACAAATTTGCTCTTTTTGCAAATCCACCAACAAGTCCACCAGCTAAACTATGACAAGGCACTGAATGCTCACTCATCATACTTCCATTTCCCATAACTATATTCACATAAGTTTCAGTTTGACCTCCACTTGATAATTGTCTATTTGATAAACTTTGTAAATCAGGCCAATTATTTTTTACACATCGTGTTTGACTAAGATTGTCAGGATTTCTAAAATCAGCATGATTTATATCATTAGAAAGTGCTGCTGTTGCCCCGTATACATCATGAATAACAATATCTACATGTTGTCCCGTATATTTTTGAGAAAAATTTATTCCATCCAAATAAAGCACATCATCATATTTACTTGGATTATAATACAAACGACCTAATTTTTGATCGGATTGTTCCTTAATATCAGAACTAAACCAATGTGGGGCACTTAAATAATCTGTTCCACTTTCTAATACACTAGTAAAAGTTGTACATTTTTTATTTGTTAAACTTACAGTTGAAGGTTCAGAAAATAAAGAAGGAACTACTTCCTCATCCAATTCTAGGGTAGAGATTGATGAGTGACTTTTTAAAGTGTTAATATAATCTTCTTCGACACTCAGTACAACCATCTGTGGTAAACTTATTAACTGATTCTTTAAATCTACTTCCGTATTTGAAGTGACATCATTTACAAATGTTATTTGATCTACACCATCTTTTAAGATGATATTTACTGATACCTTTGCCATTTTATGCCTCTAACGCTAATGTCTTTAAAGTTACTGTTATAGAGTTACTACCACTTGTTGTTCTTTTGTTTTTAATCTTTGCGTGAACTTGTGCTGTGGGAGTAGAATCATTATTCCAACCAAGAACAGCAGGAGTCATGAGAAACGTTGTTGATCCATTTGCTGTTGTACTTACTTCTGTAAGTACACCGGATCCCGGTGCTGGATCTGTTCCCTCTCCTCTACCACTATCAGCAGTTCTAGACGCTGCATCAATGTATAATACAACATATGCAGGTGCACTCACTGTAATACTTAATAATGCGAATGATTTACCTGCTGTAGTAATTGCAGTATTTGTGGTTGAATTCTGAGATAATGATCCTGTTGTTGTACTATTTTGTTGTCTTGATCCGAGTCCTGATGATGCTTGATCAACCCAATCCAATACACCAGAGCCGTTTGTTTTTAAAACTTGGTTTGCATTACCATCAGTATTTGGAAGAGTTAATGTATAATTTGCTCCTGCACTATGAGGTGGGCCTTGTATTGTAATACCATGACTATTAACTTCACAATTTAATTTAAAACGTCCTGCACCATTACCACCATTACCACTTACTCCTTTGAATACAACCGCACCAGTTCCATTTGGTGCTAAATCAATATCACCATTTGATGTGGAAACAATATCTTTCCCATTCACATCAAGGTTGCCTCCCAGCTGCGGGCTGGTGTCAGAGACTACATCAGCACTAGCAGAAATACCAGTAAGTTCTGAACCATCACCACTGAATGATGTTGCAGTTAAGATTCCAGTTACAACTGCTCCTGTATTTGTGGTGGCAAATTTCTCATTGCCATTCCAATATAATTTTACATCTTCATTCTTAGTAGCTTTAAGATATCTGTCACTATTATCTGCTGTTTTGAGTGCGAGTGAATCACTACGAATATGAAAATCACCCGTAGAATTTTTTATATTACTGTTTGGGGCATCATGCCATATCTCAAGATCATCATTATTTCCAAATTTTATTCTAGCAGCATCAGTAAACTCTAAATCATTTTCAGAAGCATCAAATGTTATATTCTGACCACCAGCAGCACCTTGGAAAATTACATCAGCATTATTGAATGTAGTAACACCAGCAACACTTAAAGTCTGAGCAGATATATGTTCTGTTGATGCAGCACCAGCAGATCCAGTGACAGTAACTATTCCTGCAGATATAGCAGACACTGATAGGTTACTTCCGAAGTTTATAGTTCCAGCTGTGCCAACAGTTGAACCACTATCCTTAACAACAACACCAGAACCTGATCCGACAATACCAGTTAATCCAGAACCATCACCTACGAAGGTAGATGCAGTGACTATTCCAGATGCATTTATCTGATTGAATACAGAGGTTCCAGTGGTGCTTATACCTGCGATACTACCACTACCACCACTAGCCGTTACAACACCATTACCATCTATTGATAATCCACTTCCAATTTTAATTCCACCAAGAGTAGTTGCAGATGCAGTTGGTAATGTATATCCACCACCAGCAGTATCAGATCCTACCCATTTTCCTAATGATGCATTATATTTTAAAAACTTATTATCTACCTTTGCAGTTGTAGTATCAACATCATCCAAATCAGATACTAATACAGCACCACCGCCTCCAAGTGTTGATAGTTGCCTTTGTATTCTTGTTAAGAATAATCTGTAATGTTCTTGAAAATCTTGAAGATTTACAAAGTTTCTATCTAATGGAGTAAGAGGATCACTATTTTTAACACTAGGAGGTTCATTATAACTTTCTGTTAAAACCTTTACATGTTTTTCATTGATAATATTAACTCTTTCTTCAAGGTGTTTGATATTATCTAATACATTACCCTTTAATAAATTTTGCACATCAACAATTATATCTTCTCTCAGATCTGATAATTTAATACCCTTTTGCCTTTTCTCTAATATTGTTATTTCAGTAGATAGGTTACTATTAGATTTTCTAAGTGCCTTTACTTCATTTGAAAATTCCTCTTTTACCCTTTCAATTTTTTTATTGAGTTTCTCTATTACTTCATTATATTGAGTCTGTAAGGATACGATATTAACATTATTATCTACAACTTCTGTCAAAGATTCGTTCAAAGAACTTGAAACATCCTCAAGTTGTTTCTTTAGTTCATCGACTTTACTAAATTGATTTCTTATTTTACTGATACTTTCATTCACGTTTGGAGAGTTGTCTTGTATGACATCTCTTTTTCTAGCAAATAGATCACCCGGTTTTTTTAAAGCCACTTCTTTCCTTTATGATAAAACAGATACTAACTTATTTATATTCCTGCATATACTTCTCTATTGCAGCATCCACAGAATCATCCGGTTGAGTCATTTCCTTTTCCATTCTATCTAGCATTCTATTTCTTAAATACATATACTGAAATTGTTCCCAATGAATTGGATTGTATATATCTACCTCACCCCGTACTTGAGATCTAGGTAATTTAACATCCATTAAATCAGTCGGGCAATTTGTAGGTTTACCATCTAAACGTGGACTGCAAGCATGAGCAGGTGGATCAACAATTGGTGCAGTTCCACATGCGGTTAATAAAAATATTAATGAATAAACTATCTTATTCATTTGGAAAAAGTTCATCGTATCTTAATATGTAGTATATCACAACTGACACAGAAATCAACAGTATCAATACTAATATATTAACTGACCACACTACTTCTGGATTGCTCATCTAATTCTCTTAGGTATTCGATCCACCAATCAGGATCAGTTTTCATTTTCCAGTTAGGTACTTCCATACCTCTCTCCGAATACCACTCAAATAATATGGCATCAATCTTCTGAGATATTCCAATACTCCTCTTCCTGCTCGTCAACGTCTGCATACGCATCTGCCAAATACGGGCCGTGTGGTTTGAGAGATTCTTTTTTAACATACGTAGATTCAGCATTTGTCGCGGATAACCATACTGCGAGTTTCATTATAACATAGATGATTGCAAGGGGAAGAAAGCAAGCAGCAAGAACAACTGTGTTCATGTTTTATTTGTATATAGTAATGTGTGTGAGTCCGTACATTAGTGCGTATATTTACCTATGTGCTATTATAAATATATACGTACTGGAGTTGAAACTATCATGTCCCACTACACACTCGGTTGGCACGACCAAAAAAACGAACATCACGAAATAGGTGAATATGCAGAAGACGCATTTGAAGCCGCAAGATTTGCAAGAGAGGATGTTCCGTATCTACACGAACATCCTTTTTCTTTGGAATATATTAAGGAGATTAAATGAAAAACTTACCAATTAAATCTGCAAGTATAATATTTGCAACGATCACCATCGCAATCATTGCTTCAGTTAACTTTGCTTATGTCTAATGAGTATAAGATACAGTAAGTAACCAAACACCCATCACAAAGAAAAACCAAATATTTACTGAGGAGGCTATTGAGTTGATCAATAGTCTCCTTTTTAGTTTAAGTAATTTCATACTCTTGCCTTTTTAGCAGTCTGGAATAAAAAGTAAGCACCAAGTATAAGCACAAGGGGAACAGTTATAACGTGCATCGAAATCATCATTTGAAGATCAGTCATTCCTGTAGGACTTACAGTTACTGAATCTGACCAAGTTCCTGCTAGTTGCCAAACTTGTGGGTTTGATAGGAAGATCATAAAAAAAATTTAGTTCTATACTATATCTAGTCTATACCTTGAGCATAGTCAAGTGCTTTACGGGCAGTTTGTAACATTTTAACCTTATTATAGTCTTTTGCATACGGAACGGTCAAAGCAAATCCAAGAAGATCTCCCTCTGGATTATCAGGAATACCGACTGGTTGAACATAGAATATACCTGCGTGTGCTACACACTTCCATCCAATATCAACAAATCCAAGATCCCTGAGTGCACACTCTAATTTCAAAGAATGACACGCTTCAAGTAATTGCATCAGCAATCTCTGCTCATACTCTCTGCCATAGTTCCACCGATATCCGCACCTTGATTACCACCAAACATTGTTACCCAACCAGCAGCCACCCAGCCAATAAAAGGAATGTTAGTAAGGGAAGGAGCAACACTAGCACCCACACTAGACCCAACCACACGTCCTGTGCCTTCTCCTGATCCGATTGCTTTGATGCATGCGATTGTTTTGTCGCTTGGTTGATTTCCTTGTCCTTGAGCAGACGGGTCAATCCATGCTGTTGGGGTCGATACTGGCCCACCGTGATGTTCTGAACCATCCATCGTGTATTCAACAACTCTTTCCACTTTGTTGTTACCCAATCCAAGAAACCCGGCCTTCTTGTTTACCTCCTCTGTGGTAATCATAACCTTTGGATCATTTGCACTATAACTTATCTTATATCCATCTTTATCTACTGATGCCACATATGATGTATATGGGCCTACAGGAATATTCAATGATGGTAACTTACTTTCTCTATTCGCAAGCATACCTATCATACCAATATGGGACAATCCAAAGACTGTCCCTAAACTAATACCAATCCACTTATTCATAAAACCTCCAAGTTATTAATCTTTTTTATTTGGAACTATCTGTACTGGTGCTTGTTCAATACGTATGGTTTGTGCAGGTGCAGTCTGTGATGCTGCTGCGATAAGTTTCTCCATATCACCTTTACTTACACCACCATTAGCACCACCACCTTGTGATCCTCTCTTAGACGTAGTGACACCGAACGTGGCCAAAACTCCTGTAAAAACCGAAGCTATAAATGTCGGATCCAGATCTTGTTTTGGAATTTTAAGTGCCGGTGGCAACTCGACGTATGCCAATGTTAATATTGCTCCACTCCATACCAAAATGCCTAAACGAACAAAAGTAGAGAGGATCATCATCTGTTCTTCTTTATCTTCAGCGTGTTCTTTTAACTTACTAAAGAAACCTTTCTTTTCCTCTTTTTCTACTTTTTGTTCGTCTTTTTTCTTTTCATCTGCCATAAGACTATTGTATCTAATCTATATAGCAGAGTTTTATTTAAAACTTAGGTATGCCAAATCCTGCATCAGGAGCAGCCTGTGTTGGTGCATCAGGAGATGGTAGTGATGGCAATGCATCTCCTCCTATTCCACCCACAACACCTCCAAGTGCTCCTCCACCAATTTGTTTTAGTGCTTCAGTTTTAACTTTTTCGATGATAGCATCTTTATTGAGATATACAACCCCAACAGCACCAACGACGGTGAGAGATACAACACCACTAAGAATAGCGATTCCATTGATTAGTTTTTGCATTTGTTTGTTTTAGTCTCCAAAGTAACTTAAAAAGAATTTGATGATACCATCACAGTTTAGATTACCCTGTGATACCCATCTATCTGCACATTCATACAGAACATAGTTTTGATATTTCGGCATTCCGTTTTCTTGTGTTTGACCACCAAACTGATTCAAAAGAATCTTTAATGCCTCCTGACGTAATAGCATTCTTGAAGGTTCGTACCTTCCATAATCACTACTGGTCATACTCGCTTCCCTCCCCTATGTAAACTAAGGAAATGATTTCATGATCAGGATCATCTGCTTCAATCCACTCCTCGAACTCTTTATATATTGCATTTTTGTCAGCAACAGATTCAACTTCTTTAAGTCTTGTTAATGACCAAAGCCTAGTTTTGTGAAGTGTTTGATTCAAAGTTTCCATAATCTTTACGCATATAGCGACCAAGTATATTGCTATTATAATACTTTGGTGTCCCGTCGTCAAGTGCCTCCATTAACACATTGTTAAGGAATAATTGTTTAGTTTCTTCGTAATTAACTTTACCAAGAGTAGTATGTAAAGATATTATTTCTCGTCTGAAAGAACCTCTACCAAGGCACTTAATATCCTGTTTAAGTTCCTCAGAGCTTCCAAAGTATCGTTTCCAGTCTGACTCCGACGTAACCTTTCTTTTGCCACCTCTCGGTTTTCTCTTCTGCACGAAGTACTTTCTTCCGATGTAGGACTTCCCGTTTGTGGTGTTGGTGATGCGATAGACGAACCCATAATAGTTCCCGATATCATCAGAGGTAAAAGGACGACCTTCATAAATCCACGGATTTTCATAATCAACTATTTTATCAGTCATTTAATTATAACATCACAATTCTATGTAGTCAATAAAAAAGAGGGTTATCCACCCTCTTGTGTCCATTCGCATTCTAACCATTCATATGGATCTAATTTACCTCCAAACAGTTTATCAGTATGTTTTGCGGAATCAAGGTAAGCCTGTATGCTTGCCTCCACTTCATCATAGTTTGAATCCTGAGAATGAATCTTCCTTAACATCTTGTTTAATGCCTCCTACGACGTAACTTTCGACTTCTGTTTCTTGTGGTGCAACTTGCAATCCCTTTGAAGAGATCCAATGTGTTGTCCAAGGTAATGGATTGTTTCTCATAGCAATGTCATAAATTGGATTTAATCCAACTGCTTTCATTCTTTTATTTGCAGTCCATTCAACGTACTGTGATAGTAGTTTTTCGTTTAGACCAATCATAGAACCATTCTTGAACAAATATTCTGCCCAGTATTTCTCCTGATTGACAGCATTTTCAAATGCCTTTTGGAACCATGGCTCCTCCTCTTTATAGATTTTTTTCATTTCTGGGTCATCACCGTCTCTCCAATTTTTGAGAATACTTTGTGTAATGACTAGATGTTGGTTTTCGTCTCTGGCGATGAGAGACACGATTTTTGCCGATCCTTCCATGAGCTTAAGTTCGCCAAAAGCAAACGAGCATGCGAAGGAGACATAGAACCTAATTCCTTCCAGAATGTTGACGTTCGCAACTGCCCGGAAGAGTTTTCTTTTGAGTTCATACCTTGTGTAATCAGATACATAAGAACCTCTGTGTCCATCTTTCCATAAATTACCTGAGTCATATTCATGTGCATCATTGATGAAGTCATCGTATGCCTCAGTGACACTCTGTGCCCTTTCCAGTATGCGATCATCTGTAAGGATAGTGTCAAAGATGTCAGAGGGATTAGAATAGACGTTCTTGATGATATAAGTATAGGATCTACTATGGATCATTTCCATAAACTCCCATACCTTCATACATCCTTCTAATTCTGGAAGTGAGCAATATGGTGCAAATGCCATACCGGGCCCTCTTCCTTGAACAGAATCTAACATCACTTGATATTTCAAGTTAGACGTAAAGATGTGTTTCTGTTCTGGACGAAGTGTTTGATAATCACTCCTGTCTTTCTGGAGTGATACCTCTTCTGGTCTCCAGAAATATCCTAGTTGTTGAGTTGTAAGTTTCTCAAAAACTGGATACTTATAGTTATCATATCTTTGAACTCCAAGTGGAGCACCAAAGAACATTGGTTGTTTAGTTGTATCAACAACCTGTGAGTTGAATACAGTCATCTCAGTGACTGGTTTTGCTTTTGTTGTTTCCACGTTAGTCTTAAAGTTTACAAGACTCACAATCTTCTTCCTCCGTAAGAATACTAGTAACTAGTTCATTAAGATCAGGTTTTTCTTCCTCAATCTCATCTGTTTTGATGTCGTAGGTATTTTGATAATAGCTGGTCTTCCAACCATACTTGTATGTGGTTAAAAGATCCTGTGCCATAACAGAAACCGGAACTTCGTTATCTGGGTAGTGTTCTGGATTATAAGACCAATTACCAGAAATTGCTTGGTCAAAGAACTTTTGCATAACAGCAACGACGTTAATATACCCCTTATTAGATGTCATATCCCATAAGAGGGTATAATTATTCTTTAGATGCTGATATCCGGGTACTATTTGCTTGAGTGGCCCTTTCTTTGACTTCTTAATTGACAGGTATCCCCTTGGTGGTTCAATCCCGTTCGTAGCATTAGACACTACGGAACTGCTCTCCGATGGCATTTGTGCAGACAGAGTGGAGTTCCTTACTCCATATTCTTTTACTTGATTTCTGAGATCTTCCCAATCAAACTTAAGATTGTTTGGAACGATTTCATCTACGTCATGTTTATATGTATCAATTGGAAGAATTCCATTTCCATATTTGGTTCTGTCTGAGTATTTACACGCACCTTTTTCTTTTGCGAGTTGAACTGTAGACTTAACCAAGTAGTATTGAAATGCTTCTGTAAGGTCATGAACAAGTTCCCATGCCCTTTGATCATCATACTTTACAGCGTTCTTTGCAAGGTAATGAGCAAGTCCAATGTAACCTACACCAAGCGAACGACGGGCCTTTGTGGCAAGTTCTGCTGCTTTGACGGGGTAATGCTGAAAATCAATAAGTTCATCAAGACTCCGAACACTAAGATCACAGAGAATTTCGAGATCGGATAGATCACGTATCTTACCGATATTAACAGCACTAAGAATGCAGAGAGCAATTTCGCCAGTTTCATCGTCAATGTGTTGAATAGGTTTTGTAGGGAGAGTTATCTCCTGACATAGATTACTCATCTCAACTTTATCCAAGAAGGATGAGTGAGAATTACAGTGATCTATATTCATCAAATATATTCTACCAGTTTCTGCTCTTTCTTTCAACAAGTCAAGTATAAGTTCCTGTGCCTTAACTCTTTTCTTTGGAACTGAATCATTTAATTCATATTGAATATACAAGGAATCAAACTCATCTGTACCAAATGCTTCATAAAGACCCGGCACATCATGAGGAGAGAACAATGTAATCTCACTATTTTGTATAAACCTTTGATAGAATATTTTACTTAGTTGAATACTATAGTCTAACTTTCTTACTCGGTTGTCTTCCGTCCCTTTGTTGTTCTTGAGAACAATGATGTCTTGAATTTCTTGATGCCAGATTGGAAAGTGGACAGTAGCTGAGCCGCCTCTGATCCCGTTTTGAGTGCAGCATCTGACAGTTGATTCAAACTTTTTGAGGAAGGGGACAACACCTGTGTGTTGAACCTCTCCGTCACG
>Ga0160422_10002438_pt1 | contig 11639 bp, 11 predicted proteins | sample Fk160mmetaG_FD_108192 | JGI IMG/M metagenome (GOLD analysis project Ga0160422, IMG submission 108192) | Marine microbial communities from the Central Pacific Ocean - Fk160115 60m metaG | ecosystem: Environmental > Aquatic > Marine > Oceanic > Photic zone | place: The Central Pacific Ocean... | reverse complement strand
ATATCATAAAGACGATTAGAAAAATCTTCTAATCCAAGCTCTTCATATTTAATAGGTCTTCCAAAGTGTCCTGATAATAAGTCTGCAACTCTTGGTGGGACAAAAACCTCAGGACCACCAATGTTAATACACCGTCCAACAAGATCATCTCTATCAATTGCTGCAATCATAAATTTTGCAACATCATCAAGGCAAATCCAACTTGCCTCTAGATTAGGATTATGCGGATATGTATATAGGTCTTTTTCTAAAATATCTTTTCTCGCCCAATCAGTAAGAAGGTTGTCCATAAATAAAACAGGTTGAAAAGTTGTAGTTTGAACTCCGCCTTGCATCAACATATTTATCATCAATCTTACACTATCATATCCAGCTTGACCTACTTCACCAAGCTCCTCAGGTGGTCCCCAACAACATGTATTATATATAATGCGCCTGACGTTTGCCTTTTTAGCTGCACTTCCAACAGTAGCAGCAAAATCTAATGCCTTATGAGACTCCTCAAATGACGGACGAGTATAAAAAACTGCATCAGCACCAAGGCATGCTTCATAAATTGAGTCTGGATCATTATAATCAGCACTTACAACCTCAATTCCATCAAATTTTGACATTCTCTCTGGATTTCTTGTTGTAGCTCTAACACTATAACCAGCTTTTAGTAATTGCCTAACTTGAGCTAAACCTGGTCTTCCACTTGCGCTTAATACTGTTACTAAAGTCATTATTCTCTCCTTTAATTTTTATAAAACTTAAAATAAAAATCCCTTTATGGTTTATATTAAAACTATTAATAAAAAAAAGTAAACGATAGTCTAAATCTATTTTTAAATATAATAAATTTCTTATTTTTATTAACTAAAACTATTTTAAGTCTTAATAAATTTGTGTTTAAATAAAATATTATTTAAAGGGGATGCTAATGAGTAATGAAAATAATGCTGCAGATAGAATTGCTTTACAAGATGTAATGCTTAAATATGCTGCAGGAGTTGATGAGAGAGACTTTGATCTATATGCCTCTTGTTTTATGGAAAATGTTGAAGTTTTAGATTTTGGAGAAGCCCCAATTAATGGAAGAGATGATTGGGTAGAATATGTAAAAGGTGCTCTAGACAATTATGGACCTACCCAACATATGCTTGGTCCTCAATTAGCTACTATTGACGGAGATAATGCTCATTGTAGAACAGATGTTCAAGCTCTTCATTATCTCAAACAACCTGAAGGTGAAATACTTACACTTTGGGCAACATATGAAACTGATATGATACGAACTAATGAAGGATGGAAAATTTCTAAACATAGACTTGTATCAAGAGGTATTAAACAACAATAAATAAGGTTAAAAGATGAAAATACATTCAATAATAGGTATACTTTTATTAAATTTCTTAATCACAGGATTTGTTTATGCTGGAGACTATGACAACACATCTAGGGAATGGCAAATTAAAACTTACTCTAGTGCAGCTCCAGATTTTATAGGAAATTTTGCAACAATTATTGGTGCCAATGGAAAAGTCTTGAGAGAGGGTTCAAATGGCTGGACATGTATGGCAGGTAATGGGAGGCCCTATCCTAAAAAAGGCTGGAAGAATGCTCATGAGGCCATGCCAACATGTAATGACAAACAGGCGATGAAGTGGATGAGCGCATTTATGAAAAATGAAAAACCAAAACTTGATAAAGATGGTTGGATGTGGATGCTTCACGGAGATGTTGGAGAAGATAATCTGGTTGCAGGTATTCTAAATAAAGAAGACTCTACTCCAGGTCAATGGATTGAGTCAGGTCCTCACCTAATGTTTATTCCAAAAGATATAAAATCTCTAGACAATTGGAATACAGATTTTACAACTGGAGAACCTTACGTAATGTTCCCTGGAACTATATATGCTCATGTAATGATACCAGTTGAGGGGTATTATAAATATCAAAAAGAGTCGGAACCAAAATAAATTCTAATTTATTTTATTATTTCTTAAAAAGGTAATAGATAATGAAATGAAAACAGTCGAAGTCATTCGTATTGCAGATATTCCAGCACAAGTTATTTGGGATGAAATGAAACATTTTGATCGTGTCCTTAGGTGGGTTCCAGGTGGGAATGAGAGTACAATTTCTGTCAAAGGTCATGGTGTTGGAGCAATAAGAGATATTGAATTAGTCACCCAAGGTTATGTTCAACACGAATTAGTTAGTTACAGCGAAAAAGATTACTCCTTTTCCTATAAGCTCACAGGTGGCAAACCAGTGGGAATGCAGGATTATATAGTTGTTGCTAAAATTACCTCCATAAATCAACAAAAATCAGAAATTAGATGGTCAGGTAAAGTTACATCCGACAAAAGATTAAATGAAAATGATGTGGCTGAGGCATTAAGCACTGCCTTAGATAATATGATTACCGGTCTGATAGCTCTAATTAAAAAAGAGAAACCTATTTTTGTTAATCAACCACTTGAAGATTGGCAAAAAATTAATAAATAGAAATTTCTACTAAACTCCTTCATTAATATATTTTGACTGGGGAGTCTTAATGGGAATCAATTTTAAAAATAATTTTTTAATTAGTGATTGCATTCATGGTGTCATGACTTGGCCAGTCGGTGATAGTGTCATAGGGCCATTTTTGAAAAATTATGGTGAATGGTCTGAGGGAGAGAATATTATTATGTCACAATTTATTAATGAAGGTGATGTTGTTATAGATATAGGTGCAAATATTGGAACAACAGTATTATCATTATCAAGGCAGGTTGGTCACAAAGGAAAAGTCCTTGCTTTTGAACCCCAAAACCACATTGCGCAGTGTCTTAATACTAATTTAACTCTCAACGGAATAACTAACGTAGTAGTTGATAATGTTTCCATATCAAAAAAATGTGGATGGGAAAAGATTAACGATAAAAAGTTTGAAAAGAGTGGGCGTTATGGTGAGGCTGGGATCTCAAAAGATGGTACAACAAAAATACGAACAATTAATCTTGATAGAATTAATTTAGATAGCTGTAGTTTAATTAAAATTGATATCGAAGGTCATGAATGGGATGCCATTCAAGGGGGGGAGAAATTTTTAAAAAAACATAGGCCAGTTTTTTATATGGAAGCAAAAAAAAATGAATTAGGTACAAAAAAATTTCTTAAATGGTTTTTTGATAATGGGTGGATTTGCTATTGGCATTATGCGTTTTGGTTCAGAAAGAATAATTATAAAAATAATAACAAGCTAATTCATGACGCTGGAATAGGAGATATGAATATTGTTGCAGTTCCAGAAAATATTAAACAGCCTTCTAATCTTTTAAAGTTAAAACATTTTGATGAAGAATGGAATGAAAACAATTTACAAAAATTTTATACATTAAATAAAATACCTATGGTTTAAATGTTTATACTGTATTTTTTTTAATAAAATCTTCAGCTTTTTTAAAAATCATCTCCTTCCTGTCTATATTCATTTTTTCCAAGGTTTTTTTCATAAATGATAACCTATGATTGTTTTTTATTTTATTAAAATGTCTATCTACAAACCTCCAGTAAAGCCCATCAACTATGTCACACCAACTACCTTTTTTGTAATTGCTCATCTTTAAAATATAATTTGATCCACAAATGTAAGGTTTTGTTGAAAAAATACCTCCATCTGCATAAGTACCCATACCGTATACATTTGGAACCATTACCCAATCAGATGAGTCAACAAACATCTCCATAAACCACTTATAAACTTCTTTAGGATTAATTTCTGAGAGTGTCATTATATTAGATATGATCATTAGCCTGTTTATATGATGAGTATATCCATATAAATTTGAAAAATTTATTGCATCATCTAGAGGCGGAATACCTGTTGTACCAGAATACCATGAATCACTTACCTTATTCGAAAAATTAAAAAAATTTCCGTTCTCTTGTTGATCACCTTTTACATGGTAAACACCTCTTATAAATTCTCGCCATCCAATGATTTGCCTAATAAATCCTTCTACAGAATTTAAAGGAATATCATTAGAGTCTATATATTTAAGAATTTTATTGATGATTTCTTTTGGCGTTATTAAGCCAAGATTTAAAGAAGGACTTAAGGCACTGTGAAATAAAAAATTATCCTCAATAAGAATAGCATCTTCATAAGAACCAAAATTCTCAAATTTTAAACTTACAAAATTATCCAAATTTTTAAGTGCCTCTTGTCTTGTCAATGGCATCCATACCTCAGATATTTTACCAGGGTGTTCAGGAAAATTATCGTTAATCAAGCTTGTAATTTCTTTTATGTAGATAGATTTAGAATTTTTAAATTTTTCAGGTAACTGAACATTTTTTGGGATTTTTTTTCTATTTTCTTCATCAAAAGACCATTTACCTCCAATAGGCATTTGATTGTTATCAATTAGAATATTAAGTTTTTTTCTTATATTTTTATAAAAATTAGCATGACTCAATGAATCTTTTTCATTTGCATAATTTATAAAATCCTCTCGTGTCTCCAAAAACATTGGGGATTGATAAAAAGTAATCTCTAGATTATTCACCTTGCAGAAAACTTTCATCCTGTTTTCGAAAAATTTATCTTCAATTTCGAAAAATTTAATATGATTTATTTTATTCTTAATTATATATTTTTTTAGCTTTTGTTCGTAAGGAATTAAAAAATCTTCGTTACTAATTTCAGAGTAAAAAACATTAAAATGATTTTTAATTAATTCATCTCTTTTCTCTCTCATAGCACATAAAAACATCAAAATTTTTAATTTATGATGTTTTTCGTAAGTACATAAATTATAATCCTCAGCCATAAAAATTTGATTTGTATCAAGCTTTTTTATTTCATCTGTAGGAAATAATTGATTACCCAATAACACAAGAAGATCTCTAGATTTCATAAATACTCTTTCTAATTTAAAGCACAGATTATTGCCAGTTTATTACCATTCTACCTCGAGTTCCTCCAGCATCAAGCCTACGATGAGCCTCGGAAACATTTTCTGGAGTTACAGTATCAGCAACCCTAAGTGAAATTAAACCATTATTTACTTGCTGACGAAGTGTATTAAGCTTCTCAAAATCACAATTATATTCAGAAACCCATGTGGCAGTAAAATTTATATTTCTCTGTGGTTCACCAATAAAATTTCTCACAGAAGTAAAAGAGCCATTGTCTTTTACTGCTCCAATAGCAGTTTCATTTAGTAAAGCTCCGTCAGCGATTCCATCAACGCCATCAGGAAATATTTTTCTAATCTCTTCTACAAAATTTTTTCCTCTTGGAACAATGTGATCAACTCCAAGACTTTTAAGGAGATCAATGTCTTGTTCATTTGAGTCAGCAACAACGGTTAAGCCATCAGCTTTGGCTAGTTGGATAGCATAACCACCGTACGCGCCAGGACCCCCCGTAACTGCAATAATTTGACCTTTTTTTAAATTTAATAAATCCAGAGATAAGCGCGCGGTTAATCCATTCATAGGTAAAGTTGAAGCCTCAATGTAAGACACATCTTTGGGCATTTTTACAACTGCAAATTGATTTAAGACAAGCTCATCACTATAAGCGCCATGAGTGCCATTAGGAATTACCATTCCCATAACATCATCGCCGACTTTTATTCCTGTTTCAACCCCATCTCCAATCTCTTTAACTTTACCTGCAAAATCCATTCCGGGTACACAGGGAAGAGTAAAGTCTCTAAGAAATTGCTTTATTAATCCACTTCTTGAAACAATATCGGTTGGATTTACAGTAGATGCATAATTTTCAACTTTTATCTCTCCATCACCTAGAGCAAGATTAGGAAGACTCATAACCTCTAAAACCTCAGGACCTCCAAATTCTCTAAAACCAACTGCTTTCATTGCTTACTCCATAATCAAATTATAAATAATTCCTGAAATTATAATGTAAATAAAATTTTATTTTTACTTCTTATAATTTTGGAAAATTGTTTTAATATCATACTCATTATCTCCATCATAACGTGGAGCATATTTTTTATATGCTGATATTATTTCCTCATTTCTCCTTTCAATGTGAACACTATTATATGCGTGTGAAACAATAATATGTTCCTCATTCTTAATTTGCTCTTTAACAATATTCGCAAATTCATCAGCATTCATTCCACCCTCTACCTGGTTAGTTAGTGGTGTATCTACATATCCAGGGATTATAGTGCCTACATGAATATAGTCTGGAAGATCATTTCTTAGGCTTTCACTTAATGCAAAAACTGCATGTTTAGATGCTACATATGCTACTGATTTTGGTACGGCAATAAATAAAGAATTTTCTGAACCTACGTTATAAATAGCCGCACTCGTACCCTGTTCAATCATTTTTTTACTGAAAACAGAACATCCGTGCCATACTCCAAAAAAATTAACATCAAAAATATTTTTGGCCTTTGTAATATCTACCTTATCAATTCTTCCTCCAGCACCTGAAATACCAGCATTATTAATTAATATATCTACACGGCCAAAACTTTTAATAGTGAATTCAGCAAATTCTTCAACACTTTTTAAATTGGTTACATCCAGAAGGGTTTCACAAGCCTTAATACCAAGGTCTTTTAAAATTTTTACTGCTTCTTCAAGTTTTTCTTTTCTTGGCTCTCCAATAATTATCTTCGCACCATCTTGCCCTAAAGCCTTTGCAAGAGCAAAACCTATACCAGTTGCACCACCTGTTATGGCTATAACCTTACCCTTTAAATCATACATATTGTTACCTTTGAAAATTTATTTGTAATTTTTCCTTCTATCAGAAAACTCTCTTACCCTCTTTCTCCAAGATTTATAAGATCTGGGTTTCAAATTAGCTCTCATAAGCTCTTTAACTTTTTGTTCATTAATTCCATATATGGACTCAATATTTTTAAAACTTGCATGATCGGATAATGCTAATTCTATAATTTCACTTTTTTCACTTTCAGAAAATTTTTTCATATTAGTTTTTATTCAAAGAATAAGGAAATTTTAGACGATTTATCAAAATAAGACACAAAAAAATCTTAATAATTTACTACTTCTCTCTTTTTGTTATTTCTACGCACTAATTTCCCTGGTAATGCACCAGTGTGAACACCATTATCAAATATAACCTCTCCAGCTTTGATAGTAATTTCATAACCCTCAGGGCGTTGTACCAAACGTCTCCCTCCCGCTGGTAAATCAAAAATTGCCTCTGGTCTATGCAATCGGAGTGAATCAAAATCGATTACGTTAACATCAGCAATCATTCCTTCTTTTAGATAACCTCTATCGAACATACCAAAAGCCTCTGCGGTACTTGATGTAAGCGACTTTACAATAAATTCTAATGAAAGTTTGTCACCACGAGTTCTATCTCTTCCCCAATGCGTCATAATAAACGTTGGCATACCGGCATCTGCAATCACACCACAATGAGCGCCTCCATCGCTAAGACCAAACAATACATTTGGATGCTCTAATAGTTTTTTATGAGGCTCTAAATCATATGTATGATATCCACCTAATGGTTGATAAAAAAGTTCTTTACCATCTCCTTGAACAAGTAAATCATACATAATTTCCATAACATCAATATTTTTTTCTTGTGCAATCCCAGCTACACTATCTTTAAATTCTGGTTCGTAATTAGGATTTTCACCAAGTGGAAAAACTTGTCCCATTAAGGAGGGTAAATCCTGCATTAATTCATTTTTAATAGTAGTTTTCTCAGAGAGAATTTTCTTTTTTATCTCTGGATCATGTAATTTATCAACCAATTCTTCATGGCTTAGAGATGAAAGCTCTTTCTTCCATGTTGGATGACCTACAAAAGCATGAAAACTTGATTGAAGACCGTGTAAAACACCAGTTGGTCTACCAGCCGCTTGAGGTCTTATTTCGTGCCCTTCAAGCCGTGCTTGCTCTGCAAGATTATACATTTTGTTATTCCTGTAGGCTGGAGCTGTGGTTGCAATTAAAGTAACAGTCAAACCTGTTTGTTTTTGGAAATCTTTTACCCACTCCCACTCTTCATCTTCTCCAAGATGATCAGATACCAACTCAAAGACTGAATTATTTAAACCCTTCATACCTAATCCAAGCGCCAACATTTCTTCATTACCTGAAAAAGTTCCTGGCATATATTCACCATTTATATCTTTGTGTAACAAAGTTTTTGAACTCGAAAAACCTAATGCACCAGCCTCAACACCCTCTCTTACCAAATCTGCCATTTGGTCAACTTCATCTTTTGTTGGTGCATAATCTGAATTACAGCGTTCACCCATAACATATGCCCTAATAGCACCATGTGGTACTTGAGTAGCTACATCTATTGCACGAGGAAAAGTTTCTAGAGCATCAAGGTACTCGGGAAAGCTCTCCCACTTCCAGTCAATACCTTCCGATAAAGCAGCACCAGGGATATCCTCAACACCCTCCATTAACTCAATAAGAAAATCTCTATCTTTTTCTTTTACGGGAGCAAACCCTACACCACAATTACCCATAACGACAGTAGTAACACCATGCCAACTTGATGGTGCTAAAATTGGATCCCAAGTTGCTTGTCCATCGTAATGAGTATGAACATCAACCCAACCTGGAGTAACTAGCTTACCCTTAGCATCAATTTCCTTAGAACAAGTGTCAGTAATTTCGCCAATTTTAGAAATTTTTCCATCTTTTATAGCTATATCTGCTAAAAATCTATCTTTTCCAGTGCCGTCAATTATAGTTCCATTTCTAATAATGATGTCATACATAGACCTACCCCATAATTTAAAAATTAAAAAAACATACCAGTTGGTTAATTTATCAGCAAGAGGATAAAATAAGCTAATAGATAAAATTTGAAAATTTATTTAGATATATTTTAAATTAGTTCTAAATAAATTTATTTGTAGCTTTAACAAGCTCATGAGTGATTTCTTTTTCAAAAGCAGAATGACCGGAAAAAGGTGCTATTACCAACTCAGACTCTGGCCATCGAGAGTGGAGCTCATACGCAGTTGTTGGTGGACAAACCACGTCATATCTTCCTTGAATAATAATTGATGGAATATCTCTAATAATATCAATATTATCCAAAAGCTGATTTTCATAATCCAAAAAACCCTTATTAATAAAATAATGATTTTCTATGAGGGCAAAAGCTAAAGCAAATTCAGCATTAATAGACTCTCTTACTGCATCAGGATTGTAATTAATGAAACTACAGGATGCCTCCCACTTAGACCAAGCTTTTGCTGCAGATAACTTTTTTTCTTTATCCTCTCCATAAAAAATTTTTCTATAGGCTTCTATAATATCACCTCTCTCATTTTTAGGTATTTCTTTTAAAAAACCCTGCCAAGCCTCTGGGTACATTTCACTTGCACCATATTGATAAAACCATTGGAGCTCTTTTTGCCTAAGCATAAAAATTCCTCTTAAAATCAATTGGCACACATTATTTGGGTGTTTTTGAGCATAAGCAATTGCTAGAGTACTTCCCCAAGATCCACCAAAAACTAACCACTTTTTGATATTTAATCTTTTTCTGATTGACTCAATATCCTCAATTAAATGCCAAGTTGTATTATCTTCTAAACAAGTATGTGGTTTGCTTCTTCCGCACCCCCTTTGATCAAATAAAATAATTCTATATTTTTTTGGGTTGAAAAATCTTCGTGCAAGCGAACCACAACCTCCTCCTGGTCCACCATGAAGAAATACGGCAGGCTTGCCTTTTGGGTTGCCGCACTGCTCATAATATATTTCATGTTTTCCTTTTTTTAAAAAACCAGTTTCATAAGGTTCTACTGGAGGAAATAATTTATTTTCTTTTTTAAAAAAACTCATTCTAATCATTTTTTTCATCACCATAATTATTGAATATTCTTATTATCTTTATAATAATTTTACGATAAATTTTAAGCTAAGATAAATATTATTTATAATTAATTCGAAAATGTTTATTGAAGTATAATTAAACCTAGTACATGATTTAAATATATTTTTGGAATTAATGATGGAAGAAAATTTTGATTATATTATTGTTGGCGCTGGAAGTGCAGGTTGTGTTTTAGCAAATAAACTCTCAAAAAGTGGGAAAAATTCTGTCTTACTTATTGAAGCGGGTGGAAAGGATAATAATCTATTTATCCATATGCCATCCGGATACTCACAAATAGTTCCTAAATCTAATAAACACAATTATGGCTTTGAAACGGAGCCAGAAGATAACACTGCGGGAAGAAAATTATATTGGCCGAGAGGTAGGGGTTGGGGAGGATCATCATCCATTAATGCAATGATTTATATAAGAGGCCATTCCTCAGATTATGACCATTGGAGACAACTCGGTAATCCAGGATGGTCATATGAAGATGTATTACCTTACTTTAAGAGAGCTGAAAATTATGAAGGTGACGGTGATTCAGAATTTCACGGAAAAAATGGACCCTTAAATGTTAAAAAATCCACTAGAAATGATGATATACTCCTTGATAAATTTGTTGAAGCTGGTGCTCAAGCTGGCTTTCCAATAACAAATGACTTCAATGGAAAACAGCAAGAGGGTTTCTCTCGTTATGAACATACTATAAAGGGGTCGAAAAGATTTAGCTCTGCTAGAGCTTATCTTCATCCAGCCCTTAAAAGAAAAAATTTAAATACAAAGATAAATATTACCGTTGATAAGGTAATCTTTGAAAACAAAAAAGCTATTGGTGTTGAATATTTTGAAAAAGGTATTAAGAAATTCTCTAAAAGCAACAAAGAAGTAATACTCTCTTCAGGTGCAGTTAATTCTCCCCAAATTTTGATGCGAAGTGGGATTGGAGACCCTAATGAAATTAGAAAACATGGAATTCAAGTTAATCATGAATTAAAAGGTGTTGGAAAAAATTTACAGGATCACATTGCTGTAGTTAGTCAATTTCAATGTACGCAACCAGTAACACTTCACAGATCAGCAAGTTTTTTTGGAACAATGCTTGCTGGAATAAAATATTTGATAACAGGAACTGGTGACGCATCAAATCCGCCATGTGTTGGAGGTGCATTTATAAAATCAAATCCAGAAAAAGAAATACCCGATATACAAATACATTACGTTTCTCTTGCAATGCAAGATGTTCACGGAAGATCTGGTGTTCCTCAAGAACATGGATTTTCTAACCTAGTATATTTATGCAGACCACAGAGCAGAGGTCATATTGCACTAAAAAGCTCTGATCCAAATGATGATCCTCTTATGTTCCCTAATTATTTTTCAGTCGAACAAGATCTAATTGATACTCGTAACGGACTTCGCGAGGCTCGTAGAGTACTTATGCAACCTGTTTTTGATGAATATAGAGGTAAAGAACTTAAACCTGGAAATAATGTTAATATTGACAATGATGATGAGCTAGATATGTGGATTAGAGAAACAAGCGAAACCCTCTATCACCCAGTTGGAACATGTAAAATGGGTATAGATGATTTATCAGTAACAAATGAACATGGTCAAGTTCATGGAGTTGAGGATTTAAGGGTTGTTGATGCCTCTCTAATGCCAAGTTTAATTGCAGGAAACACTAATGCACCAACCATAATGATGGCTGAAAAAATATCAGACCATATTAATGGTGAGAAATTTTTATCGAACTAAAGTTAGTGTTCTAGGAATAATT
>Ga0160422_10002437_pt1 | contig 11640 bp, 16 predicted proteins | sample Fk160mmetaG_FD_108192 | JGI IMG/M metagenome (GOLD analysis project Ga0160422, IMG submission 108192) | Marine microbial communities from the Central Pacific Ocean - Fk160115 60m metaG | ecosystem: Environmental > Aquatic > Marine > Oceanic > Photic zone | place: The Central Pacific Ocean... | reverse complement strand
ACACACACACACACACACACACACAAATACAATAAAATATATAGTTAGTGCTATATAGATATACTATATAGTTCTATCAGCTAATTATGAAAATAATAATTTTTCGATGATTGCTGTTTGCTGATTTGCGGTATCGATAATTGTTATAATATTCGTTGGGAAAACGAAATATTATTTCGGGAAAACGATGTATTTTCATAATACACGATTTTTATAATAACAGAGAGTACTCTATTATTTTTTATTTTGATTTGGGTTAAAATATTTTGGATTGGGAATTGCTGTGTCGATACACACTATATATCCGTGTATATTCTTTATATATGTTTTTTATATAAATAAAATATACTATATAATAATATAATTATGGAAAAAAATGAAGAAATAGAATATAATCTTTCGCTTCAAACATGTCATATTGAAAGAATGGACTTTATAAAATGCATGCAGTTATCTATAACAAAACAACATACTAGGGAAAAAAAAGAAAAAAAATGTAAAGAATATTTTGAGAAATATTTATCATGTATGAAAGTACATGAAAATACTATAATGTTTATGAATTAACCACCTCTATCGGTGTAAATAATATCATTGATGTAAACCCTATACATTCAAATGCCCAAAACCACATTCCTTTGGCAAACAATAAGCAACTACAACTTATTATACCCATTAAAAGGTCTATATTTCCTATGAGTGTTGGACTCAAATAGTACATGATAATACATGAGTGAGCGACAAATGCTGTGGAAAATAATACGACGGTTGTTGTATGCAACCAATCTGGTACATAATTTACAGTACATACCAAGAAACTACCATAAAAACCCTGATACAAAGTTAAACTTGTCCACAATATATTTTTATATTTTTCATATATTTTTTTAGATAGTAAGTACATTTGATATTCCCACATTAAAATTAATGGATTGAAAGATAATGCCGCTAATGCCCCAGTAGCATGAGCATTTGCTATAAAACCTGAAATACTTGTTGCATTATTCTCTGCAAATCCTATATCCGATAGAAAAGGCAAGCACCAAATATAAGGAATTATTAACAAAGAAGCATATAATCTATAGTTAGATACGGTGGGTTTTGTGTTTGTTTCTGATAATTCTAACAACGGTATTTGTATGTTCATAATTATAAAGTGAGTTTATTTTTCTAAATATATTTAACAAAAAGAATTTGATAATGCAGCCGCTGCTATAATGCCTAATGCTACACTTAAATGACAATTGTACTGCATCGTTCTATATATATCTAACCATCGCTCTTTTTGCTCTTGGGTATTTAAATGTAATAATATCCAGTCTGATTTAGGTGCTAATATATAATAAAGATATTGTACTATAAATACCGTAGATGCTGTTGTACATATCATAGACATCTTTGTTAATTTCTCTTTCTTCATAGACATATTAAAAACTATTATACCTATCGCTAATGCAAATCCTAAACCATATCCTCGTAAAGATATATTTTTACGCTCTTCCACTATATTCTTATATTTAGATAGTTGTTCACTTGATAAAGTTTTTGAAAATCCTTTATCGTACATTTCTTTATCCATGGTCATTAATTTGAATAACGCCGATACAAAAAATACTACAGAAATTAAACAACTTACGGAACAAAATTTCATTTTGCTATAATTATTATTTAGATTTTTTTCTATACCTTTAGTTATAATATGATGTTATATATTATTAATATATGATATATTAATAATAATATGATGTATTCAATATTTAATAGAATTGTCATTTTTTTAAGTATGGCAAATTTATGTAATTCTTTTATTTTTTCTGATTCTAATCATAATCCTTCTACTACTTTTCGCAAAAATGTTATTTCTATTAGTCCTGGAGGTATAAAAGGCTTTTACTATCTAGGAACACTTTACTATATCAAAAAAAATTATGATATAAACAAATATGATTACTTGGGTGCTTCTGCGGGTTCATGGAATTCATTGTTTTTGTGTTATAAGGGTGATGATGATGATATGATACAAAAACTATTTGAAATAAACTTTGACCAACCTTTAGCGAAATGCGGAAAAATGGTTAAAGATATGTTTTTAAATAACTATAATACGGATGATTTTTATCTAGAACGTTTAAATATTGGTCTTACAGAATTAGGTAGATATAATAAATTTAAATTAAAATACACAATTTATAATTCCTTTATAGACCTAGAAGATGCCTTAGATTGTTGTCTTGCCAGTTCACATATACCTTTTATTATTGGTGGAGGTCCATTTAAAAGATATAAAAAAAAATTTTCATTTGATGGAGGATTAAAAAAGGATTCCTATATTAAACCTAAAAATTCTATTTTACACGTTTCTTCAAATTTATGGAATAACACAAAATACATGAACATGCCTGGGATAAGAAAAAAAAATAATTTCAACCCTAAACTATTATTTAAAGAAGGGTTTAATGATGCGGAAACAAATAAAAAAACATTAGATAATATTTTCAATGATATTAATAGTTAAAATATATTTATTTTTTTTTTTTATTAATATGTATATGAATTATGATGAATATCCGCTAAAAAAAGAATATAAAAGAGCTTATCATTATGGTAATGGTATGTTTGTAGGTTTAAAACAGCCTCCTAAAAAAACAAATCCTGACGGTACAAAACAAGGGTATTATTATGGTAATGGATTTTATGGTCATGATGAAGGTGATAAAGGGGAAGCTAATAAAAAAAAAAAAACTAATCCTTTGTGGATGTCAATTCTTATGATTCTTTGTATTAACTATTAGTTATAAAATATCTATTAAGCTATCTGACATAAACAAGTTATCTAATATGTTCTTTGCCAAATCTTGTCTTGTTACGGAATTTAATACGGTTTTACCGTATGATAATGCCTTTGGTCGTATTATGTATCTTTTTATATCTGGATATTTCGCTTTAAAAATATTATAATCTAACATCCTTTCCTGCTCGTTTTTTACTCGATATACGTCTTTTAAATACCAATCATTCATCACTTTTATACCGACTTCTTTATTTTTTAAACTATCTCCGACCCCGTATGCACTTACCAAGGTTACCGTTTTACAACTTTTTGGCAAACGTTGCATTATCTTACACATTAAACGATCTGAATAATCTTCTTTAAACGGTTTTGCGCTTGTTGTAAATACTATATGTTGATAATCATAATTCGACAAATCTTTCCAATAATGATCTCTGTCAACTTTATTAGTTATATAAATCGGCTGATTCTTTATTTCCGTAAAAGAATTTACACGACAAGGTTTTCTTAAAACAGGCTGTGATGTCAGTGCTAATACAGTTTTATTTCTATCTAAAGAACCCTGATATACCAATTCTCTACCTAATCCACTCGATGCTCCTACTACACATAAGTTATATGCATAACTTGATACTTTGCTTAAAATACTTAATAATAATATAATTTTCATTTTATATTTTTATTTATTTATTTATAAGTAAATTTTTAAATCGTTATATTATATAATTAATATGACTAATTATCAAACCGCAGGTGAAGTATTTTTACCAAATGATTCTGATAAACCTGAAATGAAAAAAGGTGCTATATATATTGCTCAAAAACATTTATCTAACGATACACCTGCGGCAACTTATTTAGGAAGATATTGTAAAAGCATAGACCATAATGAGGTTCCCCCTTTATATCAACGTAAGTATCCGATTATAAATAAAAAAAATAAGATTGCTGTTTTTTATACAAAAATCAATGATGAAAATCCTCAACTACATTATTTTACTGAAAACACCAGCAATCCTCCCATGGGTTATAAATTTTACAAACCAGCAAATTTTGATCACCTTATGCAATTAGATGCTGAACAATTAGCAGAACATATTCAACTACCAAAAGAAATTTTACAACAAATTAAAAGTTTTACCTGTGAATCCCCATTACCCGCCCCTGGCGGAGGCTATAAACCTCAGCGTTCACGGCGAAAAACTAAACGTTATAATCCTTCGCGTAAACGAAAAACTATAAGAAAAAGAAAATACAGAAAAAATAAAAACACAAAAAAAAGTTTTTTATATAATCCCGATAATCCCAAAAAAAGTTTTGATGTTTATATAGATAAGAATCCAAAGGATACTATAAAGATAAAATATACTACAGTAGAAGATGTAAAGGAAACGATTAAGAAGCTGGAGAGATTATTTAAAGGGAAAAAGTATCCGCATAAAAGAATATGGCAAGTAGGAATGATTTTAAAGGTAAGGTTGGAGGCGATGTATAAATATCGAAATACTAAATATAAAAAAGCAAAAAATATAGTCCCGAGATTTAAATTAGCGGAAAAGTATTTTAAGTTTCTGGGACGAAGAAGCAAGACGGATGGATTTAATCAAAGAAGGAGTATGGTTTTTAAGATATAAAATAATATTACATTGATTGACCAAAAAACATTATAACCCTAGAACACTTGGGTCTACCTTAGGTACAAAAAGATATGCTTTGTCATGAGACTCACGTCGCATTTCTTCCTGACTTTCTTGTAAATGCCACTCGATATATAATAAAGTTTGTTCCTTGGCAAGTTCAAGATCGCCGTTATTAAACGTAATAAACCTAGCCAATATGTCATTTTGTTCAATAATCCGCCAGTAGTTATTTAATAACGCCGACTCTTTCGCACCCTCGTCATCGCGAAGCTTTATAAATATCGCTTTTAGCTCCCGTATCTCTCCAGACGTCGCCTCCGTTTTCTTTTCACAGTCTTGTAAATCTATTATACTTTTTTGGTCTTTCAAGTGATTAATTATTGTCATTTCTTCCTTATGATTATGTGATATATGCACATACTTTTCTAAATGATGACCTTTTCCTCCGAAACCTATAATATATATTTTCATATCTTTATTTACACTTTCTTTTACTTGTAGACAAATTCCTAATGCATAAAATCCTCTAGTAATTTCACCTATCTTTTTTATTGAATTAATATAATCACTAGAAGGTGATATCGTTTTTTCTTTAAACGTATCACTTAAATTTTCGTATATCTTTTCTCGATGTATTTCCATAATTATTCTACAATCACACTCTTTTAACCAATTATCCTGATTACCTTCCTTATTACCGTTATTTAAAGATAAAAAATGAATATCTGTTTTTGTTCCAACTAATTTATCATATGTTGCATTGGTATAATCATTAAATCTTATAACTACATCAAATTTTTCTATTAAATGGCTTATATTTTTCTCAACTCGACCATTTCCAACTATACATACTTTTTTTGCGTTTCTTAGCTTATCAAAACATAAGTTAGATACCTTAGATATATCAAACTCTTTATTATATATAAGTTGATTAAGTGAAAAAATTTTTTTTAATATCAACTCTTTATGAGAACGGCGTTTGGGCATTTTTTTTTTATAAAACGTTTCTGGGAATATATCCATTATAAATAAATTATATATTTTAATTATAATATTTACTTATATAAATGGTACATCTAAGCAATCCCACATCCATTGCAATTATGCTTTTTTATTCTTTTTTAACCTTTTTTTTAGGACCTTTGCTCACTAGACCCTTCTTGGGAGACCATCCAGACCAATGTATAGCTGGATTTTTACTTGGATTTACCGTAAGTGTTCTTTTATGGATGAAATATGGGCGCCATATGGCGAAAAAAAAATAAATTAATTATTAATATCTATATAATATAATATATTAATAATATGCCTACTAGAATAACTAGATTAACCTTTAACCATACTCCTGGGGTAAAAGCAATGAATGAAACACAAAAAAAAGAATTAGGGGACTATAAATTACAGTTTGATATAGATATATATAAAAATTTTGATAATTTGAGAACAAAAACTAAAGACCATCCCCAATTAAGTAATAAATTAACTGAATTTCAAGAACTATACGAATCTGCTTGTAGGATAGAGAATAATGAAGATTTTGTTGAAAATACCACAAATATTCAGTTATATTTGGATACACTTGATAAAGAATCATTACCTAAACATATTCAACGGTCAATTAATGATTATACTAAAAGAAATAATACACTCTTTCAACACGAAAAAAATATAAATAAATCGCTAATTACTGCAGGTGAATACGATAATACTCAAATAGAAATTAAAGAAAGAGATATTAAAAAACGAAAAATTGGGAGTGGTTCAAAACGTAGAAAAAAAACAAAACGTAGAAAAAAAACAAAACGTAGGAAAACCAAAAATAAATACTTTAATTAATCTTTAATTAAAGTTCCATCTCCGTAAGTGCTCGCATGATCTGGCTCTTATAACATTTCTCAGTAACCACCCCCGTATTATACTGCTCGACCTCGTCCGTTTCTTCTCGCATTAAACATTCTATCATGTGGAAGGTTATGGGATTCGCTGCAACTATACTTCCTTCCATTAAACTTTCATCGTCATGTGCTATAATTGTTTCCGCCAAAGGATGACAGTGTGAAATCGCAAAATTGTCTCTGTAATTTTTTACACTCTTTTTTCCTACTAAATTTGTATAAGTAATATCAAACACACCAACATTTCCTGATTTTTTATACTCAACTTGTATAATCACATCACAGGATGGAGGGACCGTCCCCACAAACGAATAAGGATACTCGTATGTAATACTTGACTGAGTTCGTGTAAAACGACCATATGGCGTGTTGCCTTCCGTAAAATTAGACATATCTTTCTTTTTACTACACATTAAAAAGTATTTTAATCTGGTTCAATTTTTATAAATAAATATTTAAAAATTTATTATTTATTTATTTATTTATTTTTTAAAGTAGTTGATGTTGCTTTACTAGCTCTTCCGCAATATACCCTAGACTACCAAGCATCGCTAGCCGACCATTCGATAGTTCGCGGTTAAGCCGTACATCCGAATACATCTCCTTTGGAAGCTTCAATACATTACCTGGCTGATAACCATCTTCCAACTTAAAATATGACCCCTTCTCTACAAAAGGATTCTTCCATCCCGCACCCATTCGCGCAAATTCATAACAACCTACTCCAAACCAAAAAGGAAACTGCTGTTCCCACGTTAGATCATACAAAAAATTAATTGCTAGCTTGTCTTGCACCAAATCTATCCCCGCCAAACCCAAAAATGCCATCATCGCTACGCGACCATGCTGCAACTCCGCCTCCCGAACATATTTCAAATCTTTCTCCGACAAACTACTTGCCATATTCGCAGGATCGAAATAACCTACCGGGCGAATATCCCCTTGATAATTAAAAGAAGAAACAATTGGTTTTGTTTGCCCAATAAATCCAGATGATTGTCCCATCATAAGCATAAAAACGCTTGCTACTACTGAACGCATATTACTTTATATTATAAAGATTTTTCTATGTATATTTTATTTATAATATAAAAGTTTTACAATAATAATATTATATATATATACATATCTAAAATGACGTCTATTTTTATAGATGGAAAAATTTATGATATTACTGATTTTATTAAGATACATCCAGGAGGGTCCGTTATTAAATATTATGCCAACAGCGATGCTACCGCTGCATTTAATGAATTTCATTATCGTTCTACCTATGCTAGAAATATCCTTAAAACATTACCCGTAATTAAAACTGAAGAGTCTATTCAATATCCCAAAAATAAACAATTATTAAAGGATTTCTATATACTTAAAAATAAATTAATCATATCTGGATACTTTAAACCTTCAATTCGTCATGTTATATATCGCATACTAGAAATTACTTCTCTTTTTTTTGTTGCCAGCTTATTATTTTATTTTAGAATTTTAAATACATCCATCGCATGCCTTATATTTGGTATCGCAGAAGGCCGTTCCGGTTGGTTTATGCATGAAGCCGGACACTATAGTCTTACTGGAATTATTAAAACCGATAGAAAAATACAAATCGTATTTTACGGATTAGGCTGCGGAATGTCTGCATCCTATTGGAGAAATCAACATAATAAACACCACGCTACACCACAAAAAATAAACCACGATGTTGACCTTGATACTCTACCACTAGTTGCTTTCCATAAAACTATCGCCGATAAAATACAAAACCCATTACTTAAATTATGGATATCCTATCAAGCCTACCTATTCTTTCCTGTTATTACCACTCTTGTTGTTTTTTTCTGGCAATTCTATCTTCATCCTAGATTCTGTTTAAGAACAAAAAATTATTATGAACTATTTACTATTACCACTAGAATTGCTCTGTGGGCCTTATTCTCATATATTAACACATGGACTATAAAAAAAAGTATTCTAATATATATTTTTAAAACTGTTGTTTCTGCAAATTATATTTTTGTTAATTTTGCAGTTAGTCATACTCACCGTGATATTGTTTCTGAAAATAAATATCAAGATTGGATTACCTACGCTGCTAATCATACTACTAACTGCAAACCTTCTTTATTCTGTTCTTGGTGGATGAGCTTCTTGAATTTTCAAATTGAACATCATCTTTTTCCCGCTCTTCCACAATTCCGAAGCCCCCTTGTAGCCCCATACGTTAAAGTATTATTTAACAAACACGGTCTTCATTATGATTCTAGGAGTTATTTTAAATGCTTGTATGATACCTTTAAAAATCTCTCTAACGTAGCATCTCAATAACCTTATTATTTATTACTTTGGTTTCATATTTGTCAATATACTAGTAATTTCCGTAGACATCTTTGTTCCCAATGTTGATGATAATTTGTCTGGATGATATTTTAACATCATGTTCCTCCATAATTTTAGTGGACTACTGGTAGGTTCCGCTTTTCTCATTTTATCCCATTCTTCCTCCAAAATCCCTACTATATCTATTGATGAAGAACTATCCCGACGTATTCCGCGACTCAATTCATCTATCTTTCTACACTGTTCCGATATTGTTTTCGCCTGATCCGAGATGGTTCTATAAAACAATCTTTTATTTTCGTCGTATACACGAAGTTTCCCTTCTAATAACATAATCTTCTTTTTTTGCATACTTATTTCTTTTTGTAATTTACGCTCATACTCTTTTTTTATTTTCTCAATCTGTTTTTCTTGTCGGTTCCTTAAATCTATCTCTCTCTTACTAGGAACTTCTTCCTCTGCTGGTCTTGCAATCTCCTCCCAGTACGGTTCTTCCGCTATTTTTGCATTTTCTTCTGGATTTTTGTGCTTCTTTTTTTTTAATTTTTCTATTTCACGAAGCTTCTTTTTTGCCTTCCGTTCAAGCTGTTCCGTTTCCTTGCTATCGTTGCTATCATCACAATCATCCCCAAGCATATCAAAGACATTTCGCTTATGCGTAGTCATTATTTTATAATAAAAACTATCTTATTATAAAATAGATTCAATTTTTATTCATTTACTTTTCAAATGCTTTTGATGTAAAATCTACAGACTCTACTATATTATAATTTTTTTTGAAAAATATTTCTATTTTTTCTTTACGTTCTTCCTTTGTTAAAGGTTTATAGCCGTTTCTTGCTTCTTCATACATATCACCGTATGAAACCGAATATTTATTTTCACATTTTTTTTCATTTTTATCAATACCTAACTTATTTAATCTTATCATCATAGCTGTTACATTCTCTTTTATTGATGAATAATGAGTATACTTTATACGTCTTGTTTCACTCCATTCTTTCACTATAGGTGCTATATATGGATAATAGCTGTGAGCTATTCTTGGAAACAAATGGTGCTCTATCTGATAATTTAAACCACCATTAAAATAACCTAATATCTTACCACCCACATTACACGATGACTCTATTTGCTGTCTTGCAAAATTTGAATTTTCTACGTTTTCAAACATTTCTACCTCATCGAAATTATGTGATATCGCAAAGAAAAATGCTAGATAAAATCCAGTTGTTGTTATTGTTACACACCATTTTAATAACAATATCTTAAACGTATCATTAAATAATAAATATGGTAATAAGAAAAAACGTACCAAAAATAAAACATTCATTACTTGCTCCCGTCGACGCCATTTTTCTACCGAACTAGGTAATTTATACTTTAATCCATATTTATTTGTGTATAATTCAAACGGTGTGATAATAACTACTAAATAACCAAATAAACTTTCTAGTATAAATATATATTTATCCTGAAACCTATGATACCATCTTGGTTTTCTATTTTCTTTTTCTTTATAAAATCTTAATACACTACCTCCTTGAATATCTGGATCTTTTTTAATGCTGTTTGTATACTGGTGATGATTTACTATATGTTCATACATCCACATTAATGCACTACCTCCTATATAATTTTGACTATATCCCAAATATTCATTTATTTTACTATTTCTACTATAAGCACCGTGATTTGCATCATGTTGTATGTTTAATCCTATCCATGCATATAATATACCCATTACTATTGCACACGTAAAACTACGATTTCTATCGTATATTGACGACCATTCTACATATAAAGTTGCTATTATTAAAAAAAAAATTTTTATCCATTGTTCTATAGGAGCATAACCGTCGGTTCTTAAATATTTTTTCAAGTATTCTTTCACGTGCTGATGTAATTTTATGTAATCTGAATCCATATAAAGTTTTTTATTATCGTTTAATAATTCTTTTTTTAAATACATTTCCATTTTCTCATGAGGAAAATTACGTCCGTGATAACTTTGAAATGCATTTGTTGCATCACTACCAAAAAATATACTTATCATCTTTTCCCCCCCAGGATGAATCTTTGTAAAGTTTGTCATATCATATGTTTTGTTTTCAATAACTATTTCACACATATAATTTTACTAAATATAATATTATGACCTTTTTAATGATAAAAGTGCTTGTATCGCCTGCTCTTCTTTAAAATCATAACTAGGTAGTGTATTATTATTATTATTATTAATTGGTGATACATGACTAGATTTTGGTGTTTTACAAGATGGTGGTGAATCTAAAGGACTAGGTGGTCGTAATATCCTATTATTCTCTCTATTAAAATGAGGATTTGCATACATTGATGGAGGAAACTCGTTTACATTATAAGAGTCTGCCCCCTGACGTACCAACCCGCTTCTTGCAGGAGGAGGAGGAGGGAGACCCTCCCGCCAATCTAAATCTGGTGGACTCAAAGGCGCTGAATTTGCCCTCTCTAGCGAGCTAAACCCATAACCCGTCGGTGGAGGAGGACCTCCATCACTTATATCTCTACATATCCTACTCATCGCATCCATCGCACTTCCGACACGTTCTCCATCTGCACCGTACGTAATACACTTATCTCCTGAAAATCCAAAATTTTTCCCCTCCATTATCGCATCCTGATTCGCCGCCAAAAATAACGCAATCGTTCCTTCGCTCTGAACCTTTTCCATAACCTTTGACAATTCCTTCGATGTTCTAATAGAACTATTATCTCTACCATCTGTCAAAACAATTATTGATGTTTTTATTTCTGGCTTCAACCCTTTCACCTCTTTTGATAATTCACTTTTAAACTTATTTATATACTTTTTTTGCTCCATCACCCTTTCTATTATCGCATCAATCAATCTAGTTGAACCACGCGGTCTCATCATCGCATCCCATTTTGCTTCCGATATCTCTAGGTCCTTTACATTGACATTTTCATACCAATT
>Ga0160422_10002436_pt1 | contig 11643 bp, 10 predicted proteins | sample Fk160mmetaG_FD_108192 | JGI IMG/M metagenome (GOLD analysis project Ga0160422, IMG submission 108192) | Marine microbial communities from the Central Pacific Ocean - Fk160115 60m metaG | ecosystem: Environmental > Aquatic > Marine > Oceanic > Photic zone | place: The Central Pacific Ocean... | reverse complement strand
TATCTACTCGAAATAAGTTCATTTCAGTTAGAAAATATAACAATTTTTAAACCACATATTTCTATCTTATTAAATGTATATCCAAATCATTTAGATAGGCATAATTCCTTTGATGAATATATGAAAATTAAATTTAAAGTTTTTGTTAAAAAATCTCATATAAATGGTTTTAATATTTTTCCCTTTAGATTAACAAAAGAAATTTTGTTACATTTACCTGATATAAACAATTATTTGACTTTTGGGAATGAAGAAAAAGCTGATTATAAATTTAAAAACGGATTTATTATTTCTAAAGATTACTCAGCATTTTGTATACAAGAAACATTTCTTGATAAAATAAATCTTTGTGAAACTACGGCTCCAGCATTATTAGCAGTGATTAATCATTGTAACATTGATCCGAATTATTTTTTAACATGCATAAAAAATTTTAAGGGTTTAAAGCATCGGGTGAATTCTTTAGGATTTATGAACAATATTGAGTTTATTAACGACGCGAAATCAACAAATATGACCGCAACAATTAATGCAGTTAAAAATTTTAAGTCAAAAAAATCCCTTAAATTAATCGCAGGAGGCATTTTGAAAGAAAAAAATATTACTTTTGTGAAAGAAATACTAGCAGAATGTAACGTTACACTATATGCTTATGGAAAATCAGCGTCGTTTTTATGTGATTCATGGAGTGACACAATTCTATGTTTTCAGCTTAATGATTTAAGAAGTGCTTTATATCGTGCTTATAATGATGCTAAAGAGGGTGATGTTGTACTATTATCTCCTGGGTGCTCTAGTTATGATCAATTTACTAGTTATGTTGAAAGAGGTAATTATTTTGAAGAACTTGTTGATGAGATTCGTCTCGAAAATTATGGAGAAAAAAAATGAAGAATAGAATTTTAAAATTGATGTTTTTTTCGGCTGGTTCATTTGTGTTGTTTACACTTCAAGGGTGTATAACAACTGAATCATTTGGAAGCGGAAGGGGCGCTGGCGCAAAACATAAAGGAACTTGGAGACATGAACATAAAGCTACAATTAATAAATATGATATTGCAGATATCAGTGCTAATTCAATAGTAAATGAGGTATATGAACCAATAATTGTCAGTAGTGAAATAACAGAAGTAATTTCGCAACCACCCACAGATATATATGTTGTTAAAAGTGGAGATGTATTATCTCAAATTGCTCTTGATTTTGACACTACAACCGCAACTCTGATTGAATTAAATAATTTATCAAATCCAGACCTTTTGACTGTAGGGCAAGAAGTAAAAGTTCCGGTTAATTCATCAACTTTTAAAAAAGTAAAAAGTCAAAAAATTAGTCAAAATATAAAAAAAGGTGGATCTTATACCATTCAATCTGGAGATACATTGTCTGAAATAGCATTTGCAGCAGGAGTTAATGTTGCGGATTTGATGAGTTTAAATAATATAACTGGTGATAAAATTTTTGCCGGACAATCAATTGATATTCCTGATTATGGTCAAGTTCCTACTGAACAGACAAATGAAGATGTTTTTATTGAAATCCCATTAGAAGACAAATTAAATTTATCAAATGATGATCTATCTGAATCTTCATCATTTCAAGATTCAGATAACTCAATCATAATATCAGTTGATGAGGTCATTATTGTCGCTGGCGAAACTTTAGGTGATATCGCAAGGGAACAAGGAGTAAGTGTAGATGAAATTAGAAGAGAAAATATTTCGCTTGAGGGTGTATCTGATGATAATTTAGAAAGTCTGGTTGGAACTAAATTAAGAATTCCAAGAGGCTTATAATTGTAGTTTTTACTAATGCCAAAAACATCGCAATTATTAGCCATTGTTTACATTATTTTAGTATCCTGCGGATTTTTGGCTCTTCTTAGTGCAAGTACAGTTCATGATGTAGATTCATCATACTATGCAAAGCGTCAAGCTATATGGTCGATTACATCTATAATAACTGCGTTTTTAATAAGAAAAATTGATTATAATTATTATAAGAACCTTGCTATCCCTATATCTTTAATTTCGATTACTTTGTTAATAATTGTATTACTTCCTAATATTGGAAAAATGGTTAACGGAAGTTGGAGATGGATTCAAATCGGTTCCGTTACAATTCAGCCTTCAGAATTTGCTAAACCTTCTATTTTGATTTTAATTTCTTATTGGCTATCCAATAACAAAAGAAAAATTGATGAGTTCAAAAATGGAATTTTAATTCCATATGTAATGATAGGTATTTTTACAGTGCCGATTTTGCTTGAACCAGATTTTGGTACAACAATTTTAATTTTTTTTGTAGCTTCAATACTTATTTTTATTGCTGGAGCAAATCTTAGAACAATATCTTTGATATCAATACCAGTAATTTTTGGGATTTGTGTGTTGATATTTACCAATTCTGAGCGTTTGGGAAGAATAATGGCATTCTTACAACCAGAATCTTATCAATTAAGTTCGGGTTATCAGTTAGCAAATTCATTAAGAGCTTTTTCTGAAGGTAAATTATTCGGTGTCGGTTTTGGAGGAAGTCTTCAAAAATATGATTATTTACCCGAGGCTCATACAGATTTTATTTTTCCAATTATTGGAGAAGAATTTGGACTTATTGGATGTTTATCTATAGTTGTTTTGTATCTCATTTTATTTTTTCTTGGAATAAATACTTCTAAGAACTCCCATAATACATTTGGAAAGTTTTTGGGATACGGAATTTCATTAATGATTGTTATTCAGGTAGTGATTAATCTTTTTGTTGTAACAGGATTGGCTCCAACAAAAGGAATTGCTTTACCATTTATTAGTTATGGAGGATCAAGCATTCTTTCATCATCAATTATGGTTGGAATATTATTAAATATTGCTCTTGATACTGAACAAAGTTCAAACAAAAAAAGAAGAGAGTTTTTTAAAAAATAATTATGAAAGAAAATAATTACAGTAATGATTATGATCTATTAGATTCAGGATTTGGTAGAAAATTAGAAAGATTTGGGAAAATTATCCTAGATAGACCTTGTGCTCAGGCTATTTGGAGTCCTTTTAATAAAAATATTTGGAAAAATGCGCATGCAAAATTTGAAAGAACTCCTAATTTTAGATGGGAAATTAATAAAAAAATACCTGAATCATGGATAATTAAAGTTTCAAATATTAAAGTGAAATTATCAATTACTAATTTTGGTCATATAGGTTTTTTTCCTGAAACTATTTCAACTATGAATTGGATATCATCCAATATTGAAAACCGGAAACCTTTAAAATTCTTAAATTTATTTGCTCATTCAGGTTGTGCTACAGTATCAGCTGCAAAAAGTGGAGCAAAATGTTGTCATCTTGATTCATCTAAAGGAATGGTAGATTGGGCAAGGAATAATTCAAGAATTAATAACATAAATAATGCTTCTGTAAGATGGATTGTTGATGATGTAATTAAATTTCTAAAAAGAGAAGTTAAGAGAAATAATCAATATGATGCAGTTCTTCTTGATCCTCCATCTTTTGGAAGAGGAAGTAAAGGGGAGTTGTTTAAAATTGAGGATAAAATGTTACAAACTTTAGAGCTTGTGAGTTTGCTAATGAGTAAAAAACCGACCTTTGTAATATTAACATCTCATACGCCAGGATTTTCTCCTTTGATTTTAGAAAATTTGTTAAAACAATTTTTTAAAAATGGATTTGTTTCTTCTGGAGAGATGTTTCTAAACTCTTCAAATACGAATATTTTTAATTTACCAAATGGAAATTGGGCTAGATGGGTTTATGAATAAGACCAAAGAAGGAAAAAAATTAGAAATTCTTTATTCTGATAATCATTTATTAGCAGTTAACAAAGAAGGCGGTTTATTAACTCAAGATAGCGGAAGTGGAAAGGATAATCTTGAGAGTCTAGCTCGAGAATTTGTTAAAATTGAAAAAAGAAAAAAAGGGAATGTTTTCCTTCATGCATGTCACAGAATTGATAAAGAAGTGAGTGGTATCGTTTTATTTGCTAGAACAAGTAAAGCTTTAAAAAGACTTACAAGTAAAAATTATCGTGAAAAAATGGAAAAAATTTATCATGCGATTGTTGAGGGAAATATCAATAAAAAATCCGATCAACTAATTGACTATTTATTACATCAAAATTATAGATCGGTTATTAGTTGTAAAGATAATATTAAGGCTAAAAGGGCTATCTTGGATTATAAGTTTTTAGAGAAGCATTCAAAAGGTATAAAATTAGAGATTAAGCTATTATCAGGAAGATACCATCAAATAAGAGCTCAGTTGTCTAATTTGGGAAACCCTATACTGGGAGATACTAAATATGGTGCGAAAGAGTTCTGTAGTGAAATAGCATTACATCATCATAAATTATCATTTCATCATCCTGTTCAAAATAGAACTATTATAATCAATGCTCCTTATCCCAAAAATGAATATTGGTTTTAATTTATTTTAAAATGAATTTTGATATTAATTCGACATGGTTTGTTTGAGGAAATAAATCAATTAGTTTGCATAAATTAAAATTGTAAAAGGTTTCACAAATTATTTTTGCATCTCTTGCAAAAGATGAAGGATTACAGCTAATATAAATTATTTTTTCGGGCTTTAGTTTTAAGATTGTCTGTATTGATTTTATAGATAAACCTGCTCTTGGAGGATCGATTATAATTGTATTAGGTTTTCCAAATTTATCCATAATGTCTTGGATATTTGATAACTTATTGATATCAAGATGTATAAATTCACAATTAAAGATATTGTTAAGTTTAGCATTTGTTTTGGCGTCATTAATGGCGTTCTTGTTTATCTCTATACCAAGTACTTTCTTACAATGCTTGGAAGCTAAAATAGAAATTGCTCCTGTTCCACAGCACAAATCATAGACTATATTTTTTTTGTTAAACTCTGATAATGAAATCATTTCTTCAAATAATTTTTCGGCTTGATGTGTATTGGTTTGAAAAAAAGAGTTAGGGGAAATTTGAAATTTATAATTATGAAGTATATCAACAATAAACCCATTTCCAATCATACAATATTCTTTTTGACCAACAGCTACCGTATTTTTTGCATTCGTAGTACTATTTACAAATGTTGTAATTTGATCATTAAATACAGATATTAACTCATTTGCTAGTTTTTGCATTAATTGTCTTTGATGAGTTGTAGTTACTAAATTAACCATTATTTCGCCACTATTAAACCCTTCTCTGATAACTAAATTTCTTAGCTCTCCAGTATGAGTTCTTGTAGAATAGATAGGTAACTGGTTTTTGTGAGTAATACAAAATGTTCTAATTAAATTCAGTATCTGATTTAATATAGAACTTATTAGATGACATTTGTCTATATCAATTGCTTTTGAATGACATCCTGAGGGGTGAAATCCTAATGCAAAATCAACTCTTTTAACCATTTTATCAGGGTTTAAATTTAATTCTTCATCTGATAAATATCGTAAATCAGTGAAAGAAAAATCTACTTTATTACGATAGTAAAATTTTTTTTTTGAAGAAATACAATCCTCACAGTGTAAATTTACAAAACCACCAATGTGCTTAATTGAATCCTCAACAACTTTTCTTTTGAAAATCAATTGTTTTGAATAATTTACATGCTGCAATTTGCAACCACCACATAATCCAAAATATTCACATTTTGGGTCTACTCTGGATGAGGATTTGGTAATAAACGATACTAAATCACATATAAGATAATTTTTTTTAATTTTGATAATTTTAGCATTTACTATATCACCAATTGTAACCAAACCTTTTACAAAAACACTCATCCCATTATCTAACTTTCCATAATAAAAATTTTTTTCAGCTAGATCTGTAAGTTTTACTTTAATTATTTGATCTTTTTTAAACATAAATATTTTCTTTAAAATTAAAATAGTTAGTTTTAATATTATCTCAATAACTTCATTTTAATAAAATATATTATGATTTTAAATTAGGAGATAAAATGTCTGAAGGATTAGTAGATTTAAATAGTGATAATTTCGAAGAAATAACTTCAACCGGTACAGTATTAGTAGATTTTTGGGCTCCATGGTGTGGTCCCTGTAAACAGTTAACTCCAATACTTGAAATGGTTAAAAAAGAAGTTGGTGATTCAGCAATAATATCAAAAGTAAATGTTGATGAAAATCCATCATTAGCATCCAAGTTTGGGGTAAGATCGATTCCAACAATTCTCATTTTCAGGAACGGAGAATTAAAGGAAACATTGATAGGTCTTAAGCAGCAAGCTGAGTTAACTTCATTGCTTATTAGTTAGGCCTTTTTCTTTAAAAAGAACGTATAATTTTCTGCTAATCCATGCATCAGTTGCAGCGTACCTAATTTGGGAGTCTGTAAGTTTATTTCTTGCCCAATTTGAAACTTGTTCTTTTTTGGATAATTTGGAATTAAAAAATAACGCTGTTAAACTTCTAAGTCCTAAATTTTCAACACCATTTTCTTTTGCTATTTCAGAAAGTTCTATAAAGTTTTTGGGGTTAAAAGGTTTAATTTTTTTTAAATCTTCAATATCTCTCTTAATAGCTACTCCTGTTTTAATAATTTCCTTATTTTCAAAAATTTTGATTATTTTTGATGTTATCGATGATTTTTTTATATGTATTAAATAAACATTTTTTTCTGAAGCAAGTTGTATAAGAGATGGATAAAAATATTCACCTTTTTTAAAACTAGGCTTAGTTTCAGTATCAAATCCTATAATTTCTTCTTTTTCTAGTTCTCTAGCCGCATCGTTAATTTTTTTTTCGTTATCACACAAATGAACTTGACCTTTAAAACTAATTAGCGGAAGTGAATTTATTTCTTTTTTTGTAATTTTTTTTTGTTTAGGAAATAGCATCATTGGAATCATTCTTTTTATTAGCAATCCACAAATTTTGTCTAGCTATTCCCATTAGAATCTTTGTGTCTGATTTGGTAAGTTTTCCTCTATTGAATATTCTTCTTATGCCCAACATCATATGATTTAGTTTTTCTTGATGTACGAATTCCGTATCAATGAGCATCTGCTCCCAAATCTTAAACATTCTTTCTTTTAATTCTGATGGAGCTTCATCACATTTTTCTTTTGATGGAACAAAAATATTTGATTTTTTAAACAATTCATAACAGCAAATATGAACAGCATGTGATAAATTTAATGATGGATACATTTTTGATGATGGGATTTGTATAATGTGTGTACACAAAGCAATTTCATCATTACTTAATCCCTTGTCTTCTCTTCCAAAAACTAATGCAATTTTATGATTTTTAGCACTTTCTAAACCTATCTCAGAAAATTTTTCAATTGTTATAGATGAATCTCTATAAAACCCTGTCCTTGCAGACGTTCCAGCAATAATAGTGCTTTTTGAGATAGCTTTCTTCAAAGAATCGTAAATTTTTATACTATTAAGTTGGTTTGAAGCATTACATGCAAGTTTTTTGGCTTCTAACCAATCAATATTTTTATTTGGATTTACAAGTGAAAGATTAGTTATTCCATTATTATTGATAGATCTACAAATCGATCCAATATTACCGCCATTTATTGGTTCAACAAGAATGATATTTATATTTTCTAAATTATTCATTTTCAAAACTTCTTAACAATTCTATTTCTTTTTTCCATATATCAGGATTGCTTGTTTCAAGTATTAGCGGAATATTATTAAATTTATCAGATTTCATGATGAATCTAAATACATCATAACCAACATACCCCTTTCCAATACTTTCATGTCTATCAACTCTACTACCTAATTTTTTCTTAGAATCATTTAAATGAATTCCTTTCAGATATTTAAAACCAATTATATTGCTAAATTCTTGAAATACTTTTTTAACATTGTTAATTGATGAGAGATCATACCCTGCTGCAAAAGCATGGCAGGTATCAATACATACGCCAACTCTAGATTTGTCTTCAACTTTATCAATAATTTTTGCCAAATGTTCAAATTTGAATCCAAGATTAGTTCCTTGTCCAGCTGTATTTTCTATTACAGCTGTAACTCCACTCGTATAATTAAGAGAATAATTGATTGATTCAGAAATTTTATTTAAACATTCATCTTCTGAAATAGCATTTAAATGAGATCCTGGATGAAAATTTAATAATTTTAAACCAATTTCTTCACTTCTCTTCATTTCAATGTTAAAGGCTTTTCTAGATTTTTCTAGTTTTTCTTTTTCTGGGTGACCTAAGTTAATTAGATAACTATCGTGAGGTAAAATATGTTCTAATTCTATGTTAAAATGCTCACATTGTTCTCTAAATAGATTAATATCATCTAAATTCAGTGGTTTAGCACTCCATTGTCTTTGGTTTTTTGTAAAGAATGCAAACGCATTTGCGTTTATTAAATTTGCATTTTTTGGGGCATTAAAAATACCTCCGGCTGCACTTACATGGGCTCCAATTTTTTTCATAATAATATTTCCTTATAAAGAGTAATCTATTAAAAGCCTATCATAATATTTTTTATACTTTTTTAAAAAAATTAGTATTTATTTAGTTAAAGTAAATAAAAGAGATCTTAAATCAAAGATTTTGATATGAAAACTGAAAAAAATTTTTATTAAATTGTATTGTTTCGTAATCTCAGCAGAATTAGTCTCTATGAATATTAACTTAAATTTTTATTTTAATTTGAAGGATTGAAAAATGGATTTAGCAAAACAAGATTGGTTGGACTCACTTAATGATTTAATCGATAGTGAAGGGCCTGAGAGAGTTAAAGAAATTTTAAAAGAACTACAACTAAATGCTTCAAAAAAAGGGATTAGATTAACTTTTTCTGCCAATACACCTTATGTAAATACCATTCCATTTGATCAGCAAGTTTCATATCCGGGCGATAGAGATATGGAAAGGCGAATTAAAAGTCTAATTCGTTGGAATGCAATGGCAATGGTTGTTCGAGCAAATAGGTCAAAAGACGGTATTGGTGGACATATTTCTACATATCAATCAATTGCTACACTTTATGAGGTTGGATTTAATCATTTTTTTAGAGGGAAAACAGACAATTTTCCTGGAGATATGGTATATTTTCAAGGACATTCATCACCAGGAGTTTATGCTAGAGCATATCTTGAGGGTAGATTAAATGATGATCATTTAATTAATTTTAGACAAGAATTAAATGACAAACCTGGTTTGTCTTCATATCCTCATCCTTGGCTTATGCCTAATTTTTGGCAATTTCCAACTGTCTCTATGGGCCTTGGTCCAATTGCTGCCATTTATCATGCTAGATTTATTAAATATTTAGAGGACAGAGGTATGAGAGAAAGAACAGATCAAAGAGTCTGGGCTTTTTTAGGAGACGGGGAAACTGATGAACCTGAAACATTAGGAGCTATAAATCTAGCTGCTAGAGAAAAGCTAGATAATCTAATATTTGTGATTAATTGTAATCTTCAGAGATTAGATGGTCCAGTTCGTGGTAATGGTAAAATTATTCAAGAGCTAGAGGCATCATTTAGGGGAGCAGGTTGGAGAGTTATCAAGGTTATTTGGGGAGACGATTGGGATCCGTTATTTGATCAAGATGATCATGGAATTTTAGCAAAAAAAATGGGAGAAGTAGTTGATGGTCAATATCAAAAATATACTGTAGAAAGTGCTCAATATGTTAGAGATCATTTTTTTGGTACAGATCCAACATTGAAAAAAATGGCAGATCAATTAAGCGATGAGCAAATTAAGCGAATGAGAAGGGGAGGGCATGACCCTGAAAAAGTATTCGCTGCTTATAATGCCGCTGTTGACGAAAAAGATAGGCCAACTGTTATATTAGCTAAAACAGTAAAGGGATACGGTTTAGGTGCTGCAGGTGAAGGGCAAAATATTACTCATTCGCAGAAAAAATTAGGCGAAGAGGCATTAAGAGATTTTAGAACAAGATTCGGAATCCCAATTTCTGATAAAGACATTGATAGTATTCCATTTTATCGTCCTGACGATGATTCTCCTGAAATGAAATATTTAATGGCAAGAAGAAACGAGCTTGGTGGATTTGTTCCTGAAAGGTCAGAAATTGATAATTCAATTGAAATGCCAAATCCAAAAATTTTCGATGAGTTTAATGCAGGTTCCGATAGAGAAGTATCCACAACAATGGTTTTTGTTAGAATTCTAAGCAAGTTATTATCTGATAAAAGTATTGGAAAACTAATTGTTCCTATTGTGCCAGATGAGGCAAGAACATTTGGCATGGACGCATTATTTAGACAAGTGGGTATTTATGCACATAGTGGTCAATTATATGAACCAGTTGATGCTGACAACCTTCTTTTTTATAAGGAAGAAAAAGATGGTCAAATTTTAGAAGAAGGTATTACCGAAGCAGGTTCTTTTGCTTCATTTTTAGCAGCAGGAACCGCTTATGCCAACCATCATATAAATATGATTCCTTTTTATATTTATTATTCAATGTTTGGGTTTCAAAGAATTGGAGATATGGCATGGATGGCTGGTGATTCTAGATGTAAAGGCTTCTTGCTAGGAGCTACTGCAGGAAGAACGACTCTTTCTGGAGAAGGTTTACAACATCAAGATGGTCATGGTCACGTTTTAGCATTAACTATTCCAAATTTAATGGCATATGATCCTGCATTTGCATATGAAATTGCTGTTATTATTAAAGATGGAATTAAACGAATGTATGTAAATAATGAATCTATTTTTTATTATATTACTTTAATGAACGATAATTATGTACAAGCAGCGATGCCTGAAGGGTCCGAAGAGGGGATAATAAAAGGTATGTATAAATTTAGTTCCTCCAAAAATCCACAGGCTCAGATATTAGGAAGTGGAGCAATTTTACCAGAGGTAATTAAAGCATCAGAGCAATTAAAAGAAAAATATAATATTGATACTGATGTGTGGTCTGTGACTAGTTATAAAAATTTAATTCAAGATGCTCAAGATATTGAAAGACAAAATATTAGAAATGGAAAAGAATTAAAGCCATATATAAGTGAATGTCTAAATAACATTGATGGGCCAATTATTGCTGCTTCTGATTACATGAAATTACTTTCAGATTCGTTATCAAAATGGATTAAAGATGAGCTTGTTTCTCTTGGAACAGACGGATATGGTAGAAGTGATGATAGACCAGCATTAAGAAATCATTTTGAAGTTGATGCAAACGCTATTACGTGGTCTGTGCTTGCTTCATTAAATTTAAAAGGTCATTATAAAGATAATGATTTAGAAAAAGCTAGAGAAGATTTAGGAATTGATTTAAATAAACCAAATCCATTAGGAGAATAAAATGGCTATTGAATTTAAATTACCTGAACTGGGTGAAAATATTGAGGGCGGAGACGTTGTAAACGTTCTTGTCAATGAAGGAGATAGCATTGCAGAAGGTCAATCTGTTATTGAAATTGAAGCTGGTAAAGCAAGTATGGAAATCCCTTCTCCAGTGGAAGGAAGTATTGAAAAACTTTTGATATCACAAGGTGATACTATTTCTGTAGGACAGCATATAATAACTTTTTCAAATGATAATGTTTCTAAAGAAGAACCACCTGCCGCTAAAGAAGAACCACCTGTTGCTAAAGAAGAACCACCTGCCGCTAAAGAAGAACCACCTGCCGCTAAAGAAGAACCACCTGCC
>Ga0160422_10002434_pt1 | contig 11649 bp, 11 predicted proteins | sample Fk160mmetaG_FD_108192 | JGI IMG/M metagenome (GOLD analysis project Ga0160422, IMG submission 108192) | Marine microbial communities from the Central Pacific Ocean - Fk160115 60m metaG | ecosystem: Environmental > Aquatic > Marine > Oceanic > Photic zone | place: The Central Pacific Ocean... | reverse complement strand
GACCTGCTTTTCCATCGCCCTGCTCTTTAGTAACTGGTGCTGGAGCCTTTTCAGTGTACTCACGTACAACTTCTTCGTCAGTCTCTTCCTCTACAGGCTCAACTGACTCATCCTTTTTCTCTTCGTCACCTTCTTCGTCGTCCATATCCATGTCCATTTCTTTATCCATGTCCATATCCATGTCGCCGCCTTTATCAGCATCACCGCCCATTAACTGGTCAAATTCTGCTTTTAAATCTTCTAGTGCTTGACTAAGATCATCTTGCTCTTGCTCAATATCAACTACACGATCTTCTAGGTCACCATCAGCGTCTGCTTCCATAGATAAACCTTGTTCGTCTTTTTCGATATCGTCAATCATATCATCTGCTTGATCTCCGCCAATTTCTGCTTCATCAACTTCTGATTCTTCGACTTCTTCGTCGGCAGCCTCTTCAACTGCTTCTTCGTCTTTTGCTTCTTCAACGGCTTCGTCGTCTGACTCTTCCACTGCTTCTGCTTCTTCTTCTACTTCTGTAGTCTCTTCGACTTGCTCTTCATCTACAATATTCTCATAGATTTCACGTGACTTTTCAACTACAATCTCGTGGAACAAATCTTTTGCGCCTTGCTCATCTTCTGCAATGAACAGCTCAATTAATTGTTCAAATTTGTTGTTATTTTCTGACATCCGTCAACTCCTATTATACTTTATGTGTGAATATAGTATTATTCACAAGGCATTTGTAGTTTTATTTAGTTTTAATTTGATTTTGGGAATAAAATGCGTACTTTTTGGCTCAAAAAAAAGACTAATTAAATTTTATTCTAATTTTGAGCGGGAGGAGGAGCAAATTGGCGTCTAATTTCTTTTATAGATTCTTGGTATTCAACTGCTTTCAAATCTGCTAATTTACGCAATTTGCTTAATTGTTCGAATGTCAAACGTGTTTTTCTAGTATCATCCTTACGTAGAGCCGTATTATCTTGATACTGTTTTTCGTTAGTTTGTTCACTATTATATAATTCTGTTAATAACATGAAAGTATTTATTCCGTTCCAGGTGTAGGTGTACCTGCTTGTGTTAACGGACTGTCTGTGCCTGTAGCATCTGCTTCACCCGCACCACCTTCTTCGGCTCCGCCTTCAGTATCGCCACCTTCATCTGTAGTTTCTGGAGGTGTAAATTGGTCTATATCTGACTGTATTCCGCCAGCAGTGACGCCAACACTACGCATACTAGGTAATTCACTTTCTACACTAATATCAGCATTTTCTTCACGCCATAGTTTGCTATTTTCAACCATTTCTTCTTCGCTCATACCTAAGTATCTATGCATTAAATATCTTTTACTCAAGTAAGGATATTGTTCTAAACTTGTAAATGTGCCTATTCTAGCCGCATCCATTTCTGTTTCACGGAAACTACTAAAGTTTTGTGGTTCATTAAAACGTAATTCAAAACAACCATTATCTACTTCAACACCACGCCACTTAAGAAACATTTTAAATTCTCTATCAAATGTACTAGCCACTAGTCTTTGTAATCTTATACAATATTCGTTAAAACGTTTTTCTTGTATCATTGCAGTACCAACACGACCATCATTATAAGCACCAGGTGCTTCTTCAATACCTGTCGGTAAGTAACTACTTGGAATACGTAGACCACGGAATAGTTTATTAGTAAAGAATTTTAAATCGTCAATTTCACCTAAGTTAGTACCCCCTGGTAATGTGTCAACTTTAGATCCACGTCCTTCAGCAGTTTGTGGAAAAAAGTAATCTTCATTTGTGCTAAGTGGATTATAAGTTGTATCCATAATATTAACACCGCCACCAGTTTTACTAGGAATACGTCTTTGATGTATTTCATTTTTTACACGTTCTACAAAACTCATAGCCATATGACTAGGCATATTACCTACATCAATATAAAATACACGTCTTTCAGGTGCACGTTGTATACGATATATTATTATTGCATCTTCTAATAGTTCTTTTTGTTTGAATACTTTAAAAATTTGTTCAAGTATACTATTTCCAAAGGGCCAGTTCGGGTCTAAACCTTCTGTTAAACTAGCATGTACTATGTGTTCTGCTTCTATTGCCTTTTCATTCAAGGCTCTATCAAAACGTCCCATAGCAGTAGCACCGCCACTACCATCATAAATGTTACTAGGTTGTATGTAACCTCTGTTTTTGTATAAATCGCCTTGTTTACTGTAATCGCTATAACTTGAAGCAGTGCCAGTCAAGTTTTCGAAATTTGGATTTATGTCTTTTATAACATATTGTTCTGGCTTTTTGCCTTCACTTTCATTTACAATAATCTTTGTTACTTTACTCATTTCTGTCCAAAACCATTGAAATGTTTCTGGATCTCTTATGAATACTTGATCTCCGTATTTTAATACATTACGGAAAATTTTAAATAATCTTTTATTGAAGTCGTTTAACTTGTTCCAATTTTGTAATTGTGTTTTGATTATACTAACTTCACTTTCAGTAGGAGTATCATTGAAATGTATATCAAATCCTGTGCCATTTTCTTGATTAGTTTGTGTACAGAATTCTGCAAGTATATCTAGTGCGGCGTTGATTTCGCTATCAATATCCATAGTTTCATACTGTCCATATCTTTCAGTACGATTAGGATGTCCTATATATACTTCTGGCAAATGACTAGCATAATGGCTATATTTCGTGCCATCACCGCCATTATTACTACTGATACTAGTAAGTGGACTTTTATCTTTTACTAATGTGAAATGTTTTTTCCAACTCATAATCTTTATTATACTACCTTATTGTGTATTTACCTAATTGTTTTATGTTAAATTTTGATTTAATTGACTTTGCAGTGTATTGTTACTTCTTAGTATTTTAGCAATTTGTTCAAGTTGATTCTGCATAGTAGGTGCATTTACTGTAATATTTGTGTTAGGTGTTGTTGCAGTTCCTGTATTATTACCTAAGGTTGCATTCGCGGCGGCATTATTTCCTGCAGTATTGTTAGCAGTATTACTTACTATGTTGCTTAGATTTTCCAACTCTGTAACTTCCTGATTAAATCCACCAACGTTTGTTACTTGATTCATGTCAGCCATGGATTTAAGTCCTGCAATGCCATCGTTAAGCATTTTTGTTGCACCACCTAAGAATTTTACAACTCCATCACTGTTTTTCAAAAACTCTGTAGTAAGATTACTTAAATTTATTGCTAGTTTTCTATTTTCTACTTGTAATGCTATCAATGCATTTGTTGCTTTATTTGATTCACTGCCGACTTGTGCCATATCAGTAACAATATCTCTGCCGGTTTTATTCATAGCACCTACTGCTAATTTTCTGAAATCTATAAAACTTGTTTCCATTATTTTTACAAGTTCGTTATTAGTAAATCTTCCTAGTGTTGCAGTAATATCACCTAAGTTATTCAATTCACCCTGTATCTGATTACTGTTTTGTGCAAGTGCAGATAGTGATTCAAATGCTCCAGTGTTACCTGCAATAATATCCCTAGCACCTTTTTTAAATGCGTCAGCCATAGTAGGCATCGCTGATTCTGCTAACAATGCACCTTTAGACACAGTATCACCAAATGTTACAGTATCTAATATTACATCTCTCATCTGTGGAAATGCAGTTATTAATCTTTCAATTTCTGCTTGTTGTTGAGGGCCTAATCTACGTATGGCGGCTTGTACTTGTGCATCCTTACGTTGTGCTCTTTCTTGTTCTTTTTGTTGTTCTATGCTTCTGCCCATTATTGCTGACATCATTTTTTGTTGTCTAATTTGATTTGCAGTAGCGGCGGCAAATTCTCTTGTGCCTACTCCTATTGCTTCTATAGGTACACCTGCGTTTGCAAATTTCTGCATTAAGTCAGCAGTAGCCATTCCCATATCTTGGAAACTTACACCTAATGGAATTAAAGATCTTGCTTCTAGTTCTACTAATCTTTGATTTGCTCTTGCAAATTCTCTAGCACCACGATTTGTTTGACCACCAAAACTACTAAATGCCTCAGAATTATTTTTTATGACATTTGTAAATTCACTCATTGTAAGTCCAGCAAGATTAGCATTGTTTCTAAAATCAATTAGACTACCACCAAATAATCCGCCAGCCTGTTGTACCTGTGTAAATGCACTACTTACATCATTTAGTTTTTGAAATAAAAATCCACCTATTGCTCCTGCAATGGCTGACAGGGCGCCTGGTGCGGCGGCACCTAAAGCGGCTCCAAAGGTTCCGGCAAATAATTTTCCTACTACGCCTTCTTGTCCGAATAAATCTGCTATAACAGGCCCTACTGCAGAACCTATTAAACCACCTATCACTCTATTACTTCTTCCTAGTTCAGTAATTGTTTCAGTAAGCGAAGCGGCTAGAGCAAATGGTTGTTGTGCTACTGAACTAAAACTTCTTACTAAGTTTCTACCAGCAATATTCATCTGTCTGCCAAAATTACTACCAGCAACAGAAGCCAATCTAAACCCGCTACTTACATCTTGACTAGCAGTTTTTGTTTTTTCACCAGCGTCTTTAGTTTGTTTACCTAATCCTAGTATTCCTGCAGTAGCAGTAGTAGCAGATTGAGCAAGATTTCTTTGTGCTTCTGCACTATTAGCATTGTCTGCTGATGATAATGCCGTGAGTATACGTTGTAGTGTCTGCTCTTCAGCAAAACCGTCTGCAAACACATCACCTATACCAGGAACATTAATTGTAGGCAAAAAAATTCTCCAATAATATGCGTATATAAATACACTTGTACATATTTATACTGTATTTACCTGGAGAAAAACATGGTCGATGTACCCGATAATTATTCAATGAATCCTGAGCAAATTGCACAGATGCAACAAAATCCATTACAAAAGTTTATGAGGCAACCTGCTATCTATATAAAATTGCCTAGTAATGGTATGTATTACCCACCTGGTACTGCACAAATACCTGAAAATAAAGAACTAGCAGTAATGCCTATGAGTACTAGAGATGAAATAACAATCAATACACCAGATGCACTAATGAATGGGCAAGGTGTAGTTGATATGATACACAGTTGTATACCACAAATAAAAAATGCATGGCTTATTCCAGTAACAGATTTAGATACTATACTAATAGGTATAAGAATTGCTAGTTATGGTGAAAAAATGGAATATTCTAGCAAATGTCCTAAGTGTGAAAATGAAGATAATTATGAAATTGACCTTAGAGAATTTATGGATATGAAAGTAGATATGAGTTTGTATTCAAAACCATTCGAATACAAAGGTATGCAAGTATATGTACAACCAATCAACTACGATACACTAAACAAACAAAACTTAGAAACTTTTGAACAACAAAGACTAGTAGTAATGATTCAAGACGCGGATCTAAGTGCAGAAGAAAAACAAAAAAGATTCCAAGAAATCTTTAGCACTATGACAAACTACACAGTTTCTAATATAGTAGGATCAATTGAAAAGATAGTTACTCCGGAAGGAACAATCGTAAACAACGAAAGTCATATAGACGAATTTGTAAGAAATGCCGAAAGACAGTTTTATGAAGAATTAAGAAAATACATGGATACGATTGCTAATGCAGTGCCGGAAAAAACTGTCACTACTGTTTGCACAGAATGCAAAAACCAATACAAAGTACCATTTACGTTTGACCAAGCAAATTTTTTCGCATTCGCCTCTTGACGTTATCGATTCCTGAGATCGAGGGGCTGTTAAAAGGATACGAAAAGACTGTAGATAGTCTACGATCCGACATGACTAAAATTGCTTGGTTTATGAGAGGAGGAGTAACCATGGCAGAGTTGCTTGATATGCCTCAGTCAGAATATAAACATTTCAACAAAGTTATCGAAGAAAACGTTGAACTAAGCAAAAAGACTAAACAATTAATCTTATAGGAATGAACTACGTTCATTCGTTCTTTCACTTCGTTCAATCACTTATTTTTGAGTGAAACGAAACTGCTATCATCTCGAACTTGAACTCATACTTCACCCGTTGCCGGGTGTAGTAATAAATGAATTTCGCCATCATCTGCGTCTATCACTCATCTGTTATAAGAAGATTACATTTATGTACGGAGGCGGAAACCCGCTAACCCCCTACTTCAGCCTTCACGAATAGTCTCGGAACCTTAACGCATCATAACAGCAATGCGTTTCTAGTTGAGGTTGTATCTTTTTCACAGAGCCTCATCTTTTGTGCCTAAAGTTGGTTTTACTTGCCTCGTTTGCAGAATCTGCGAGTCTGCAACGCCTAATAATTTGAATATAGAGAGGCTATCTAGCCATTTAATTGTTTGTTGATTATGCCTTTTTGGTGTACTCTCACTCTAATGTGCCCGTTGTACCAATCATCTGTCTCTAAAACTTTGTATTTGAATTGTTCCCTTGCTTCTACATAAGATAGTTCTGCTTTGCTTTGACAGAAATAAAGTATCTTACGTTTAAATTTTTCTTTGCCTAATTTTTCTATGTCTTCATTTAGTTCGTCTGATGAGCCATAATAGTCACGCCAATCACTTTCTACTAGTGTTCTACGTTTATTTTTTCTGCCTTTTAAGGGAGGTTTACTTCTTTTAAACTGTGCCAGTTTTTTGCCAATGTATTTTTTATCATTTGTTGTGTTTGTAATTAGATATACAAAACCTATCATACCTTCTGGTATATCTTTGACGATTTTATTCTTGTAATACCAGTCAGACATGTTACGCTGTATATATCTTCTTTCATTTTTCTTTTATAAATTTATGAATTTTTTTAACGAATTGATCATGTGTCTTAGGTCCTGCATGTCCGTGTTCGCCATCTAAGGCACGATCTAACCAATCACCATCGTTTAGCATAAAGTTTTCATATTTAACTTTTTTTAATTCGTCTTTTAATTCGTTTGTATATCCCCAAGTATTAGAGAATACTATTCTTTTGTTTTTGTATTTTTGTAGTGTGCTAGTAATTTTATCTACACATTCATCTACACTGATACCAGAATCTTTTATTCTACGATTGCGTTCGCCTTTGAACACAAGTATACTTTCTGTTCTCCATGGATAAGGAAGCATAACAATATGTAATTTAGTATCATCTATACGTAAACTTTTATCTATAAATCTACAGGTTGCTTCTATACTTGCACCGTTCCAACTAAGATTTACATGTCCAATGTTAGTTTTATCACTAAGTTTTTGCACCCAACATTGTTTATAATGCTTCATTTGGTAGCCGCAAGTAAAACTGTCACCTAGTGTAACAAAATAATCGTTACCTGGTGCAGTTTGTGGTCTACTAAAGTCTTTCCATTTAGTCCAAAACCAGTCATGAGGTACGACTTTATCGTATCTGTCGTACTCTATATTATGCATTATGCTTCTCGTAACCATAAAACAAATGCTTCTTTACAATCTGTATGAAAAGGTCGTTCGATTCCATAAAATTTATAGTGTGCAAACTCATTACCAGTAGCATATGGTTCAATTTCTGTACCTGCTATCGCTTCTTGCAACAATTCTGTCCTTTTGTATTTTTCGTCGGTTGTATCATTTTGTACTGCTTCTGAAAAATTAGCACTACAATGGAATCTACGTCTATCAAAAGCAAACATTTCACCGGTTCTCCAACGTGCCGCAGTTTCTAAAGTAAGCCATTTCTTATCTTCCGACCAACAATGACTACAATATTTTAACCAATCCTCATCACTTATATGATTTTCAAGTTCTGGATTTTTATCTTTATAGATATAAAAGTCGTTATAATCTGCGGATTGATCAAATATTACAGTATGTGTTTTATAGTTTGCTAATGGAATCAATACTGTGTAATACGGAACACCTTTTAATTCTTCCGCAACATGATCAACTTTTACATAATAATCAGTATGAATATCATAAGGCAAATAACTTTGTAATATTTGTCCTTTTTCAATTACATGAGGCTTAAAATGTTGTTTAAAAAAGTCTGTTTGTAATTGTTCATATACATGTTGAAATACATAATCAAGTTGCTCCTCTTTTACCCAATGTTGTGTAGTAACATGTTTGCCTTTCCATACTCCCCATTTATCTATAAAAGTTGTTGTTTCGCTTATATTTTCATATACTCGTCTTTCAGTTTCTTGTAATTGAACTGAACCTAAAAAGTGTGGAAATTGTAAAGTTTTATGCATTACATATTATTCTTTTTGTCTTGTATCTCTGCACGTCTTGCTTTTGCAAGTTTTTGCATTTCGCCTAGGGCCTTTCTTGCTCTAGCCGCTGCCGCTTTAATACCTTTAGTCTCAAAAGACTCTGATTCTTTAAGGTATGTTTCGTATGCTTCGATAATTTTTTCATGTGACATGTTTTTCTCCTTACCATTCGGTTACATGACTGATGTCATGTAGTTTTGATTTGATACATTTTGTCCTACATTCATGGTTATCAAATTTTTTAAATTCGTCATTCCAATAGTTATCTTTTATTATACTTTCTATTGTTGTATTATGCAAATTAAATTTTGTCTCTGCTAATTCTATAATTTTTTTATTGTGAGGGTATCTTAGTGCAGTCCAACAACAAGGATAAAATTCTCCTGTTGCTTTTAAAAACACTCCTTTGTTACCTATATAACATAATGCAGGATATTCGTTAGTTTTATTTAATTCAACTGCTCTATCCCAAAATAATTTTTTTAAGTCGTTACCAGGACGTTGTTTAGCACTAATGTATGTATGTTCACGTTCAAATCTATGTCCATTTGCAACAAGTTTTTGGTCTAATGGTTCAAGTAAGTCGTCATAACCGTAGGCGTCTGGATATATACTACCAAATTTTGTGCTTTTAGTAAGTTGCCAACAATCGACATTACAATCATTTGCTATTTTTTGTATTTTATCTAAATGTTGTTCATTAAACCTGAATGCAATAGTCGCAATAACAGTATAGGTTGTTTTGTTGAAAATTTTAAATGTTGCTAAACCTGCTATTATACTGTTCCAATCACAATTTACTCTATATTTGTTATTGCTTTCTTGATCCCACCCATCCAAACTCCAGTGTATTTCATCATGAACATTTAAACATTTTGCAAGTTCTTGCCACCATTTTGTAGTCTTATAACTTCCATTAGTTATTATTAGTAGTTGGATAGTTGGATTTATGTTCTTTATCCACTTTACAATTTCTAAAAATTCTTTAGCATAGATCGGATCACCATCATCTCCGCAAAAACTAATTTTACGTATCTTTTTAATTTGTGATTCGCCTATTTGATTCTTGAAGAAATTTAATGTAAGTTGTCGATTTAGTAATGTTTCTGGAACTTCTGCTCTTGTACATCTAGGACATTTCAGTGTACAAATACTACTAACTTCAATATGCCAATGCTCTAATGCTAAGTTCATGCAATTTCTACATCCGTATCATAACTTGTAAATCCGTTTTCTTTTACAACTTTAAGAACATTGTTTACACGACCAATTAGTTCATCCTTGTGAGATACTAACCAAACACTTTTGTTACGTTCTCTGCTCATACGTTTTAGTACACCCATACTATTTTCTACACCAGAACTATCCATTCCACTATCAACTAATTCGTCAATAAACAGTAAATTTATAGGCTGGTATAAACTTTCCCATACATCACGGAATGCCCAACTCAAACTTAGTATTAGTCTATTACGTTCACCTCTACTTAGATTATCAAAATCTAAGTCTCTACCTAGTTCTTGTATTTCTACAGATAAGTCATTCTGAAAAATTACAGTATGTGGCAAACCAATTGCTTTTAAATATTGATCAAGTCTTGCATTTAAATATGTTAAGTTTTGATCAATTATTCTTTTTCTTATAAAACTATCTTTGTTTGTTAGTAGTTTAAGTAAAAATTCTTGATGTTGTTGTATTCTCGTAAGTTCATTTATGTTATCCCAGGTTATTTCTTGTACTGCAGTCGTTTCCATTTCTGCGATTTGATCAATATAAGGATCTACTTCATCTTGTTTAGCCTGTAGTTGAGATTCCAATGTAGATAAACTTGATCTATGATTGTGTGCATCATTTACACTGTCATAGAATGTTTTAGGTTTATCAGGTACAGTTTGTTTTTGTGCTTCTAACTCCTCTATACCTTGTTCTAATTCTTGTAAAAAATTATTTGCGTCATCATATTCTTTTTGTGCAGATGCAATTTGCTCTTTATGTGTATCCAAATGCGAAACACTTTGTTTACAACTAGCACATACACCTTCATTAAGACTGTCTAATGTTTTTTGTGTTCTACGTTTATCACGTTCTGCTCTACTTAATTGTGCTTGTAGTGCAGATATATCTTTTGTAAGTTGTATTTGTTGATTGTTTAAAGTATTCCATTCACTCAATTCAGTGTGTGCCCTTAGTTCAGTATCTATATCAACATGCGACAAGTCGTTAATTGCAATTTTTAGTTTGCCAATATCAGCATCTTTTTTATTTTGCCAAAGTGTTTGTCTGCGTTTTAAAGCGTCTACTTGTTCTGAAATTTTGCTATTGGCATCTTCTACTGCTTTTATTCTAAATTGTTCTTGTTGTATTTCATTTTTTGTAAGACGTATAACTTCTTTTAGTTTTTCTGACTTTTCACTTAGTATGGTTATACCAAGTAACTGTTCGATTATTGCACGTTGGTCATTTTGTCGCATACTTAAGAATGGTTCACTGTATGTATTCAATGCTAACACATGTTTAAACATAGCATGACTCATACCTAGTAAGTTTTCTATTGCTTTTTGTGTTTCTCTACTATCACCTTGTGCATTATCATCTGTTTCTTGTTCGTTATTGTTTATATAAAATTTTAAAACATTACTTTTGCGACCACGCTCAATACGATAATGTAAACCATCTTTTTCAAACTTTACAGTTACTAACATATTTTTACCGTTAGTTTTGTTTATCAAGTTATCTTTACGAATGTTTGTAAGGGCATCACCATATAATGCATAACTTAGTGCATTGATAATAGTAGTTTTGCCTGTGCCGTTTCTTGCACCCGCATCACCACCGCCTGTATCTAAATTTTCACCTAGTACTAACGTAAGATCATTACGATTAAAGTCAATCGCTTGTGTAGTATTTCCTACACTCATAAAATTCTTTACTGTAAGAGTATCTATTTTAAACATTTTGTTATTATACAACCTTATGCAAAATTTCGCAAATTATTATATTCTGGTAAGTAATCTTCAAATTTTTGTTTTCTATTTTTGTCTTTGTCGTTGTTGATTTTAAAAAACTTGCCTAACAAATACGAATCATCTTGCTTTAGCATAAAGTTTTTTGCAGATATCCATTGATTAATTAACTTACTACTGTTTTTTACTGTTTGTAAAAAACTGCAGTGCTTATCTATTTGTTTTATCGCTACTGTTTTGTGTGCTTTTGGCAATACTGCAATACTTTGTTCAATAGGAAAAGTTAACACGTTAAGTTCTATGTTACTGCAGTCTAGTCCTTTGTCTAACCAATGTTTTTGTAAAATAGGCAAATTTGTTATGTTCATCATGTGTAATGTACTATGTATTTTAAATGTAATGTTAGGAATATTTTTTATTTGTTCATAATTTTTTTCATATACTTCATACTTGGCACCATATCTTACGTATTCACTTAAATGTCCATGTGCATCTAAACT
>Ga0160422_10002433_pt1 | contig 11650 bp, 13 predicted proteins | sample Fk160mmetaG_FD_108192 | JGI IMG/M metagenome (GOLD analysis project Ga0160422, IMG submission 108192) | Marine microbial communities from the Central Pacific Ocean - Fk160115 60m metaG | ecosystem: Environmental > Aquatic > Marine > Oceanic > Photic zone | place: The Central Pacific Ocean... | reverse complement strand
GTCATTCGACGTGCGGGCAATATCTCATGGGACGACAGCCTGCGTGATCTGCTGCAGCGTGGAGCTATCGACCAGCAAACTTATGAAAGCGCCCGGATGAATCGGAACGATGAAGATGAAATCTGACCGATGAATCTGGGCGCCAACAGAACGTGCCCTGTGCGCGTCATCAACCAAAACAGACAAAAACCATGACACTGACAAACACCCAGAAGACAGGGAAGTCCGGGATGACTCTCATTGAATTGACGGTCGTAATCCTGGTGCTTCTATCGTTGATCAGCATTCTTTTCGTTGGCGCTCGCGCGTGGAAGAGGGGATCTGATCGTGCAGGATGCATCATGAACATTCGAAATGTTCAGCAAGGTATGCGCTCATACCAGAACATGAATGGACATAGTGCTGGTGATACCGTTGCTGGTGCACTCAGAGAAATTGTCGGGCAAGGTAAGTTCGTCGAAAGTAGTCCAACATGCCCCAGTAATGGGACATATAGTTACATGGACGACGATCTTCCTCTGTCCGGATCGCTCTACATGACCTGTTCACTTGCAGCCACGGAAAAGCACGTTCCCAGCGATTTCGCTGACTGGTAAGAATTCACGCCTCAGAGTCCGGCGCCAGGTTCCTCTGGTGCCGGCTCTGGTGCGTTTTCCCGCCTCTTCATTTTCGACCGGGGAGTGTGCCCCGACGATTCCGCACGAGCGGCGTTCCCCCGTCCTTTTCCCCTGATGGAGGTTTTGATACATCCTGCTCAGCTCTCAGCTTGGCAACGGTTCCTGCAGGCCCGTCGTCTCCACCGTGAGACTACGCGATCCCGGAATCTGGACTGGTATCGGGAAGCTCTCGACCTCGAATGCCAACTCCATCTTTTCCTCGAAGATGAGGACGTCTCAGAGGCGCATATCTGCTCCGGGAAGGACGGTAGAAAAACCTGGAGCCGAGTGCCGGTGCCATCGGTAGAGGCTGGGGAGCAGGAGGTCGTAGAGTATCTTGCGGAAATCCGTACTCACTTCGGGAGCAAGATGCGTTCGTTGGCAGTGATCCTCCACCTCGCTGATGAGTTCGCCATATCCGAGCTGGCAGGTGCAAGCGAGCGGCCCGAGGATCTTGGTGATCTGAGGGAGAAGCTGGTGTATGAACCCAAGACGGTTCTTGAGGATCACAGCGATTCCGTGGAGGACCTTTCCTTTCGGCTCTTCCCCTACCCTGGGGCCAAGCCCGGGCAGCAATTTGGATCAGCGATCACCATATCGCGAAAATGCCAGGCTTACCTGCGGCAGATCAGGAACGTCGGAGAAATCCTGAATTTCCCAATTAGAACCTGCGCGCTGAGTGCGCCGCTGGTCACCCTCGCAGCCCTTCCACGGCTGGCGGGAGAATTGCCCTCGCAGCCCTTCGCAGCCTTTTTTTCCTACTCGTCGTTTTCCGTTATCGCATTCTTCACGGGAGAAGGGGAGCTCCTGATGCTCAGATCGGTGAGGCATCACGAAGGAACCACACCCTCCCACATTGGCCGGATCGTGCAGACCATGGCCGCGGCACTCGAACTACCCGAGCCACCAATTTATACTCTTCCGCCATCTCGTGCCAGAGCGAACTCAGCAGGGCCGGATCTTCCCGGGGCAGTAGTGGTCGACTGGCGAAAGAATTCGTGGTTTGACTCTACGGTTCCTCTCGAGTTTCAGGGTTCCTCCAGTCTTGCCTCAGACCTTACGGAAGAGGGTCTCGCCAAAACGGATACCTTTCGAGGCATGATGGAATCTGGATGGGCAACGCAGGATTTTCTTCCGCCAGCAAGGGACGAAGTGGAACTCTTCCCATCTCGTACCGAGATGAGGATCCTGAGATTCGGGTCTGTGGCTCTTCGTCTTGGTGCGGCAGCCATTTTTCTTTTTCTGGGGTGGACCGGGGTCCGTGGCCTGAGAATCATCAACGATGAATCGTGGCACCAGACCGGTGAAGTTTCACTCGAGGGAAATAAAATCCTCTCCTCGGAAATCCGTCGTTATGAACAGTGGAGCGCCCTGCTCGCTGATCGGTCCAAGGCATGGGTGTCAATGGAACTGGTAAATCAGCTCTTTCCGGATCCAGAGAGTGTCGTCCTTTCAGAGGCAAGCCACCGGGTGAGGCCTGAGCTAGCCCAGAACAAGGACACAAATGCAGGTGTGGTCAAGGACTGGACGCTCAGTGGAGTTTCCAATACAGAAGCTCTGAATCACCTTACGCTAATCAGCACCACCGAGGGAATGGGGAAGGTGTTTGAGCGCATTCGTGAACAAACGGGTAATGAATCCTTCCGGACAGATCTAGGTTCCCGAACACTTCTGGTCAATCTGTTGACCTCTGAAAATAAGCGTTTCAAGCCGGTTGGGGGTAAAAAACCAGAGGAGCGGTTTGCCCATAATTTCCGGTTGACGATTACCCAGCGAATTACCGCCGAGGACCCAATCGCTATTCCAATTACCGCGGTGCCATGAACCCTCATTACAAAGATCCTGTCATAGTTTTTGGACTTGTAGTCCCGATTGTTCTTGTCGTTGTCACTCTGGGGCTCGGGGTTCATTTCCGCGGCAAACTGGAAACCACCTACGAGTCCAGAAGAAAACATTACCAGACGTTCAAGACAGTGGAGAGGGAGCGGCGGTTGCTCGAGCGTAAGGTGCAGTCGCAGGCGCCCCATATGCATCGATGGATGGCCCTGTTCGAGCAGCCAGCAGCCACTTCCGTCAACACCTTCTTCCGGGACTTCCAGAAAGACTACGAGGCCACCCATTTCCAGCAGACCGCCTTCCGTCCGACTACGGTGGCAGGTGGGATCGGGGGTGCGAGTCAGCAACCGTCGATCCAGCTTCACTTCGCCTTCCGCGGCACCTACCGGGCCTTGCAAACGGCGTTTCTGGAGCTTGAGACAAGAATGCCCCAGCTTCAACTCGACAGCATCAAACTTTCGAGATCGGCGAACCAGAATGTTCTCAACGCCGCTGTTGTCTATACCACCTGGCAAAAATAATGAAGGCGACATTCCTCACTCTTCTTCTTATCTCCGGAGCTTTGGCAGGCAGTGACCCTGCGCCGTTTCCTGTCTCGAATTCGTCTGGCGCAGCCCCGGCAAGATTCCTTTCGGAGACGCTTGATGATCGGATTGCCGAGATGAAGAGGAGGCTCTCGATCACTGGCCGTGAGCGGGGCCCTTTTGGACTGTATCAGAATCCCGAGAGGACACCGGTAGTAACCCGTGCCGCCAAGGAAGTGCCAAAGACGTCCTTCCGGGATTTTATCAAGGATATCCGGATCTCCCTCATAAACTCGCGAGCCAAGGAGTTTCTTGTTGGTGCCCGTCTTTTTCGTCTCGGACAGGTCTTTCCCATCGTGAGGGAGGGACAGCGAATTTCCGTGCGGGTGGAAGCGGTTAGCTCTTCAAGGGTGACATTCCGGAACCTGCAAAGTGGAGAGCTCGCCGTTCGTCGTCTTAATGATCTCCCGAAGGGAGTTACCACTGCAGGGAGGCTCTTGCGGGTGCCCGGGATTACCAACTTGAAGAAGAGCGAAGCTGAGCCCCTCCGTATCGAGTCCAATTCTCCTCCTCCACTGCCGTAGGGAGTCCAAGATCTATCAAGAATATCCCATGAAAAATCACAATTTTCTCTTTTATCTCCTGCTGCTCAGCACGGCTCCGGCCTTTGCGCAACAGGTGCCTGAGCAAGTGTTCCCGGACGAGGCGGTTGAGCCTGTCCCAGTTGTTGGGCCGCCGGTGTTTGATCCCACTGCGCCGGGCTTGACTGCCCCTCCCATTGCGCCTGTGGATCCAGTTACCGAGGTGGTGCCAATTGCTGCTCCGGCGTCTGCGGCCCCTGTGTCTCCGGTTGGCCGTGACCTGTCTGAACTCCCGCCTCCCCCTCCGCCTGAGGAGACCGTCGAAGAAATCGGTGTTCCCGGCGAAACCACGGGTCAGATCGATGAGAGTAATGGGGAGTACCTGATTCGGGATGCCGCTATTAATGACATCTTCCAGATGCTGGCCAAGCGTGCCAACAAGCAGTATTTCCATAATGTCAGTATATCTGGTCCGGATTTCAACGTTAGTGGACATCTCAACAGTGGAAATCCCCTCGAGCAGATGGAGGAACTGGCTTTTCAGTATGGGCTGACCCTCTACTCGAAGGGAAACACGGTGTATGCCTTGAACAACGAGCAACTGAACCGGTTGCCTGCAGAGGAATGGCACTATCAGCTTCGCTATTTGCGCCCAACCGACATTGAACAGATCAAGGGGCTGATTCAACCAATGCTTTCTCCCACCGGGATTGCCAACTATGAGCCCAAGACCAACACCATCATCATCGTTGACGCGGCTCACCAGGTGGAGCGCGCTAGAAGTCTTCTCACCTCGGTGGACAAGGCAAAGGGCCAGGTTGTGATCGAGGTGAAAATCCTCAGTGTCAATAGCAGTGCGGGCGAACGGCAGGGCGTGAACTGGTCGTCCAGTCTTGGGGCCACCGGAATTCCGCTTGAGACGATAACAAGCCTGAATTCGCTGTTCGGAATCGATAACGCGCTTTCCGCTTCAGGCACCCTGGGGTCTGGATCTGTTCTCAGGGGCACCGACACCCCGAGCAATAATACAATTGTCCTCTCCCCCGTTCAGATGGGTGGGGTTTTGCGAGCCCTGCAGCGAGGAGGCCTTGTTACCCAGACCTCCAATCCCACGCTTATCACCGAAGATAATGAGAAAGCGACAATTTCACTCATTGACCGTGTCCCCATCATCACAACGACGATCAGTGAAACTGAGGTAAGTAATCAGGTGACCGAGGAAGTACGGTATTCCGTCGACTCAAAGGATCCAACCGGAGACCCTTCCTCGACGAGGGAAATCGGAGTGACTGTTGCGGTCACCCCGACCCTCCTTCCCGATGGCACGATCCGGATGCAGATGCGCCCACGGTCTGCTCAGGTTGTCGATGAAATCGTTGGGCAGAGCGGCAACAGGTATCCTCGTGTGTCAGAGTCCATGATCGAGAGTATCGCTCGTATACCTGACGGGCACTCGCTGGTGGTGGGGGGGTTTTACGGTCAGGTTAAAACGAAGGAGAGAAACAAGGTTCCGATCCTTGGGGATATTCCGGGAATTAATTTTTTCTTCAAGAGCAAGGAAGCCGCGAAGGAAACCTCCAGTCTCGTCTTCGTTGTGACGCCTACCTCCTACAATCCGGGAAGCTCTAATGAAAACGGTTTCACGAGCAGGGCGATTCGGGACAATGTGAGCCTTAAGCCTGACCACGACTGGATCGAACCCGCTCTTCCGGGACCGGCTCATGAGCCCAATTGGCAGAGAGCGCTTGATGACCTTCGGCCGGATCAAAGGGACCATCGACCTACGGCAGAGGAACTCAAGGCCGACCTCAGGGGAGCCTTTGAAAAGAAGTCCTCAGGGAAGGCGCATCATGAACGTCTGAAATTTCTCCGTAGGCGCTAGAGATCATGCAGGCCCAAGCTGGAAATCAATCTGGAATACGTAATACGCCATCGAGCGTATCATTACCACTGGCGACTGACCCGGGATGCCTCGGGCAGACGTGCGCGCTCCTTGAGGAGCATGGACTGGCAACGCCTGCAGAGCTGAAAGAGCTCAGGCACCATGGGCATGGTCCGTTGAAGGGACCAAGGCCCTGGGACCCCCTTGAGTTCCTTGCAGCACTGAGGATTCGGGAGCCTGAGGCGCGGGCACTGGAAGTTGAACGGATTGGGAGATCGCTGTCCCATTCACTGGGACAACCTCTGGCGCTGATTCCCTTTGCGAGCCGAATGCAAACACCTTCCGTGTTCTACGACATGAACGAGGCTCTTCTGGCGGATTGCCGTAAATTGATGACGCCCGTGCTTTATGCAGAGGAATCGGAGGTCATTGGCATTGGGGCAATAAACCCGGCCGCCCTGCAAATTTCCACCCGCACCATCATGCAGTTCATCGCAGACAAGACCGGCACCACCCCGATTGTCTCAAGTGTCCTTCTCCACCACGAGGGATGGATCTCTCTCTGCCAGCAGCAGTTCGGAATATGATCGAGTTCGACGGCATTCAATTTAATGATTTTATCAGTGGGCGTATCATGGCCGCTCTGATCGATCATGATGCTTCTCTCGCTGAACTTGGGCACGACCAGGTTCCCAACCGGATTTCCCGACCGCTGTTCATGTCGGCCATCGCCAAGGTGAACAGCCTGCCTTTCCTGCCAAAAATTGCTGAATTCTGTGATGCGTCTTTACTGGACGCCTGTGACCCTGCGCTTCTTACCCGGGGAGGGTTCACGCCACTGTGTATTCATGGAGAGCGCCTCCTGATAGCGGTCTCGAACCCCTGGAGCTCCATACCGGATGAATATCTCTCGCCCCGGTTTCCCTCTCTCCAAATCGAAAAGGTTGTGACGCTGAGCAGCGAAATCAGTCGTGCGATTGAGCGAGTCACCACGCCTCAGGGACCAAATCGTTCCCAGTTAGAATCAATCGACGTTGAGGATATTGATGAGGGCCTGCAGGACTTTGATGTCACCGTCGAGTATGATGAGCCTATTGCACAGCTTGCAGCTACAATTCTTGCCACTGCGACGAAGTTGAGGGCCTCGGATATTCACTTCAAGGTAGAGAAAGAGTCGTTTTACTACTCATACCGCATCGATGGGGATCTGGGGGACAAGGTGGAAATGCCGATGAAGCTCAAGGACCGGATCGATGCTTTTTTTCTGAACCTGATGAAGTTGCCAGCAGAAACACGCAACACCACTCCGGGTATATCAGGACGCTTTACGATCGCCTACTACCACCGGCCAATCGATATCCGCTATGAGCGTCACCGGACCTACAGGGGATACCATGTCACAATGCGGCTTCTCGATAAAAGCCACATCAATGTAAAGTTGGGGAAAGGCTCTCTTGCCTTTGATGATGAGACTCTCTTTGAACTCAACCGGGTGATGGAGATTCCGGCGGGCATCATCGTAATGAGTGGGCCAACCGGATCAGGTAAGTCTACAACATTGAATGCAATGCTGCGGGAGCTCAACCGTCCTGAGGTCAACATTCTGACCCTTGAGAATCCGGTAGAGGATGAAATTCCGGGGGTAACCCATTGCGATCTGAAAAGCGCATCGGAATTCAAGCCGATGATTACGAGCTTCATGAGGAGTGACCCGGATATTATTCTGATGGGAGAGGTTCGTGATACGGAGTCGGCCGAGCTGGCGATAGAGGCAGCAGTTACGGGGCACAAGGTGTTGACCACCATCCATACCCCCCGGGCTTCCCAGATTATTGAACGGTTTGAGCAGCTGAAAATTGAACGGTGGAAAATAGCCCAGACTCTCAAGGCGGCATGTGCGCAGCGTCTCATCAAGGTCCTTTGTCCGGAATGCAAGATTCCCACTGAGGGGATATCCGAGAATGAGAGACGGCTTTTCAATCTCGGGGAGGAGTGGGCAAAGCGCCCTCTGTATGTCGGTAGAGCGGGAGGCTGTAGTGAGTGTCGTGAAACCGGCTACAGTGGTCGGACCGCGATTGTCGAGATCATCCCAATAACCCCTAAGGTTTCCGACCTGCTTTCGAAGGGAGAGATCAGCCCATATGACCTTGAGATGATGGTCTTGAAGGAGGGAGCGCTGCCCAATCTCCGGCGAAGTGGGCTCCGTCTTATGGCTGATGGGCAGACAGACCTGAGAGCCGTCAGCAAGACAATCGATATGACTTACTCTGATGAATAACGGAACCGCCACAACGAATCCCGGTGCCTTTTCTCCTGTAGCTCCTCGGACCGCGGGGAGGACAAAGAATGCAGGCAAGCAGCAGAGATTCAAAAAGAAGGATCTGATACACCTTTTCAGAGGCCTTTCCTCGATGCTGAAGGCTCAGATCAACACCTCGGATGCGCTTAAGTATTACGGGCAGGGACTGCCCAACAAAAGCATGGCCTCTACTCTCGAGCAGATCCGACTTGATACGGAATCCGGAATGTCGATCCACGAGGCATTTCGCAAGACTAACCGTTTCGACGATATGACTATCGGCCTGATCCAGGCCGGAGGTGACTCAGGTCAGCTTAACCGGGCGTTCAGGGAGCTCGCCGATCGGTTGAAAGCAGAGCTGTATTTCAAAAAGCAGGTTCGCAAGGCGGTCCTTCTTCCGGGAATCGTGATATCGGTGCTTATCGGGGCGTTCATCGTCTCACAGGTCAAGATCGTCCCGCAGGTCGAGGCGATGCTGGAGCAGGTTCGCCAGGCGCCAGATGGGTTGACGGCACTCGCTTTCAAGGTGAGTCATGCGACCCAGATCCTTTGGCCCTTCGCGGTTCTCAGCGCCTTGGTCTTGGGAGCTCTGATCTGGCGTTCCCAGGGGACCCGGAATGCTATTACTGCGGTGGCGATGTCCAAGTGGCGCCTGCTCAGCCAGTTGATCATGAGCCTGAGACAGATGACCTTTCTCTCTACCATGGAGCTCCTCTATTCCAATGGAATTAATCTCTCCAAGTCGATGAGGGTGGCGGCCAATTCCGTGAAGTCCACTCCTCTCTTTCCCGAGATTCGCAATGCGGCTGACCAGTATGAGCACTCCGGGGTGCCGCTCTCTCTGGCCTTCAGCAAATTCACCTCAGTCGATGACCAGGTGGTTCACATGATGTCGATTGGAGAGAGATCGGCTTCGATCGATAACCAGTTGAAGATGCTTGCGGACATGTATGAGGAGGAGTCAGAGAATTACATGAATGACTTCACCCAGGTCTTGAACTTTGTGGTCTTACTGATGGCGGTTTCATTGATCGCCGCAGTGTTTATCGGCACCTTCCTGCCTATTTTCCTCATGGGACCAAAAATGATGCAGAGTGGTATTTAACATGGAATAGATATGCAGCTGACACAGATAGACCGCTGGCTTCGAGAGAGGTTCATCTACCAGACCCACGTCTATACGAGGAGGCTTCCGGAATCAGGTCTCCCGAGCCAGGTAACGATTGAAAAGCTGGAGGAATCCCCGAGTCGACGTTACCGCTACCGCCTGATCGTGCGCGCCAAAAGGGATCTTGAATCCCTGTTGACCGCCCTCCGTTCGGGCAACCAGATGTTCGCAACAAGGATCGTTGAAACCGATCCGTGGTATCGGCCAATCATTGCCCCGAAAGGGAAGAGCTTTTTCTTTCGGACCTTCTGGTGGATGGTCATTACTGGAATGGTGGCCGTCGGGATGGGACTAGGCTACCGGATCCACTCCGACGAGGAGCTCAGGGGAGAAATCATGAAGTCACTTGAGACCCTGAGGGGAAAATAGCCGGTTAATACTAAACATATCGAGATACGTCCCATGAGAATAAATGCAGACCACAGGATTTCACAGCGAGGGGTTACTCTCGTGGAGCTGACCGTCGTGATTTTTGTGATCCTCAGCATCATGGGAGCAACGATGTACTTTGCCGGGAATATCGGGGAGTGGAATAAGGGTAAAAAGGCGTCGGCGGCGCTCCGGGAGGTCTATGTCGCACAGAGGTCCTATCTGGCAGATAATCCGAGACGTGAAGTGAGCGCGATTAACGGCAGGGACTTGATCCAGTACCTGCCAAGCGGTGCATCGGTTCTTCCGGGGGTCGAAGACCTCAATGGTAACAGGCTTTCGTTTGATGTGAACCAGTCACCTCCAGTTCTCACTGAGCTAGGAGGATCGGTTTATGATCCGTCGGGATCCCCAACAGATTCACTCTGGGATGTAGGCGAATGAAGAGTTTATACATATACTGGCTTCTGGCCCTTGTCGTTATGGTCTCACCGGGAGCGCGAAGCGTGCTGGCTGAGCAGGAGAGCCTTCCCGCCGGTTTTCGCTTTGCGGGGAATTACCGGTTCGATAAGCGCGTCAAGATTCGTGATGGGGAATCTTTCAATATCGAGAGCAAAGCCTATTACTGTCGTATCTACACGGATGGTATTACGGTGAGGGTCTATGGGGAGAGTTCAATGGAAAGTTATACCTCTTTCACAATTCATCGGAATGATGGAATTCTTACAGGGGCGGGGACTGACAAAATGGAAACCATTCCGGGGCTGCAGGCTTATTCACTGGTAGGGAATGTTCTACGGCAGCTCACGTTGACCGCGGAGAGGATGGTCGTGACTAAGTTCCCTTCCTTCTCGGATGTGATTGAGGTGACTTATGCGAACCGGAGAATTTCCCTCAGTGGCAAAAGATAATCCTTTCGTAGGAATCCATAATGAACGAGGAGTCCCAAGTCCCGAAACCCATTCCGAGTGAGTTTGCAGCATCCGGATCGGAAAGAGAAATAAGCCCGTCCGGCGGAGCAGATTCCACCTGCAGTTGCCAGCGCTGCAGCCTTTACAGATGGTATCCTCCCATGATGCTGGCGAGCACCACCCTGACGGCTGTATTTTTTTGGATGTACGTTACCAAGCCAGTGCTGTCCCCGGCACTGGATCTCAACCCTTTGACCCTAGAGCCTTCTTTTGAAGAGACAGGGTCAGGTTCGGAGGAAGGAACGGACTCCTACGCTGCTACCCCTGCTATCTTGGATCCAGGCGTCGGTCTTTTGCCGGGAGATCTTGAAAAAGAAACCGGGGCGCTGGCCGAGGAAGAAATTTTCGGGGATACATTGAGGCCTCTCATCATAAAAAGGAATGGCCCTTCGCTTTTCCGGAGGTTTACGCCGGCATCTGTTTCTGAGCAGCCTCCGCAGAAGATTCCTTCAGGCTTCAGGGAAGACGAGGTGGGGCCTGAAGAGAGCGAGGCGAGGGCAGACGTGAATCAGAACGATGAGGTGGATCTCAAGAGACATATGCAAAGTCCCGGGAATCAGGACTCTGGCGATCTTCGCGTTCATGCGTCCATTATGGGTGAGTTTCTCATCTCGCAGGATTCGAGGGAGAACCATCATGCGACAGGAAAATGAGAACGCCGTTTTTTCACATCGTCACCTGCTCGGCTCTTCTGGGAGTCATGACTGGGGCAGCCCTGATTCACGCCCTGCAGTTCATGGAGAGTAACTACGCTCCGGGTGGGAATCTGGAAATTTTTAAGAGGGAGAGGTCCAGAATTGCTCGGAACGTAATCCCTGCTGTCGCCCCTCAGGAGGGAACCGTCGCTTCCCCTCCATCTGTTCAAAGCGGCGAATTAATGACCTTGAAGGCTCTCGAGGAAATCGTAGCTCGTTTGCAGGAGCTGAAATCGGCGAATCATGAACTACGGGATATCAATGTAGATCTCCAGGAGCAGTTAAGGGAAACCAACCGGGATTTGAACGAGCTGCAGTTTCGTGTAGATACACACAGCGAGTCGTTCCGCCCCCTGAGAGTGCCTTCCGGCAGCGAGGCTTCGCTGTTGTGGAATTCAGGCATGTCCGGAGAAGCTCTCCATCCTCTTCTTCCTCCAAAGGAGTAGACGGGTCGAGTCAGAACGAAAACCGCCTCGAGGGTAGGATTCACGATTCGCTCTTCCCAGCAGGTATTCGCTCAGTCAACCTGTTCAATGACCACGAGCCAGTTCATCTGGCTGATTGGGGGAAGTTGCTCGGGTGTCGTAATGGAATAGAGATCCGCTTTAATCTTGCCGGCAAGAACTTCGTCATTCGCACCTGAGCGCAGGTCGAAGGGTCGGGCGTTCT
>Ga0160422_10002432_pt1 | contig 11652 bp, 5 predicted proteins | sample Fk160mmetaG_FD_108192 | JGI IMG/M metagenome (GOLD analysis project Ga0160422, IMG submission 108192) | Marine microbial communities from the Central Pacific Ocean - Fk160115 60m metaG | ecosystem: Environmental > Aquatic > Marine > Oceanic > Photic zone | place: The Central Pacific Ocean... | reverse complement strand
CGAAAACAATCCGGCGCTGGTTAGGGCCAAGGGGAAGATCCGGAACCCGCCATTTCGTCAAGTCGGAAGGATTGTCGGTGAGATGCCATCCCGCCAGATTGCGTGGTTCCGCGGTCGAGTTGAACAGTTCGATCCAGTCCGACGTCCTGCAGTCCTCGTCCTCGATTGTCTCTTCGTTGTCCGCCATAAATTCGGAGATAACGGGCTCCGGCAGTAGAATCAGGGTGGCCTCCGAGGTGGTAATCCTCAGGTTGTCGACGGAGAAGCTCTGGTGCGCCCCTCCTGTCCTTGCGCTGAAGGCGAACCCGTAGCTGTCATTCCCTGAGAACTGGGGAGTATCCACATTCGTAAAGATTGGTAGCAAGCCGGCCCCGAGATCTATTTTCATGCTCGCTCCGGTCGCTGGACTCCAGGATATCTCCATCGATCCCGAGATGGACTGGCCGTTGCTGAGAACGGTCTGGTTCTCGAAAGCGATATCTTCCCCGCTGATGGCGATATTCAGTCCGTCCTCACCACCTCCGTTGTCCCAGCTGTCGACCTCAAAGGAGATGTGCGCGACCGATGGGTGCCATCCCTCCTCTCCTCCGCCATGAGCATCCGGAGCGCTCTCCTCAGATTGTGACGGGTTGTATGTGGGGATGGATCCGTAATTGAAGGAGAAGCCGTCGGCGGGATTTGAGCCACCGGGATTGTCAGCGAGGAGGAACTCAAAGGTGGCCGTCCAGCCCTGCGAAGAATTGCCGAGGGGGGATATTCTGAAGGAGGATGAAGTGTCGCCGGTTCCGGCTCGTGTCAGCTGTAGAGCCCCGTTCTGAATCGAGGCGACCCCGTCATTTCCGGCGATGGTGGTTCCGTCACCGAGATTGGTTGTCCCATCGGGGACGGCGAAAGTCTGGGGGCCATACTCGTCAGCCAGAGTGGGAGCGCATAGCAACAGGCCGCAGATGCTGTTCCTTACAATGATGCGGGGATCAAGGCTCATGAAGAGGTTTTAATTTGGGATCATCAGCCGCACATTATTGTTATGAAGCGCGTTCTGGTCAACCCCTCCGAAGGGTAGGAAGTCTGCGGCGTATGTCTCCGAAGTAGACAGGGAATACCCATTTCGGGTAGCGTGCCGGCTCCGGGGTGAGTCGGCTCAGGGTCAACAGGATTCGCGTCAGTAGCAGTGGCCGACTTCGGCGTAATGGTCAGCTGCCAACGAGGTGGCGGATTCAAGTTTATTGTTGTAAAATGGTTTGGAAAATCTTTCGGGGGAGATGGGGTCACTTGAATGTGAAGGACGCGCATCTGGAATCGCATTGGCGCGGGGGACAATCTCGGGTAAGGGGCAGGGAACAATTTCCCATCAATTGTGAATCGTTTGCCGAAATACCCTGTTGCTCTCCTCCTTGTGGCGCTGTTACAGACAGGCTCCCTGTCCGGGCAGGCTCCTAGTCCTCCTACCTCGTTCCCTCTTGAGAACACCCTCGAGAACCTGTTTCCGGTTACTGAAGGGCCATGTGATCTTGAGAGTGCCCGGTCCTTCTCCAACTTCAGGGCCCTTCTCGATTATGATGCTGACGAGTCTGCCGAGGCGAAGGTGGTTGTCTTTGGGAATCACGTAGTGGATCTTCCGGGGGGCGAGGGTCGTCAGGTAGAGCTCGCCTATGAGCACGCCATCGGGCGAGCGGCTCGCGTCAGGGTCTGGCACGAGGGCAAGCTGGTCGGGGAAGAAGAGGAGTTGGCGGGTTCGCTGCCGGAGGATGAGGGGGGGAGTGGTGCCATTATGGCCAGCGCGAAGGATTCCTCCGAGACGTTCCGGTTTGATCGCGATTTCACGGTGATGGTAAAGTTCAGGACAAAGGGTGAAGGGCCCCTCGTGGCGAGGGCTCCCGCCGCGGGGGAGTGGGTTAAGGACGGCAAGATGCTTTTTATCCGAGAGGGAAGGGTGGTCTACGATATAGGTTGGCTTGGAGCAATTGAAGGCGACCGGAGGGTCAACGATGGCAGGGAGCACGTGGTGGTCCTGCAAATGGACGGAAAGACTGCCCGGATGTTTGTTGACGGACGGATGGAAGCAGCCAAGCGGGAATTCATGAGACCTGATGTCCGGAAACACATTTTCAAGATCGGAGCAGGCTCCTCCGATTTTGGAGGGAGCTGGGATGGGGAGATCTCCAATGTTCGCTGGTGGAAGCGGGCCCTCAGCCTCGCCGAGGTGAAAGCTCTGTCCGGAGGAAGGGCGGATACCGTCAACACACCGGACTACAACTGGAAGCCCGGAGCAGAGCCTGCCCCCGACGCTGAGAAGCATCAGCTGGTAGAGGTCAAATATGGTGCCATTGCCGGCTATGGAACAAAGGTTCAACTGAAGGCAGGACCAGGGTTTCGCCTCAGACGCGCGCGGGTGCAGCCCCTGGAAAAGGCGGATCATGCGGCTCTCGTCCGAGGTTGGGATGCAGAGAGCCTTGCCCGTGGACGCCAGATCTACAGCCAGCTATGCGTGACCTGCCATGGAACCTTGGAAAAGGAGGGATCTCTGCCTACCGCAATGCGATTTCACGAGGGGCAGTTTCGCAACGGGAAGGATCCTTACCGCATGTTTCAGACCCTCGAGCGGGGCTACGGTCTCATGGTTCCCCAACCGCAGTACGATACCGCCCAGAAATATGACATTATCCACTATTTGAGAGAAACCTTTCTGCGGGGATCGAACGAAAGTCAGCTCTCGAAATTGGATGAAGAATACCTTGCCCTCCTGCCTCGCGGTATGACCACGGTGGAGGAACGGCGGGGTCCCAAGAAGGCTCCGCAATATGCGCTGCAGGATTACAGTAATGTCCTGTTCTGGACCATGCAGGTTGAGGGAGGCAATATAGCTCAGAAGGGAATTACGATCAGGGTAGATGAAGGTCCTGGTGGGGTTGTGGCTGGAAAGGCATGGATGCTTTATGATCACGATACGATGCGGCTCGCAGCTGCATGGACGGGGGATCGGTTCGTCGATTGGCGGGGGATCGCCTTTGATGGGTCTCACGGGACTCACACGAGTATTTCCGGAGAGAGAAAGTTCGTATTTCCCAACCTTCCGATGTGGGCAAACCCCGAAACGGGAGATTACGAGGATTTACGTATCAGCGGCAGGGACAACAAACCCTATGGTCCCCTCCCGGGTGCCTGGGTGAGGTTCCGGGGATTAAGGTATGCAGGAGATGATGCCGTGGTGTCCTACACGGTCGGGAAGAGAAAAGTGGAGGAAATTCCCCAGTGGAATGCGGGAACTGGGTCGTTTGTGAGAATCATGAGGGTGGGCGCTGGCAAGGAGCCTCTCCGCATGAAGCTTGAGACCGCTGCAGAACATATCTTTCCGCCGGAGGAGAATCCGCGGGTCTACAGGATCATCATAAATGAGACGGTCAGGGTGGAAGCTGGCGAACCGTGGGACGAGAAGCGGTTTGATCCTGAGCCGGGGCGGAGGTTTCCCGGGCGGCTGGTGACCACAATCGTTCCCGGGGCGTAGGAAGGACCTTTCGCGATCGATGTTCTGCCAACGCCTCCACCCTCTGAGAATCCATGGCAGTCCTGGATGAGAACCTCGGGCTTTGATTTTTTCGAGGGTGGAAAAAGTGCCGCCATTTGCACTTGGAATGGAGACGTCTGGATCGTTGATGGCGTTGACCGTAGCGAGGGAGTGCTGCAGTGGCAGCGCATCTGCTCGGGCCTCTTCCAGCCGCTGGGGTTGCGGATTGTGGAAGGGAAAATCTACGTTGGATGCAGGGATATGATCGCTCTTCTCCATGATGAAAATGGAGACCGTGAAACGGACTACGTAGAGGTTTTCAACAATGACCATCAGGTCACAGAGCATTTCCACGAGTTCGCCATGGGTTTGCAGACGGATGATGAGGGAAATTTCTACTACGCGAAATCGGCTCGTCATGCGCTCACGGCGGTGGTTCCGCATCATGGAACCCTACTCCGTGTGAAAAAAGACGGCAGCCGAACGGATATTCTCGCAACCGGGTTCAGGGCGGCGAACGGGGTGTGTTTGAACCCGGATGGGAGCTTTATCGTCACTGATCAGGAAGGACACTGGAATCCCAAAAATCGGATCAACTGGGTCGAGGGAAAGGGAGAGGAGGATTTTTATGGCAACATGTTCGGTTACCATGGAATCACGGATTCCTCCGATTCGGCCATGAATCCTCCTCTGTGCTGGATTACAAATCAGTTTGATCGCTCGCCTGCCGAACTGCTCTGGGTGCCGGAAAGCTCCGCGTGGAAATCCCTGCGCGGGTCTCTTCTCAATCTCTCCTACGGCTATGGCAAGATTTACGTTGTTCCTCATGAGAAGGTTGACGGCCTCGTGCAGGGCGGCATGTGCCAGTTGCCGTTCGACCAGCTGCCGACGGGGGTGATGCGAGGTCGTTTTCATCCTGGAGATGGTCAGCTCTACGCCTGCGGAATGTTTGCCTGGGCCGGGAGCCAAAGACAGCCGGGAGGATTTTACCGGGTTCGGGCTACCGGAAAGCCTGCTCACGTGCCTGTCGGCCTGCAAACCGCTCCGCGCCAGTTACGGATATCCTTCAGCGATCCTCTCGATCGGGATTCTGCCGAAAGAGCCGCGAACTGGGAGATAGAGGCATGGGATCTCAAGCGGACGAGGAACTACGGGTCCCGGCATTACAACCAGCGGCGTTGGCAGGTCGCTGGGGTGACCTTGAGTAATGATGGCCTCGTCGCAACTCTTGAGATCCCGGATCTGATTCCGACCTGGGGTATGTCGATTCGGTTAAAAATAAGAGGCGTCGGGGGCGAGCAGGTTGTCAGAGAAATCCACAATTCTATTCACAAAATCGTGAAATAGAGAGGTCTTCTGAAAGTAGTATCAAATATCATAAGGTCATTAAAATAAACTACTCCGAATCAAAGTCTCCTTGCAGGAAAGCTACTCAGGGGACAGATTGGCGTTATTCTTGCTACAGCCAAGTATTGATTATGAATGTTTCCCCCAGAGCCTCGGCCATTCTACTTACTGCCCTGATTGCTCCAACCCTGCCCACCTCTGCGGATTACGAGGTTGATCTTGATCTCGGTTCGCTCTCGGAGGGAATTACCAGCATTTCTGGCACAACAGCCGAATTCATCACGGATGACCCCCAAAATCCTGAGGTGAAAATTACAATTGGAGGCAGAAATAATGCCGATAACGTCAGGGGATCGGAAAACGCGTTTCTTACGTTCAATATCAACGAAGCCCTGAGCTGGGGCGACGAACTGGTTCATCAATTCACCATCGATGCTCCCGCAGACGTCAATTTTATTCCCAATCAGGACGTTGCCTGGGAGGGAGATCCGGATTTCTTTCTGTTGGAGGGTCTTACGACCGATTCCGATGCCATCCCGGGCAAAACTGTGGCAATCGAGGGCCTCTGGTATGCTTTCATGGATGAGGCGAGCCCTCCAACCGGAACCGTCACGCTTCGCCCGGGGACTTACTATTTCGTGGTTGAGTCATACAGTGGGCCTGATACCAGCCCAATCGTTCAGGACTCCACCTTCGCGATCGACATCGAGGTTCTCCCTGCCCTTTTCCCTGACGAAGTCAGCATTGATCTGGGCAACCTTGGCACTCCTTTAGATCCCCTGAGTTTCGATACCTTCGGCTCCGACTTCGACACTCAGATTGCCATCTTTTCAAGCGATACGGGAGAGCTGGTAGAGCAGAATGACGATGATCCTGATGATGGAGGAGCCGGAGACGGCACCCAGAGCAGGGTCACCTTCGCGGAAGGTCTTGCCGAGGGAAGTTACATCGCCGTGGTTGCCGGGGGGGGGGCCACGTTTGATGTTGGGCCAGTCACGGCACTGGGGGGAGCGACCTGTAACATTGTTTTCAATCACACCGCCAGCAGTACCGATCTCGATGCTATTAATGGCGTAGGAACGCAGATCACGAGCACTTCACCAGGAACGGAGGTCTCCGAGACGGTCTGGTTTGAGTTTCAAATTGTGGATAGCGGGCCCTCCAGTTTCCAGGATATTGGGAAGGTGGCAGATGCCTTCACCCCGTTTGAGTTGAACACCTTCACCGGTACTACGGTCGACACGGAGCTGGGGCTTTACGATGCTGACGGGACCCTCGTTTTGAACAACGACGATGCCGGCGGAAGCCTGCAGAGCCAGTTGGATTTTGCCACGGGCCTGGCGGAGGGATTCTATTTCCTCGTGGTTGGGACCTACAACACGCAGTTCAACCAGCTTGATTTTGACGTAACCCTCGGAGGTCCCGGGGGCTCCTATACGCTCACTCACCCCAACGGTCTTGAGACAGGCAACCTCGGGGCCGCGAGCTTTGACTGGTATCGGCTGGAGGTCGGAAGCCCCGTTGGTGGCGGCGGTGGCGGCGGTGGCGGTGGCGGCGGTGGCACATCGCCCATCCAAATCACCAGTCTGACCTATGATCAGGAGACAAATGAGTTCACTGTGGCATGGGATGCAACCATTTCTGGTCCTTTCCTCATCGAAATGGGCACGGCGGCCGATCTCGCGGCAATCACCTCGGATGTGAACATTCTGCCTGAGGTGCTGGCTGCGGGGATTACCGAATCGCCCATCACGGTCAGGGTCCCGCCAGGCTTGCTCAACGAGCCACAACTCTTCCTGAGGGTTTACGAGGACGTGCAGTAGTCAATCCAAGGGCGGCACAACGGGAATGGACGCCCCGAGTTGCTTCTGCCAATTCTTCAGGTCGTCGAGGAGTGACTCCGTGATTCCGGGGTGGACTCTCGAAAGGTCGGTCGATTCTCCGAGGTCCTCTCGGAGGTTATATAGCTCTACCTTATTAAAGTGGTAGAACTGGATGAGTTTCCAGTTGTCCTTGCGGATCGCGGCCCCCGGAGTCCACATGGAACCGTGGTAGTGGGGATAATGCCAGTAAAGCGTGCGAGAACCGCTAGCTTGGATCTTTCCATTCAGGAGATCGACAAAACTGCGGCCGTCGAGGTGCTGTTCAGGACGCAGTGGAAGACCAGAAAGTGACAGAAGGGTGGGATAAATGTCAGTGCTGAGAACAGGTGCAGTGGGTTGTAGTCCCGCACTTTTCATGGTGGGCATTCTTACGATCAGGGGGACGCGGATCCCTCCCTCGTAGAGCCACCCCTTGCTGGCCCGCAGTGGGAGGTTGCAGCCGGGGCCCACCCCGCGCTTGGTGCACAGGCCACCATTATCGGAAAAGAAAAAGATATAGGTGTTCTCTAGAATTCCGAGTGATCCGAGGTGTTGGACGAGATCTCCCACCGAGTCATCAACGGCCTGAACCATGCTGGCGAGGGCTGCATTGTCCTGGCGGGGGCGACTCCGTCCATCGTGCTCCGTGATTGGAGGGGGGGAGGGGCCGAGCATGGCAGCTTTCCGGTTGTAATGGGCCTCGTATTTCCGCTCCGCGATGATGGGAGTATGAATATCGTAGTAGGCGAGACAGGCAAAGAAGGGGCGGTCCCTGTGCCTGCGAATGAACTGCTTGGTCTCCCGGGTGAGGTCGGTCGTGGCGTGTTTGCGGCCGGTGGTTTTCCCGCTCCCGGGAGAGCCCTTGGAGGGATCCTGATGCGGATCGTAATACTCATCGAACCCCTGCTTGTCCGGGCCGAACGGTTCTCCGCCGAGATGCCATTTTCCGGTGTAGAAGGTGGAGTAGCCGCCTTCCCTCAGGGCCTCTGCGATGGTGACTTCCTTCAGTGGGAGGTGATGATCATCAAGGGGTGTTTTCATCTTCCGCCCCTTGCCGCTACTGCCCGGGATCCAGTCGGTGATATTGACCCGAACCGGGTGCCGGCCCGTCATAATGGAGGCTCTGGTGGGCGAGCAGACCGAAGCGGCCGTGTAGGCATTCGTGAAACGAATGCCCTCTCCTGCCAGTTTGTCCAGATGCGGAGTTTCGTGAAACGTAGATCCGTAACACGCGAGGTCTGCCCATCCGAGGTCGTCTACAAGCAGGAAGAGAAAATTGGGCTTGCTGTGGGCGGTGTCTCCACCGGAAGCCCATAAGGGCAGGAAGGCAGTATGGACAAGGGCGATAAGGAAAGAGCGCATGATCATTTTTTCCCGAGGTACAGATCCCGCCCCATGGCGAGGGCCTCGATCTTGCGATCCGCTACGGAGCGTTTCAGCATCCAGAAAGCCTGACCCGGGAACTTCTAGTCGGTGTCCTTCCACAACGTCAGAGCGGCAGTCAGTATGCAGGTTACCATCATAAGGAAACAGAAGACGACCCAGAGGTAGAGGGCGGGTATTCCGAACCAGATATTGGGAGATTCCCGGGTGCCATCAATCATGGCGGTTCGGGGCCCTGGCCCTAGAACCAGCGCGATCAGGAAAACAACGGTAAGAAGCCAGCCCCTCCTCAAGATCTCATCATAACAATGGAGAAGTCCTCGGGGTGTCGATGCTAAACTTGCACCGGCGAGGCAGACCCGCCACAGCCCGTGCTTGTATGCTCCTGAAATCTCGAGTTCAGTAATCAGAGCATTGTCCTCCTCTCTCAGGGTCTGCTCCATTTCATTTCGCACTCGCTGGATTCTGCCGGTCCAGGATACTCAGGAAATCTCCATGACGAGTTTCCCGAATTGCCCGGATGTTTCCATCGAGGAAATGAGAGATGCTCCTTCATCCAGTGGGCAAATGGAGTGAATCACCGGCTTCAGCTCGTGCGTCGTCACGAAGGAAATCATTTTCTCAAAGTCGGAGGACGACCCCATCGTGGACCCGATGAGCTGAAGCTGATTCCAGAAATGATAGCGAATGGGAAAAGCGACCGAAGGTCCCGCGGTTCCTCCGTAGCTCACCACGCGACCTCCAGGGCGGACCAGAGGAAGAAGATCTCCAAAGCTCTCTCCCGCGGCACCATCCAGGACCATGTCGACGCGTTCATAATCGGAGAGAAATTTATCGGACCATTGCTGTTCCGTATAGTTCACTCCTGACACGGCTCCGAGCGTGACAGCCTTGGCGATTTTTTCCTCAGAAGACGAACTGACGAAGACCCGTGCCCCAACTGCTTGTGCCATTTTCAGAGCAATGGTCGCCACTCCTCCGCCAATGCCGGTAATCAGAATTGATTCATTTGAATGGAGTTGTCCCCGGGAGAAGAGCGCGCGGTATGCGGTCAGGGCCGCGAGGGGCAGAGCTGCCGCTTCGTGGAAGCTGAGATGGGGCGGCTTCTCCACGATCTGACTTATCGGGACCGTAATGTAATCGGCGAAGGTGCCATTATCGGGCATTCCGAGAATGCGAAAATCCTGCCCCTGCACGGATTGGTTCTCACCCCAGTGGAGGCTGGGGTTGATGAGAACTTCTCTTCCCATAAGAGAGGAGTCCACTCCCTCCCCTCCTTTTTCCAAGATCCCGGCTCCGTCTGAGCCGAGGACGCATGGGGCCTTGATATTCGGGTAGCCGCCTCGCGTAATCCAGAAGTCCCGCCTGTTGGCAGCGGCCGCCCGGAGCCGGACCAGCGCTTCACCCGGACCCGGGACGGGGTTGTCTGCTTCCCTGAATTCAAGGGCGCCATCGACAGAGGTAAGGACAAGAGCTTTCATGGAAGGAAGATTCTTCTCGATTTGGGATTCTTACAAGAGTGCATCCCTTGGATCGGAGAGCCTTTGCAGGTTTCGGGCCCTATGGGAGGGAGGTCACGGAAATGCGAAGGAAAAGCCTTCGGTATGGAGTCATGTTGATGCTGGCCCTGCGGAGACCGTTTACATTGCCGGGGGACGCAGCTACATCGTCGATCGGGGTCCACGTCACAAGATCCGTGGAAAACTCCACCACACTGCGGATGTCACTGAGAAGAGGATTGCGTGGAAAAGTAAGGGTCAGCTCACCGGCTTCCACGACGGGGGAGGGGGCGAGGGAGGCATCAGCAAGGAGAGGATTCAGCCCGAGGGCATACTCCACGATATTCAGAAACCCATCGAGGTCGAAGTCCTCGAGCTCGCCTGACCCTGGAGGGGCCCCGGGCCCGAAGGTCAGGACCCGAAAATCTTCGTAGGACATTTCCTGCTCGCTGATCCCGGGGGAGGGCTCTTTTCCGATCCAGCTTGCGGGAAAGTTACCGAAGAGCGTGGAATTCACCCGGTGGAGTGATTCTCCCTCACCGGCCGCGCTGGCCGACCAGGGAGCGGCGCCAGAATAGCGGACTTCATCCTCAGTCACCTGGGGATAGGTGGTCGGATCTGTCGGAGGGGGCGTGTCAGGCCTTTGCAGGCGCACGGTGCCCTCATCATTGCGCAGCGGTCCGTCGCTCCATGGTCCAATAAGAGTGACTCCCCCGGCGACTCGGTATTGGGAGCGGAAGCTATCTAAGATTTCCGGTTCAGTTACCGGATCGAAGCCAACGATAAGGATGGTTTCCCCCGTGCCGAGTGAATGGGCAGAGCTGAAATCAAAGTCAATCCCACCGCGTATTCTCCAGTTGGCGAGGCTTTCAATCGCAGGACCGGAATTGAACAGTTCGACGTACTCGAAGATGTTTTCCGGGGTGAAGGCTGGCTGATACATCAACTCTGATATGATGACCGGACCAACCTGAGCAGGAGAATTAAGGGAGCCGAAGGTGTTGGCAGACATGCTGACAAGGGTGCTGCTGCCCCCACCATTGGGCCAGCGCCCCAGCGCCTCGTTGTTGCGAGCGGCAGCAAATTCCACGACGTCGACGAACCTGAGTAACTTGCCGCTGGCATCTCCTTCGAGGAGCCAGACCTTGTCGCCCTCCGCAGAAAGAGCAAAGGGCTCTCCTCGGGTGTAGGTTCCCTTAGTAACGTCATTGTCGATGAAGGGAACGGGGATGCTGAAGCTGTCCGGATTGGAGACCGTGACCTCAAAGGTGTCGTTATAGGCCCCGGCTCCGCCATAACCCGATATTGTGATAGCGTCACCGGTGGACAGTCCATGGCCAGGGGCGAAGACCATGGTAGGCACAGTTGCTTCAGAGCCCGAATATGAAGAAATGGTAAGATCGTCGGGAGCGTTAAAATCGTTCTCGTCCCAAATCGCGTAGCCACCGGCCGGAATCGTGGCCGCGGGAAGACGAAACTTCCGGTAGTTGCTGCTAGCGTCAGAGAGATACCAGTCAGTGACCTCTATCGCACTGGCTGTGGTGTTGTGGAGTTCGATTTGGTCGAGGGTAGGTAAGGCTGTTTTTGTGAGAACCTCATTTACGACAACCCGCCCATCGCGGCCCATTCCAGGGGTGCCTGGCGAGCCATTGTATTCACTACTAGCGCGCCAGCTTTCCGAATTATCGTAGTCTAACGAAGGATCAATAATTTCTAGCGAGGATCCAATGCCATCGGCTCGTCCGGGCCAGGTGCCCCCGTCATCGTAGGCGAAATCCTGAATGATTACGCCTTCAGATGTCTCCAGCAGGATGCGCTCCCCACCGTTGCCGAGGCTGCCGGAAAACTGTCCCGCCACCGGAAGCCCCGTTCCATAGCGTACTGCAAATCCCTCGAGGTCAGCGACGACGACCACGTGCCCGTCAGGTTGAATGTTGGTCACCGGAAAGGTGAAGTTGATTCCATCCGTGAAACGCACTCCGCCGAGGTTGACTGCGGTGTCACTGACATTACGAATTTCGATGAATTCGAAATCTCCTCCATCGAAAAGACGGGG
>Ga0160422_10002431_pt1 | contig 11654 bp, 5 predicted proteins | sample Fk160mmetaG_FD_108192 | JGI IMG/M metagenome (GOLD analysis project Ga0160422, IMG submission 108192) | Marine microbial communities from the Central Pacific Ocean - Fk160115 60m metaG | ecosystem: Environmental > Aquatic > Marine > Oceanic > Photic zone | place: The Central Pacific Ocean... | reverse complement strand
TTTACTTCCCTCACAATGATTTAGACTCACTAATCCTGCCACCCAAACCCCATGTTTTCTAAACTCTTCAGCAATTTCTACTGGAACTATATTACAACCACTTGAGGAAACGACTAGAGCACAGTCTTCATCACTGATGTTGAAATTTCTCAAAATTCTAGCCGCGAGCCCACTAACATTTTCTAAGTACATAGCCTGCCTCTGACCATTCGATCCAGAAACCTGATTGTGAAAAGTTAAAGACAACTCCACTATAGGATTAAATCCAGGATAAGATCCATATCGCGGCCACATTTCCTCTACCATTATTCTAGAATGCCCTGAACCAAATAAATGTACCACTCTTCCCTTTAGAATTGTCTCAGCAAAGCGTTCGGCGACTTTTAAAATCAAAATCTCCTGCTCTCTGACTTTATTAAGAATGTCGTCACATGCTTTGATATAACCAGTTGTTAAACTCATTACTTTTCATTAACGCCAAAGTTATCTTTTGTAAACAAAGGACAATAATTGAATCCATAATTCATTTAATTTTTTTGACCCTAAAGTACCGAGCCCCATTCATTAATGAAACTGACTTCCTAATAGCATCACCATTTCCTGTGATCATGCTATCAATTGGAAGCCAATTACGCAGATCACTAGTCATTTCTATTTGATACTTCTCTTCTATTGCGCCGGGAAATAATAATTCCATCTGATCAGTGTCTTTAATAGAAATGTATAGACTAAAATTAGGCACGCTATCTATATCGTTTGGATCACTCCCAAACAATTTTTCAGCATCATTCATCCATCCGTCACTATCAAAATCAACTACTGGTGATTCGTTTGGAACAGTAGGATTAGTACCTTGATCAATCTCAACTTTATCATTAACGCCATCATTGTCAGTATCAGATTTAGCAGGATCAGTGGCATAACCTAACTCCAAAAAATACCCATCTGCATTTATACTACTTCTCTCTGCATACCATCGTCCCGGAGTCTTACCTCTGGATTTCCCGTATAGTTTAACTCTATCAAAATTTCTCGGTTCACCACTTGCCCATCTGTCAAAATTAAATTCAGTACCATCAATCCAATCCCACTTACCATTTTTAGTTAGACCTATCCAAATAGCAGTAAAATCATCAAATGGCTTTTCCCCTAATGATTCAACAGCAATATCCCATTCGTTCTGAGACGCAAATGTGGCTAACTGACCGCCTTTTAAATCTGCATCAACAACAGCAGAATTCCAACTGAATGTACCTCTGACGATTTTGAATCTACCGTATCCAATTTCAAAAGAATCAATCAATCCATCACCATCTGAATCATTAGATAAATCACTTGTCTGATATATATCCTCTTCATCTGATTCAATAATCCCATCACCATCAAAATCCTCACCCCTATCATCCTGAAGTATCACATCCGCGGAAACTATGGAAGGAACCGAATTCAAGCTCGCAGCTTTTATTTTCACCTGAACAGTAATGTTCGACTCATAATCAAAATCACCACTATCATTAATTAAGAGCTTTTTATCCTCTAATCTAAACGCCAGTTTTCCGTCTTTATCATGATCAGGATTATCCATCAATGAAATGCTCACAACATCTCCATTAGGATGACTTGGGTCTAAAATTGCAATTAAAGTTCCCTCACTGACTCCTTCGAGCGCATCAAAAGATATCCCCTCTATTATTGGCGATGGATCCGGAAAACTCGTTTCAATCAAAGGATCTGTTCCCGCTTTATTCTCCTGACCATCAGTAAATCCATCTCTATCAGAATCTGGTTCCAAAGGATTACTGGAAAAACCAGTCTCTAGTAAATATCCAGCACGTGTAAATGCTGAGGGGGAATCAAAAATAAATCCTGGAGCAGCACTGATGCCCCCACCAATTTCCGCAGCATCAGCATCCAAGAAATTATCTGGCTCACCCTCTGCCCATTTATTTATTGTTAATTTTTGGCCTGTGACCCACTCCCACTGACCTTCCTCACCTCGATCTGTAGCTCCAATCCAAATTCCAGAGAATTTTTCTAAAGCATCTAAACCTCCAATAGATTTAATTGCACTTTGCCATTCGAGTAAATTTGAAAATGTAGCAAGATCGCCTCCTTTTGATAGCGCGTCTTGGCGAGCAGCATTCCAATTGTAAAAACCAGGAACGATAGAAAATCTTCCAATGCCAATTTCATAAGAATCAATCAAACCATCACCATCGGTATCACTTTTTACAGGATCTGTTCCAGTATCATTTAATGAAACAAAAATACCTGTGTTCGTCTCTTCTAAATCACCTAAACCGTCACCGTCACTATCTTTTTTATTAGGATTAGTTCCATTAATTGATTCTGATAAATCAGATAGCGTATCCTCATCCGAGTCAATCCAATGTGGATTGCTACCAGTATCATTTTCCGAAATAAATATTCCTGTATTACTTTCAACCGAGTCGATAAGACCATCACCATCGGTATCTGGCTTTCTTGGGTTTGTACCCGTATCTAAATGGGAAACAAATTTTCCAGTATTTGTTTCCACGATATCAGGTAAACCATCATTATCAGAGTCCTTAGTCGGATCAATTTGAGTCGTTTGAGTAACAGAATGATATTGAAATGCATTTGGTATCTTCTCTCTAATTTTTAATTCCACATCCAAGAAAAAATCAGCACTTCCTCTACTAAGATTTAATCCGTGCACAGCTAACACATTTTCTCCATCCACAATAAGTTTAGAAAGGCCTGTATTTGTAATTATAGGATTTGAAAGAAGAAACGTATCTTGGACTGACGAAGTGGCTTTGCTATTCCAACTTAAATTTGAAGGAGCATGATTTCGAGAAACCTCTACTCCATTCAAATAGGCCACAAAACCATCATCAGCAGTCACACTTAAGGTTGCTGATCTGATTAAACTTAGATCAGAATTGTGTTGAAAAGCATACCTAAAGTAGGCGCTAGGATTAACTCCTCTCATTTCTTCCTCTATGCTAGTATTAATATAATTTTCAATTGGCCCTCCAGGTGTCTCAAAACCAACTGGCGAAATTAGTGTTTCCCATGAGGAGTCATTAAAAGAGGATGTTGACCCTTTCCAACTATCACCTAAGGAATCATCTTTGGGTAAGAAAAATTTCACCTCAGAATCTGTAGATATCATTACATTTTCTTCTTCTGTTCCAAAATAATCCCAATCCTTATAAATAAGCTGATCATTTGAATAATCATAGTAAGCTATACTTGGCATACCTTGAGAATTATAATTCAAAGAGGGAAAAGCTGCCTGACCTTGTGAATCGACTTCTTTAATATTCCAATCATTTCCGTCATACTTGGCAAATTCTAATTGACCACCGTCATAATCTGAGAAGACCAAACTTGGCAATCCATCTGGGCCATGAAAAATATTAGTGTCCCAACTAGGATTTCCTTCTCTAACCAAAATTACTTTCCAACGATCATTAGACCTAGTAAGCACTTTTACTTGACCTCTCGTTTCACTTATATCATTGCAATAGGAAATGAACACATCACCTGATGGAGAAACACTTAAAGAGGGTCTAATTATATCCTCATTACCAGATGGCACATTTTCAAACAACCAACGCTCACCATCATACTCCGCGTATTTCAATGTGCCCGTAACTTGGTTCTTGTAAACAATTCTCGGGTATCCATCCTGTCCAAAACTTAATTGTGGAAATATAAAATCTCCCGTTGAATCGACTGACTCAAAAATCCATTTTGTACCATTTTTGATGGCATATCTTAAATTACTCCTTTCGCCATTAACAAATTCCACGTAAGCTATTGCCGGTCGACCATCTAAACTTAAACTTAGGGATGGTCTCCAAGCAACGTCAGAATTATTTCCTATAACAGTCTCAGTTTTCCATTCAGAACCAATTTTCTGAGCAAATTTTATCGAAGTATTACTACTATCATAATATGAAATAATTGGATTACCTTCAGTATCATAAAAATGATTTGGCCAATAACCAATCGCTGAACTCGAATCGTCTACAACTTCAATAACCCATTCTTGACCATCATATTCAGCATATTGTAACTGGGAATTATCAGTTTCCAAGTAGTCATGAAAAGCAATACTTGGGAGTCCAAGGGGTGAGTATGCTAGAGAAGGAATAAAAAGTCTATCAAACTGGTTAGTTACAATTTCTCTATCATTCCATTCGCCCTCAACAACAAGAATTTTGCCCATTCGGTTTTCTCCTGATTCATTCCTATCAATAGAATAAGATACATTTTTACTACCTGTGGAAAAATTTAGCCCCTCAATCGAAAGCCAGGGAGAAAGACTTCTTGCCAACCATTCCACTCCCTCAGAAGCACCAACCCCAAATTCAGAAAAAGTAAAAATTCTATCAGATTCATAATTCTCTTTCGTTAAATGAAATGGAAATAATTTTGGATTATTAGGGTTTACACCATTTTGAACTTCTTCAAAATCACTAAAACTATCACCATCAGTATCAACTATCGTGGGATCTGATCCAGTATTATTGAGAGAAACAAACCTTCCTGTTCCGGTTTCTACTATATCATTTAAGCCATCTCCATCAGTATCTTTGTCTGGATCAATATAGTTTTGAGAGACTATATACTTATAAGGAATACGTCTACTTAAAGTGGTCATTTCCACATCGAGGAAAAAGTCTGACCCCCTATCACTAAGATTCAAAGCCTGAACAGCTAAAACATTTTCACCATCTAAAAGAAGAGAATCTTCAAGAAATGGATTCAAGTCTATGATAAATGGTGACGCCAAAACTGTGACATCACCACGTGAGCCAGTAGCTCTAGAATTCCAAACTATTGATTCAGGAACATTTTTCCTATCAATTTCTACTCCATTAAGATAAGCGACGTACCCATCATCTACCCTCAATTTTAGTTCGCCAGATATTGGTGTTTTCTTTTTAAGGTCATACTGAAAAGGAAAACGAAAATACCCTGACGCATTATCACCAAACATATCTTCGTTAATATTTGAGAGAATAGCTTCTTCCATGGTCCCACCGGGAGACTCCCATCCCACTGGTTGAACTACTTCCTTCCATTCAGAGTCATTAAATTCTGTTGGAACTTTTAGCCATTGATCTTGTATTGATTCATTATTCGGTATTAAAAATTTAACTAACGAACCTTTCTCAATTAATTTCTCATTCACAGTTTGAGCAAATTCTTGTGGTGGGCCATTAATATAAATATCAATTTCTGCGATTCTGGAGACAGTGCTTGAATTACGGAGCACTGAATAATTAACCTCTTTTGTTCCCACACCAGATCGAGACGACTGTTCTATATTTATCCACCGACTATTACTGAATATTTGCCAATTAACCTCAGGACCAGCAATGACTTTAAAACTCCCCGAATCACCTAACGGATCGGCAACAAAATTTGAGTTATCTATACCTTCAGTTTGTTCTTCTGAAAGTATCAGCGATTTAGAAAGACATAAAAATAAGAGGAAGTAAATTTTCAGTTTCATGGTTTATTTCTAGTTTTATTGAGATTAATTCTCAATAAAACATCTAACCACTCAATTCAAACAGCAAAGTTTATGCCATATAATAATATGGTAATTAGGAAGTTATAAAAATAGCAGTGAACCTTTGTAGAAATCTCTATTAACTGATCAATTAAAACTCTACGAATTGAGAACAGAATTATAAGCCGCTCCATAAGCTCCTGCCCAAAATCCCAAACTCGCAGGAACTATTTTTACTGAATGACCGTCTGGCCTCCATTCCCTAGAACTCATTAGCTCTTCAAGCGGATCAAATAGATGCTTTCCAGCTTTCGCAATACCTCCGCCAATGACAATTCTCTCTGGATCTAGAACGTTGATTAAAGAAACCAAAGCTGCAGCAAGTGCTCTTAGAGATTCCATCCATACTTCACTAGCATAATTGTCCCCAGAGGCATAGGCATCAATTAAATCATGTGTTGTTTTAAAACGAGAACTGCTTCGCTCAAGAATCGTCGCATTACCTATGGCGTCCTCAATACTTCCCGGAGTTGAGCAAATATCCGGAGTTCCCTCGAAATTAACTGACATATGGCCTAAATGACCCGCTCTACCGATAGATCCTTTTAAAAGCTTTCCATCTGACATCACTGCTCCTCCTACCCCTGTCCCAAGAGTGATCATAATTACATCTCCAAGACATTTTGCAGACCCTTGCCAAACCTCACCCATAAGAGCAGCATGAGCATCATTTATCACATGCACAATATGGTCTGAATCAATAAGATTACTCCAATCAAGCCCTTCAATTCCTTGGAGCCTACCTGGCATGTAACCAATAGCCCTACCATTCTTTTGCACTAAACCAGGAGCTGACAAGCCAATATTAGAAAGTTTTTCCCCTGCTTGATCAGAAAAGTCATCAATTAATTTTCTTACAGAACTAACAAATGCCGGGGAGTCATCAATCAATTTTCCATCCTCGGTAGGTACCATTCTCTGTTCTAGAATTTTTCCACTTATCAGATTAAATAACGCAGCCTTTATTTCCGTACCTCCAATATCAATCCCTATTCCTATCTTATCCATGATTAGTCAATATATGTGGAATATTATTCATATAATTTTGTAAGATCACAATTACTATTAAGCATTCTTGCAGTATTCTGATAATTGAATCAAAATAATGTAATTGGAATTATAGCACTAAATGAACTTATATAGACTTTCAATATTCCTAATCATTACCAGCAGCTCTCTTTTGAGGTCGGAAGAAATTGAATTTAATCGGGATATCAGGCCTTTATTAACTGACAGATGTTTTTCATGTCATGGCCCCGATGAAAGAGCACGCAAGGCAAAGCTACGGCTTGATACCTTTGAAGGAGCAACAAAAGATTTAGGTGGCTATGCTGCAATAATACCTGGTGATCCAGAGAACAGTGAACTCATAGTGAGAGCAATTCACGAGAGTTCGGACGAAATAATGCCGCCTACAAAGTCAAAGATTCCAAAGTTAACTTCAAAAGAAGTAAACACAATAAAGGATTGGATTAAGAGTGGTGCTAAGTACCAACAACATTGGGCCTTTACGCCAGTCAAAAATCCAAAATATGACAGCAAATACAATCTCATTGATTCATTCATTGAAAAGCGCCTAAAAAAAGAGGGGTTAACCTTTTCCAGTGAAGCAAATCCTAATACTTTAATTCGAAGAGTCTACCTCGATCTAATTGGTCTTCTCCCAACTCCTGAAGAGATCAAATCCTTCGTTGAGAACAATTCAAATAATGCCTATGAAAAAATTATTTCTAAATTATTAGACAGTCCACATTACGGAGAGCGATGGGGAAGACACTGGTTAGATCAGGCACGTTATGCAGATTCACATGGTTATACTAGTGATAGTGAAAGGCAAATGTGGCCATTTAGAGACTGGGTTATTTCCTCACTCAATGATGATATGGGATTTGATCAATTTACTATTGAACAAATCGCAGGCGACCTTTTACCCAATCCTACCAAAAAACAAATTGCTGCAACTGCATTTCATAGAAATACACTAATTAGTCAAGAAGGAGGATCTGACCCTGAACAGTTTCGTGTCGAAGCCACTATGGACAGAGTAAATACCACTGGAGCAGTGTGGTTAGGACTTAGTCTTGGCTGCGCCCAGTGCCATGATCATAAATTCGATCCTATCAGCCAGAAAGAATATTACGAAATGTATGCCTTTTATAACTCAACTGAAGACAAAAACAACACAGGTCCAACAATTCCAATCATTGAGGGAGAGCTCATTAACTCTGCAAAAAAGAATGATAAAAACAAAGTCAATTTAATGATTATGAGAGATCGAAAAGATCCGCGTGAGACCTACCTACTTACTAGAGGAGATTTCACAACACCTGACAAAGAGTCTGGTCAATTAAGTCCAAATTTCATCTCCGCAATTTCTATTAACGAGGACAAAGAGGAGAATAAGAAAACTCGCTTGGATCTAGCTAAATGGTTAGTAGACCCAAACAACCCACTTACTGCAAGAGTTACAGTTAACAGAATTTGGATGCGCTATTTTGGTAAAGGCATTGTCGAAACGGAAGAAGATTTTGGCACTAGAGGTTCTTTACCTAGTCACCCACAGCTTTTGGACGCACTGAGCTCCTATTTCATCAAATCAGGATGGTCTATGAAAAAATTACACAAGTTAATTGTTACTAGTAAGACTTATAGGCAATCATCAAAAGTAACTCCAATTTCAATAAAAACTGACCCTGCTAATCGATTACTTTCAAGACAATCAAGAATAAGGCTTGATGCTGAAATAATTAGGGATGCTGCCCTATCGGCAAGTGGTTTGCTTTCAGAAAAAATAGGAGGCCCAGGTATCAGGCCACCCCAACCAAATGGAATATATGCTTTCACTCAGAACAAAAAAAACTGGAATACAACAACGGGCGAAGATCGTTACAGACGAGGAATGTACATTGTTTTTTTTAGAAGTGCTCCATACCCTTTATTCGGCACTTTTGATGTTCCCGACTTTCAAACCACCTGCACTCGAAGACCAAGATCAAACACCCCACTGCAAGCACTAAATATCTCAAATGATCCAGCTTTTATCGAATTTGCTCAAGCTCTTGCCTTAAGAGTAATTGAGAGCATACCAGGTGATGCAATTCAAACTTTAGATCGAAGAATTAAACTCGCATTTGAACTGGCATTAAGCCGGAGCCCTAATGAAAGGGAATTCAAAACATTAAAAAATTATGCGATTAGCTTTGCGAATGGCTTAGCCAGCAGTAACGAGGAAGGTGTAGTTAATTCATTTATTAATGAACCTTTAGGCAACACTTCAGTCTCTCGTCATGAATGCGCTGCGTTGGTAGTCATATCAAGAGCAATTATAAATACCGACAATTTTATTACTAGAGAATAGAAATGCATTATCTTAAAGAACAAACTAGAAAGCATTTCTTTGGAAATTGCGGAATAGGACTTGGATCCTTAGCATTAAATCAATTGTTAGGAACTTACTCTGAAGCGAAACATATTCCAAAGATTGATCCAAGCAATCCAATGGCGTCTAGAAAAGCCCCACTTGAGGCTAAAGTAAAAAACGTTATATATCTGTTCATGGCGGGAGCACCTAGCCATCTTGAACTGTTCGATCACAAACCTAAACTTAATGAACTTGATGGACAAGCGCCACCTCCAAGCCTTCTTGAGGGAAGAAGGTTTGCATTTTTGAAAGGAAACGAAAAACTTTTGGGATCGACCAGAAAATTTGATCGGTTTGGTGAATGTGGAATGACAATTGGTGAAACAATGCCTCACATCTCAAAAATTGTGGATGAAGTTACTTGGCTCAAGGGCATGACAACCGACGTCTTTAATCATGGGCCTGCAAAATTATTTATGAATACCGGATTCCAGGCTCCTGGCAGACCAAGTATGGGATCTTGGGTAACATACGGTTTGGGTAGTGAGTCAAATAACCTTCCAGGATTTGTTGTACTTCAAAGTGGTCCTAGGGGTCCAAGGGCAGGAAATTCATTATGGGCAAGTGGGTTTCTTCCAACCTCATTCCAAGGAGTTCCGTTCCGCGGCAAAGGTGATCCCATTCTTTACTTGAAAAGTCCAGAAGGTATGAACAGAAAAAGAGAACGTGAATTTTATAACACCATTCGGGATTTAAACAAAATTAGATTGGATGATGTGGGGGACCCTGAAATCCTTACGAGGATTAATTCCTATGAAATGGCCTATCAAATGCAGAGCAGTGCACCAGAACTAATGGACCTCTCAAGTGAATCCAATAAAACATTGGAACTTTATGGAGCAAAAAATGGTGAACCCTCCTTCGCCAACAACTGTATATTAGCAAGAAGATTAATTGAGAGAGGCACAAGATTCGTACAACTTTACCATAGCAATTGGGACTCTCACGGTGGACCAGGTGAAACTCTAGACAAAGACTTTGAAAAAGTATGTAAAGATGTTGATCAAGCAAGTGCAGGATTGATTCTTGACCTCAAGCAAAGAGGACTTCTTGAAGACACCTTGGTAGTATGGGGAGGAGAATTTGGTAGAACACCGATGGGCGAATCAAGAAAAACCACGGGAAGAGATCATCATGTTGATGCTTTCACTATGTGGATGGCTGGTGCAGGATTAAAAAAAGGTTACATTCATGGAAAAACTGATGAACTCGGCTTCGGAATTACTGAAGGAAAAGTTCATGTTCACGACTTGCATGCTACAATTCTTCATTTACTCGGTTTCGATCATGAACAATTAACGTATCGTTTTCAGGGAAGAGAATTTAGACTGACTGATGTTCACGGAAAAATCGTTAATGAAATTCTTGCCTAAAAGAGTTATTTGATAACGTATTATTATCATAGAAGAAGCATACTGTTTAAATGAAAACCAAGCCCACCATTGCCATTACAATGGGTGACCCATCTGGAATCGGGCCTGAACTCTGCCTAAAATTATTAGAAAACAAGGATGTCTATAATTTTTGTAACCCCGTCATCTTCGGTAACGCGACAATACTTAATTTAGCAGCCGAGAAACTCAATCTCACCACCCCTTTACGAGTCATCCCCCATGAAAAATGGCAGAAATTAGAAAGGACTCCTGATGATATAAATGCAATAAATATAGGAGATTTTGACCAGAATTCTCTGACAATTGGAAAAATTTCTAAGAAATCAGGTGTGGCCTCATACCGTTATATTGACGAGGCCATTATTGCAGCTAGGAAAAACAAAGTGGACGCGATAACCACATGCCCAATTAATAAGTATTCAATAAACATGGCTGGATATAAACTTCCAGGGCACACAGAAATTTTTGCAGAGAAAACATCATCAAAAAATTATTGTATGATGCAATACTCTAATGAAATCACTGCAAGCTTTGTTACCTCTCATGTCGGCCTCAAAGAGGCATGTTCATTGATTACCGAGGAAAGAATAATTCAAGTCATTGAGCTAACCTCAAATGCTTTAAATTTAATTAACAATTCAAAACCTAAGAATATCGTAGTTTGTGGATTGAATCCTCACGGTGGTGAAAATGGCTTATTTGGTGATAACGAAGAAGAAAAAATCATCATTCCAGCGATCGAAAAAGCCATTTCTATGGGCTACAAAGTAAAAGGCCCATCGGTACCCGACACTGCTTTTATTCCAGAAAAAAGAAAAACAACAGGAGCTTATATTTGCATGTATCATGATCAGGGACACATCCCCCTTAAAGCAATTGCATTCGATGAGGCCGTTAACGTGACATTAGGTCTACCAATTATCAGAACTTCGGTCGATCATGGGACTGCTTTTGATATTGCTTGGAAGGGTGCTGCTAAGGTTAACAGCTTGATAAAAGCAATAGAATTGGCCGCGAAAATGTGCATTCCAAAATAAATTTAGCCATATGATTCTTAGGCAGATAATTTTTTTCTTCATAATTGGAACCCTTTCAAAATTAAAGATATTTGGATCAGAATTTACAAAAACAGTTCTACCTACACTTCAAAAGAAATGCATATCTTGCCATAGAGAACCTTACAGAACTAAGTATGGCCGAATCAAAAAACCCAAGGGCAAACTAATTCTTAATACTCCAAATGGAATAAAAAGATCAGTTACTC
>Ga0160422_10002430_pt1 | contig 11655 bp, 10 predicted proteins | sample Fk160mmetaG_FD_108192 | JGI IMG/M metagenome (GOLD analysis project Ga0160422, IMG submission 108192) | Marine microbial communities from the Central Pacific Ocean - Fk160115 60m metaG | ecosystem: Environmental > Aquatic > Marine > Oceanic > Photic zone | place: The Central Pacific Ocean... | reverse complement strand
CGGTGCGTAATCTTCGTCGTTGGACACGCCGTCACCATCCATGTCGTCGTCCAACCGGTCGCACACGCCGTCGTTGTCCATGTCCGAAGGCACGCTCGTGGCGTCCAGGGGATCCGAACCGCAGTACGCTTCGTCCGTGTCGGGGTAACCGTCGTTGTCGTCATCAAAATCCCTGACATCGCAGGTCCAATCCTTGTCGGAATCAAGCGGCACGCTCGTGGCGTCGAGCGGGTCGCTCTGGCAGTTGAGTTCATCCAAATCGTTCCACGAATCGCCGTCATCATCGTCGTCCTGAACGTCCGGTACACCATCACCGTCCGTGTCCAAGCCTTTCACGACCGTCTCATCATCTTCAGCATCCGACCCGCCGAGGCCAAGACACCCCGAGAGAACCAGCATCAATGAAAGCATTACAGTGAGCGTTTTCTTCATGCAAAAAAGCCCGTGGAATTTGCTAATAAGGTTGTCTCCGGCAAGACTTCGTCTTGTCGCCGGTGAGTTTGGTGATGCGGGGGGCAGGATTCGAACCTGCGAACCGATAAGGACTGCGACCTGAACGCAGCGCCGTTGACCAAGCTGGGCGACCCCCGCGGTGAGACGTCCTTCCGCTTCCTCCTTATCAAACAGCAGTTATGAGAGCGTCGGTGGGCAAGGCTTTCTGAATTGGGAAATAAAGGCAAAAATTCGGAACCAAACAGGCCACTGCGTCGATGCGGGGGGCAGGATTCGAACCTGCGAACCGATAAGGAATGGGACCTAAACCCACCGCCGTTGACCAAGCTGGGCGACCCCCGCGCAGGTCGTTGGCAGGCCCCAGTGGATTTCAAACCGCCGATATAACGGCGTCAGACCTTCGCCTCAAAACCGGTGGCTTGGACGATGGCGACCACCTGTTGTGCCGAGAGGGTGCTGTCGGTGATGATCACGCCGTCGTTTGTTTCGTGGGAGATGGTGGCTTTGAGCACTCCCTGCGTTTGCTTCAGCACACGCTCCACGCGCCCTGAGCAGCCGCCGCACGTCATGCCTTGGATGCTGAGCACATGCCGCTGTTGGGACATGGTTGTTTCTGGCGGTTCTCCTTTGTAAGTCGTTGTTGAGCCGGCAGGTTGACGGCCCCCTTTCACCACCGTTTGGCAACCGAAAACGGCCCATCTGGAAACGGTTCAAGACCCGTAAAGAGCCCGAATTCCGGCAAAAACCCGGTTTTCGGCACTTATGGTGGGGTTTTTACGCATACGTTTTTATTGGCTGGACCCAGAAAATCCCAACATATGGAAAAGCCTGGTGGCCAGAAGAAATTCGGCACCAGCATTTCCTTTGATTTGGAATTGCCAACCGCCAAGAAGTCCCGGAGAAAGAAAACCGAGGAGGCGGCTGCTGAACCGGCAAAGGCGCCACAGACCGGCGATATCGACTGCCCCGGATGCAGTCACACCATCTCGAACGAGGCGTGGCTTGACGCTCTGGTCGGTTTTGTCTCCGGTGCCAAAGCCTACGACATGGGCGAACGGGTCACCGGCAACGTCGTTCAAACCCTGCGCAACACGGTTTCCAACATGGAACTCCCGCAACCTCGAGACCTTTGGGAACTCAGCATCGTTTCCCGCTTGTCTCGGGAGTTTGAGATGCTGCTGGAGGAAGGCCTTGAGCAGAAACTCTCGGAACTGGGGGAACTCTACACCCGACAAGAGGTCGAAGCCTACGGTGAGCAGGTTCAACAGCAAGCCTTCCTCATGGCGGAGCAACAACTGGCCGAACAAATCGAGACGGAGTTACGAGCCAGCCTCGAGCCGCAACTGCGTCGGGAAATAGAACAGGAATTGTGGAAGCAGTTCGACGCTGAACTGGCTCGCCGGACGCAACAGGATTGACGGTCAAACCTCGCCCGTGCGCAGGCTTGCTGCAGGTTGCCACCATCGCAACAGCAGCGAGTTGCTGACCACGCTCACGGAAGACAGCGACATGGCCGCTGCTGCAAAGGCGGGCGGGAGCAACCATCCGGTCCACGGGAACAGCAACCCCATGGCCAGCGGTATGCCCACAACGTTGTACCCAAAGGCCCAAGCCAAGTTACTTCGAATTCGACTCATGGTTGCTCGACCGAGCTCAAGGGCAGCAACGGCGTCGGCAAGGTCGTTGCGAACGAGCACAATATCGGCGCTCTCCAGAGCGATTTCGCTGCCTGCACCCATGGCGATACCGACGTCGGCCACGGTCAGGGCGGCGGCGTCGTTGATGCCGTCGCCGATCATCGCTACGGTTCCCGATTGTTGCAAACGACGAACATGTTCGGCCTTTTCGTCCGGTTTCACGCCTGCGACGATGGTGGAAATGCCAACCGAGTCGCCAACGGTTCGGGCCACTTCCTCTCGGTCGCCCGTGAGCATGACCACTTCAATACCCGCCCGTTGAAGTCGACGAACGGCGGCCTCGGAGGTTTCTCGTATCCTGTCGCTGAATTCCATCCAACCCAACAGACGCTGGCCTTTGGCAACCAGCACCACGGTCGTGCCTCGACGGGCCCGTTTCGCTACCGTTTCCTCAAGGCCTTCGGGAAGTTTGCTGACCAGTGCCGTCATGAGTTCAAGGTTGCCAACAGCGACCGCCGTACCGTCGAACGAGCCCACCAATCCGAGGCCAGGCATCGTTCGAATGTCCTTCACCTCGGGGCGTGGATACCCGATGTTTTCCCACGAGGCGTGGACGGCCGCAGCGAGGGGGTGGGTCGATTCCACCTCTAAGGACGAGGCGAGGCAAAGCAACTCCTGAACATCACCGTCAAGCAACTCAATGTGGCTCACTCGAGGTGAACCGGCGGTGATGGTACCGGTCTTGTCAAGCACGACGGTGCTGGTGGCGTGGGCTTGCTCAAGGGCTTCGATGCCTTTGATGAGCAGCCCGTAGCGCGCACCTCGGCCCGTGCCGACCACCAACGCCGTGGGTGTGGCAAGACCCAAGGCGCAGGGGCAGGCAATCACAAGGGTGCTGACCAGCACCATCACGGCCATCTCACCGGAACCCATGTCGCTGGAGGGCGCGAGAACGTCAGCAAACAGCCACCACACCGTCGCCGCCAGCAGAGCCGTGATGACCACCACCGGCACGAAGACAGCAGAAATGCTGTCGACCAGCCGCTGAATCGGCGCTTTTCCTTGTTGAGCTTCGTCGACCAGACGGATCACTTTCGCTAGCAAGGTGTCTCCTGAAAGGGCCGTGGTGCGCACCAACAAGGTGCTGTCGAGAACCACCGTTCCGGCGGTCACGCTGTCGCCCACGTTCTTTCTAACGGGAAACGATTCACCGGTCATCGCCGACTCGTCCAGCATGCCCACACCGTCCTCGACAACGCCGTCAAGCGGCACCGTCTCACCAGCACGCACCTTCAGGACCGTGTCTCGTGGAATCGCCTCCACCGGCGTGGCTTCCGTTCCGGCCTCCGTCACCACCCAGGCTTCTTTCGGCTGAAGGCGCATGAGGCCGTGAACGGCGTCCGTGGCCTTGAGTTTCGCCTTCGCTTCGAGATGGTTCCCCAACAGAACAAAAGCGATGATGAAGGCGGCGCCGTCAAAGAACACGTGTTGAGCGTTGGCGACATACGTCGGCAGGAAGGTTAGCAAAGGAGCGAGCGTGACCAAGCAGGACCAAACCATGGCGACGGTGGTGCCGAGGTGCACCAGCACGTCCATGTTTGCCGAACCCCGCTTTAGGGAGGCCCATGCCTGCCGATGGAAACGAGCTCCGGAGACGAGGTAGACCGGTAGGGCCGCCACCATGGCCAGCACCAAGCGGAGGTCAAGCGGCCCCACGTCGCCCAGATCGTCGATGAGCATGGAGAGCACGAAGACGGGAATGGCGAGGAGGAACGCCAGCACAACACGGCGACCTTGTTGTTTGACCTGTTCTTCGTTGATGCGACGCTTGCGGAGGGCGGGAATCAATTCGCTGACGCCAAATCCAGACCGCTCAACAGCAGCCATGCACGAACGTAGCGTGCTTTCGGAGGGAGCGTCTTGAAGCGTGATGACGGCCTTCTCCAACGGCAGGTTGACGCTGACCTCAACCACGCCCTCGACCTGGCCGAGAACGCGCTCCACCGAAGCGACGCAAGCGGCGCAGGTCATGCCGGAAACGCTCAGCGAGAGCTGTGCCTCATCCATCGAGGTCTACCCCCGGTGAACAGCAATCCAAGGTTTGCAATCCGCCTTCATCAAGTTTCACGCAACCGCAACCGCAGGTGCACAACCACCCGATGCTGTCCCAGCCTTTGCCCCCTTCAGCCCGCACATAGAGGCGCTTCATCTTGCACCCTTTTTCGCAGCGTTGAGCAACCACTCTTGGCATGGTGGACCGTTTATTGTAGTCAATATAAAGGCATCGTTTTGACTACAATAATTGACGGGACAAACACTTTAATTCCCCGTCCTGAAGCCATAATATGGATTCAGAAGCGTTCCTGCGTCGCTTGGAGACGCACCGTCAAGGTCGCCGAATCACGGACGAGTCTTACGCAAGAATCGCTGCGCACGAGCGCAACCCGGGGGCGCCACACCCCGTCCCGATCGTGACCGGAGCGTCTGACCTCGTCGATCACGGGCCGTATTTGTTCAGGAAAGCGTACAACATGAAGTTCAGCCTTGGCGTAGCCGCTACGCTTGGCGCTACGTTAATTCTTGTAGGAACGGGTCTGCTGTGCGCGCTCATCGAAGTTGACGAGTTGGTCACCCCGATGTTCGGCATCATTGCGCTCGCTGCTTATTTCGCCCCCGTCTCGCACTTGGAAGGCCGCGCCAAAGATTTCGTCAGTGAAGCGCGTTCTGTCTTGTTCGCCGTCGCTTTACTCATCTCTGTGGCGTGGTTTCTGTTTGAGATTGTTGAATGGGGTGATAGTTATGAATTTCCGGACAACCTTCGTGTTCTGCTGCCAATCGTTGGTGTAGCCTTGTTCGCTTCCCACTTTGCACGGCAAATGGACGCTTACGTTTCGCACGCCTTGACTTGGGCTATGTGGTTTTTTGCGTTGGGTTCTGCCTTCTCTTCCTCGGATTTCGGCACCGCCTTCTCCCTGAGCATCATCATGGCGGCGCTGGTCGCTGAGATGGTCTGGGAATGGTTGTCCGATACGAGGCCAAGTTCGTCCGGCGTGCAAGCGGCGATGCAGGGCATGATGCTCGGTATCATCGCTTGGGTCTCACTTTTTGCGTACGAGGAATGGCTGGACAACGACCTCGTCTACCCGTTGTTCCTCCTTTTAGGTTGGTTCGTTGTCGCCGAACTGACCAAAAACACGCGATGGGCACGCTTTTACCCGAGCGGCGGCAACAAAGGCTGGCTCCCCGCTCTCTTTGTCCTGGTGTTTTTCACCGGTTTACCGCTCTACACGGGCTTCCAGATTTCGGATAATTTTGGTCCGGACGAAATCGGTGTTGCGGGTTTCGATCTTCATCTGATTTGGGTGTACGCCTTCATCATTCACGCGCTCATGGGACTGCAGGCCTTTGACTGGAAGCCCGGCGATGTCGTTGGCAAACCCTCGCTCAGCGAACCTCGCACCAACTACGGCAGCATCTTTTTCGTGATGGCGTTTGTTTGGTTCGTCATCGGTGGTGTTGATTTCCTCGAAGACTTGGCGGCTTACCTTTTCCTGCCGCTTGGTTTCTTGGTTTTGGCGTTTGGAACGTGGCGTCTCATCCGCTCGAGTTCCAAATCACCCAAGGAAGACCGAGGTCCGTCTGTCTAGTTCGGGGCAAGGTCAAGGCTGCCCGACCAGAGGTCAAGACCCCGGAGGCGGCACGGGAAGCGCTGCCCAAGACGCAGGACTGTAGGGTGCTCACCGTTGTGGTCGGGTTCCGCCACCGTCACCTCCAACCCGTGTTCGTCCACGACCAGCCGCCGTTTACCCCCCAGCTGTCGAAGGTGCATGCGTCCCGATACGGCTCCGTCGTCGGCCAAATCCAAGAAGACCCAAGGCCCTCGCAGACCGGTCACTCGAGCGTTGTAAGACGTGCTGATCGGTTGGTCAGGCGAAGCCTCGTCCCCAAGCCTGCCACCTCGCAACAGATGAACGTGGTAGGCATTGGCCACCAATTCCCACTCCATACGTTTAGCCGCAAGGCCCTGTTCGCTGCAATGCTGGGCCAATTTCGCCGTCTCGGCCTTGTCGTGGACCCACTCCCGACCGTGGATGTGCGCCTTGAGTTGACGGTGCGTCATCAGGTCGGGGTAGCGACGAATGGGTGATGTGAAGTGGACATAGGCGTCAAGGTTCAGACCAAAGTGACCCTGGTTTTCTTCGTCATAGCGCGCTCGCTGCATGAGTTGAAACAGCCCCTGGTCAACGATGCGCCGCGTGGTACCTGTCAGCAGGCTGGCGGCCGCCTGGGCTTCTTCCAAAGAGGCGAGAATCCCGTCCCTTGCCTCGGGGTCGATCACGCTTGAAAGGTAGGCGGGCACGTCTTCGTCATCGTCCTGCTCGACGTCCTCCATGCCCGAAAGGTCGATGCCGCCACCGCCCAAACTGGCCCAGTCGCCAAGCAGGTTGGAGAGTTCATCGGTTTCGCTTTCACCGTGCTTGCGCAAACTCGGCATCGGCAACCGAATGCCAACTTCCAACGCCGCCAGTTTGGCGTTGAGCGCTTCCACTTCAGGACGGTCGGGCGGGGCGTGACATCGCCACGGCAGCGGGGCGCCGGCGTTGCCGAGCAGATGGCCTACGGCGGCGTTGGTGGCCACCATGAACGACTCGATCATGCGGGTGGCTTTGTTGGGCCATTTCACGCTCACGCGCAGTTCGTCATCGTCGTGGAGTCGCGGTCTCAGTTCGGGGTTGTTGAGGTTGAGCCGAACCTCATCAGCCTGCCAAGCCGCCGCAAGAGCGAGCATGCCGTCGTAGGCGTCGGTCTCCAACACATCACCGTAGGCGATGTTGGCGTCAACGTGAATCACGGCTTCGTAGGCGCGTGTTTCGACGATGTTGTGTTGCCGGTCGAGTTCCATCTCAACGACCATCGCCAGTCGGTCCACGCCCGCTCTGAGCGAGCACAGGTCATCAGCCAGTTTGGGCGGCAACATCGGCAAGACCGTGTGAGGGAGGTACACCGAAGTGGCCCTCGCCGCTGCGGCGGCGTCAAGCGCCGTACCGGGCTGAACGTAGTGCGCCACGTCGGCGATGGCGACCCAGAGGGTGGTCCGGTTGTTTTCGGTGATGAGGCACACAGCATCGTCGAAGTCTTTGGCGTCGGGTGGGTCGATGGTGATCAGCGGCAGATGGCGGAGGTCCGTCCTGCCGGCGGCTACTTCGGCGTCGCCATCAACCTCGCCAAGCCGGTCAGCATGGTTCACGAGCGAGGTTTCGTAGTGACGGGGAAACGGGTTTCGCTGTTCGCGACGCCGACCTTCGAGGCGAGCATCGAGCAACGCTCGCGTCGTCCACCGACCGGCCTGCATCAACAGCAGCGCCATGGCCGGCTCGTCTTCTCGAAACCGGAGTCCAGAACGAACAGCAGCGCATTTTCGGGCCTCTCGAACCAGATCAAACCCTTGCAGGACCGTGCAACCCTCGTCGTCCAGAGCGTAGGCTTCGGGCAGCGGTTGGCCGAGCAGCATCGCTTCCCAGACGTCCTCCAGCAGCGCGTACATCGCCACGTCGGCTTCGCTGGCCTCGTCCGTCGTCAGCGGCGGTCTTCCATGGAGCGGCGTTTCGCCTTTTCCGGCGTGGCGACTGAAAAAATTCTTCCAACGGCTTGCCGCTGTTTCGAGCATGTCGAGCGAGGCCTTTGAGCGGAAACAGACCGCTTTGTCCTCTTGGGGGAGGATGTAAGTCCCCTCTTTTCGACCGTGAGCGAGGGCTTCGTTGACCGAACTCAACAGGGCGCGTTCCGCTTTTGGGTCGTTGCGAAATTGGCCGGACAGCCCTTCTTTTTGAGCGATCCACGCAGCGATGGTTTCACCGGTCCAGACCTCGTCCCACTGGGCATCTCCAAAGTGTTGGGTCACCCGGCGCCACAGGCGTTCATCGGGCGGCGTTTGGGGCCCTTTGTTCTGTTTTCGCTGGCGGTTGTTGCGGCGCCCACGTCCACGGTGTCGCCCTCCCGCCATGACCCGAGGGTTTGGTTGAGGTTAGATGAAGGCAACGATTCACAAGCCCGTTTTGCCGAGGTCTCTCAGGGCTTTTTGCTGAGTTTTGGTCAGGTTGTCGTGGTCGGCCAGAATGAATTCCAAGGTCAGGTCGCCACCGTTGTAGCCGGCTTTTGCCATTCGTCGGCGGTCGCCGACCTGCGTCATGGGGTCAACCGAGAGGTTCCCTGTTTTCCCCGAGAGAAGCTCCACGCTGACCTTCCCGCCGAGCATCATCACCGAGTACGGCACGGGGACCTCTTGCACCAACTGGTCGCCCTCCCATCGGAAGTGTTCCCCAGCATCGATGCGAACGGTGACCACCACGTCGCCTCGCTCTCCCTCAGGGTGGTCGTGGCCTTGGCCCTTCAGCGTCTTTGTCATGCCGTGAGTCGCACCCGGCTTGAGTCGGAGTTTCATCGTGGTTCGCTTGGTCTCCATGCTGGTGCCTTGGCGCTTGAACCGCTTGTAGGAGAAGGTGAATTCACCGCCTTCCTCGGCTTGCTGCATCGAGATGTCCAAGCCCACGTTGATGGTGGCCGCTTTGGGTTGCTGCCTGGGGGCTTGCCGTCGAGGTTGACGCGGCATGCCACCCATGCCGCCCATGCCCCCGCCGCCGCTGAACATTTGGCCGAGCAGGTCGTCCAGGCCGCCGCCCATGCCGCCGAAGTTCATCGAAGGACCGCCCCGACCACGGTTGCCACCGAACATGTTTCGCATCTGTTCTTGCTGGTCGAACTCTCGTCGGGCTTCGGACGTGCCGATGGTGTCGTAAGCCGATTGCACCTCCTTGAATTTGGCTTCAGCGCTGGCGTCGCCTTGGTTGCGATCGGGGTGGTACTGACGGGCCAATTTTCGGAACGCCCGTTTGATTTCGCCATCGCTGGCTTGCCGACTCACTCCCAGCACTTCGTACGGGTTTCGCTCCGCCATCGGCTGTGTTGGAACCTGCACCCCACATCAACCCTCCCCCGCGAGCCAAGCCTGAGGGACCTCCAGATGGGCATGCGGAGCCGTTATAATGAGGGGGTTGGTGGGTCGGAAGGCTGAGGTTAGACCATGTCTGACGAATCAAACGCCAACAAGACCTTCGAGATGAGGGTTCAGGAGCAGCAGGATAAGATTGAGGCCCAGTTCCGCAAGATTACCCGTGGCTCATGGGCCCGTATCATCCGCATGGCGCGAAAACCCTCGAAGCAGGAATTTCGTCAAACCGCCATCATCTGCGGTATTGGTTTGTTTGTTTTGGGCGCCATTGGCTTTGCTATTCTGGTCCTGATGGACAATTTCCTGCCTTGGCTGATCCACGATGTGTTCGGCATTGGAGATTGAAGCGGAGCGTGATATGATGACGGAAGCATTCGTGGCCTTTGTTCGATTTGAAGAGAAGTTGTTGCTGCTCAAGCGCAACGGTTCCACCGAGCACTTTCCCGACCTTTGGGACGGTGTTTGGGGCGTCGCCGACACGCCAGAAGAGGTGCTCGACCGCGTGGCGCAGTCCACCGGCATCCCCGTGGAGGACCTGTACTATCACGGCACGGGACCCGAGCGCGGGATCGACATGGGTCGAAACCTCGTTGACGTGATGCCCATCCTTGTTGTTTCCAAGAGCCAAGAGGTCTCGCCTTCAGGGATTTACACCCGAGCGGAATGGGTCGACCCTGGCAACATCAAGGACTACAACTGCATCTTTTCCGACCTCGACATGGAGAACGCTCACGGCTTGTTCCGAGAGATGTACGGTAGCGTGGGTTCGTTCCTTTACATCGTGAAGACGGCCATCAACTCCGAGCAGCGCGTGGCTGACGAGATGTACGCTCGCCTTCACGGCAGCGGTTCCATGGTGGCGCTCCAGAGCGAGATCATGTCCATTCTCCACCCGCCCGCCATGCGCGGCTACGTCTTCGTCGAGTCCAGTGCGCTCCATCACGTGGAGAAGCTCATCGGCCGGTCCGGCGGCCGAGACCCGTCCGCCCGTCGTGGCATCAACCAGTCCCCGCTCAAGAACGCCAAGAGCGTGCTTCCCGGTGAAGCCCCGCTTGAGGACATCTTGCCGTACTTGGAGCCCAAGGCCGTCACCAGCGGCATCGAGGTCGGCTGCATCGTCGAAATCGTTACGGGCGCTTTCAAGGGCGAAAAGGCCCGCATCACCAGCGTCTCGGAATCCAAGGAAGAGGTCAGCATGGAACTCTACGAGCAAATCATCCCGATGACGCTCAACATGCGCGGCGACCACGTCCGTGTCATCGAGCGTGTCGGCGAGTAATCCTGCAGCGCAGGTTGTGTGCCCGACAACCCCGATTGTCCTGTCGGTCCATCGCTGATGTCATCTGTTTTCGAACCGTGTCCAAGACTTCAGACCGTGGGGCCTATTGTTATGACAACAAAAAGGAAAACAGCAGTCGGCAACAGCAGGGACGCAGCACCCCCCGTCATGAGACCGTAGGCGAACGGTTTCCTATCGGTTTTGTACCCCCAGGCGATGCCTGCGAAAAGCGATATTGGCCACATGAAAGGGGCGATGGTACGGACATCGTCGCTTATGCTGTGTTGCACTCCGGCATAGGCGTATTCGATGAAGGTTGGACGCCCGTGGTTGGTAGCGATGTTTACGGTACCGTCGCTGTTGATTTTGATGAAGGTCTTGCCGTCGCAGTCGAACTCAGGCGTGTAGCTTTCGCAATGCCGCTGGGCCATCATGTACCATTCGTTGCCGTTCTCCTCGTACGGTTGAAAGGAGTTCAAAGAAGGCCCTACTTCATACCCCCAAACGGTGGCCTCAACCTCGCCCTGTTCAGTACGCACCTCCACCAAAAATTCCCAACAGTTTTGGTGACATTCGGGGGGATAATGGTCGGAAAATCCACTGGTCATGGTGATGTCGTACGTCTGGTAGGTCTCGTCGTCAAGGTCAACGCTTGACGCCGATGCTGGTGTGTAGACCGGGCCATGAAGGACCGAATGACCGTGGGTCTGTCCAACAACCATCAAGATGATTATGCCCAGAAAGAGCGGGAGCAAAAGCCCGATCAGAAAAAGGGACGAGGGAGGTAGGCCGTTTCTTCGTACTGTGTTCACGGGTGAGCTTGACTTCGACGTCGCCAAAGCCCCATCATTCCCCGTCCGAATAAGCACCGGCTCGGGTGCCTTTGGTTCCCGTTCTTCTGTCATGCGCCCTATTCCTACTGCACGGTAATGGCTGGGTTTCCACCTTCCATCAAGGACAAAATAATGGTTGGAATGAGAACCGCCGTTATGCAACACACGGGACTAATGCACATCAGTTCTGAACCCATAAAGAACATACCCGTGCCCTCCATAAAATAGTTGGTGTATTGCGCAAACACCAACGGTCCAAGAATAAAGGACAAGAACAGAAGAGTAAATCCTATATCACCTCGCAGGAGTGGTTTTCTCGATGTTTCAGCCCTTTTTGGGACAGCAGTTCCAATTGAGCCCTCAACCAATGTGGTATCGCCCTCATCGGTTTCGTAGTTTGGTCCCAGAAGACCTGTCCAGGGCGTTTCGACGAGGTCCGTTTCT
>Ga0160422_10002427_pt1 | contig 11655 bp, 11 predicted proteins | sample Fk160mmetaG_FD_108192 | JGI IMG/M metagenome (GOLD analysis project Ga0160422, IMG submission 108192) | Marine microbial communities from the Central Pacific Ocean - Fk160115 60m metaG | ecosystem: Environmental > Aquatic > Marine > Oceanic > Photic zone | place: The Central Pacific Ocean... | reverse complement strand
TATAAATTAACCTCTCGTGATTGCTGTATAAGTTTTGCTACATTTGAATTTGCAACAATAAACCAAGGATCAACTGCTATACAATGTCCACCAACTCCGGGACCAGGTTGTAAGATATTAACTCTGGGATGTTTATTTGCAATCTCAATGAGCTCCCAAGGGTTTATATTATTCTCATCGCAAATCATTGATAATTCATTGGCAAAGGCTATATTTACATCCCTGAAACTATTTTCAGCTAATTTCGAAAGTTCAGCTGTTTCAGCATTTGTTTTATGACATTTACCAGTTATGAATTTTGAATAAAATTTAGAAGCCATATCTGCACATTCATCTGTTATTCCTCCAATTACTCTATCATTAGAAACAAGTTCATTTAAGGTATTTCCGGGAATAACTCTCTCGGGACAATATGCGATATTTATATCAATCTCATTCAAATCTTCATGAGGAAAACTAAGTTCAGGCCTTAATTTTTTTAAAATTCTGCTCATCTTTTTTGATGTTCCAACTGGAGAAGTTGATTCAATAATAATTAAATTATTCTTATCTAAAACTGGAGCGATATTTTTTATAGCGTCCTCAACATATGTAATATCTGGTAAATTTCCCTGTTTTAGTGGTGTTGGGACGGTAATTATATATACATCTGAACTTTTTGGTTGTGAATAAGCTTTTAGAAAACCCGATTCAACGGATTCTTGAACAATCTTTTTTAATCCAGGTTCAGTTATGTGTATGTTGCCATTATTGACTGTATCTACAACATCATCATTAATATCAATTCCAAATGTTAATATCTCTCTATTTGATATAATTGCAGCTGTTGGCAAACCGATATAACCTAAACCTATAATAGAAACTTTTCTTATATTCATAAATTTAAATTTTTAAGGTGATTCTTTATCTTTTCAGCAGCCCTTCCATCACCAAATGGATTATTTAGATTACTCATTGAATCATACAAAGAATTATCATTAATTAACTTTTGACAATATTTTATGATGTTGTCTTCGTCTGCACCTACTTTTAAGACAGTACCTGCATCAATTGCCTCAGGTCTTTCAGAAGTATCTCTCATTAATAAAACAGGTTTGCCCATAGATGGAGCCTCTTCTTGGATTCCACCTGAGTCTGTTAATATTAAATATGATAGTCTCATTAGATATATAAAATCTATGTAATCAACTGGTTCAATTAAAAATATATTCTTTTGATTCTTAAGAATTTTATTCACAGGTTTAATTACATTTGGATTCAAGTGAACAGGATAAATAAACTGAACATCTTTATTGTCATTAGATATTGCTGATATGGCATTACAAATATTTTTAAATCCATCTCCAAAATTTTCTCTTCTATGTCCGGTTACTAAAATAGTTTTTTTATTTGGCTCCAAATAATCATACTTTTTCTGAATATCATTTAATAGCTTTTGATCAGTATCTAGTTTATTAGATGCTAAAACTAAAGAATCTATGACTGTGTTGCCGGTTACAACTATGTTCTCTTCTTGAATACCTTCCCTAATTAGATTTTCTCTTGCTTGATTTGTAGGAGCATAATGAACGTTAGCAAGACTGCCAACCAGTCTTCTATTTCCTTCCTCAGGCCAAGGTGAATATAAATTCCCAGTTCTCAGGCCAGCTTCAACATGCGCAATTCTATTTTTATTCAAGTATGCAGACATTGCTGATGCAAAAGTTGTAGCGGTATCACCATGGACGAAAACAATATCTGGGGTTATGTTTTTTAATAACTTTGAGAAAGAATCTAAGATTGCAGAATACATAGAATGAACTTCCACGCCAGGCTTCATTATGTCTAAACTGTAATCTGGAACAATTTCGAATAAATCAAAAACTGGTTTTATAAGCTCATCATGTTGCCCTGTATTACAAACCGTTAAATCAAAAAAAGGATCATTTTTCAGTAATCTAATTAAAGCTGCCATTTTAATGGCTTCTGGCCTCGTCCCAATTGAAATTAATATTTTCACAATTAAATGTTATAAATAATTTTCGACATTATATCTTTTTAGAGTCTGAGGTCAGAAAATTCTTTATTTTTAATGCTTTTAATATCAAAAATTATTGAATTATCACTTTTTTTGAATAGATTTATTTCTTCTTCAGACATGTTTTTAAATTCTGAGTGTGCAGTAGCAATAATCACTGCATCATATTTCTTATGAACTGGCTTAGGAACAAAATTGAAATCATAATGAGTGATTGCATATTCTATATTTACCCATGGATCATAAATATCGACACTAATGCCTGATTTTTGAAGAGTATTTACTATATCAACTATTTTAGTATTCCTTATATCAGGACAATTCTCTTTGAAAGTAAATCCCATTATTAAGACATTCAAGTTACTTAGCTCTAAATTTTGCTCATCAAATTTTTTAAGTATCTCTCTTGCGCAATAATTACCCATTTCGTCATTAATTCTTCTTCCAGATAATATAACTTCAGGATTATGACCTAACTCTTGTGACTTGTATGTCAAATAATATGGATCAACGCCAATACAATGACCCCCAACAAGACCAGGTTTAAAATTTAAAAAATTCCATTTAGTTGAAGCTGCTTTTAAAACCTCTTCTGTATCAATCTCAAGAAGATTAAATATAATTGAAAGCTCATTGATTAAGGCAATATTTATATCTCTTTGAGTATTCTCAATAACTTTTGCAGCTTCTGCAACTTTTATAGAAGGAGCCATATATGTTCCAGCAGTAATAATCTCCTTATAGAGATTATCAATAAATAGAGCTGTATCTTCATTAGAACCAGATGTTACTTTGACAATCTTATCAATAGTATGTTTTTTATCACCAGGGTTAATTCTCTCAGGGCTGTATCCAAGAAAGAAATCTGAATTAAATTTATATTTAGATATTTTTTCAATTTCATTAGCGCATATATCTTCAGTACATCCTGGAAAAACTGTTGATTCATATATTATTATGTTTCCTTTATTAATTTTCTTTGCAATTGTTCGGGTAGCATTTAATAAAGGACTTAAATCAGGCTTTTTGTCTGAATCAATTGGTGTTGGAACGGTAACGATGTAAATATCCGCACTAGAAAGCATTTCTTCATTGTCGGTTAAGACTAAATTTGATGAATTTAACATTGAAGGCTCTATTTCATTTGTTAAATCAACTCCTTCCAACAAAGAAGATATTCTTTCACTTGAAATATCGAAACATATTACTTTAAATTTTTTACTAAATTCTATGGCAAGTGGAAGACCTACATAACCCATTCCAATAATTGCAATTGTTTTATCTAAAGGATTCATTTTTTATATTCGTAATGATCTATATACCAATCAACGAAATTTGAAACTCCCTCCTCAACTGATACTCTTGGTTTATATCCAGTTAAATTAAAAAGAAGTTTGTTATCTGCGAGTGTTGATTTTATGTCGCCTGTTTGCATTGGCATATAATTAAGTATTGCTTTTTTATTAAGTTTTTTTTCTATTAAATTTATAAAATCCATTAAATTTACTTGTTCTGAATTTCCAATATTAACGATTCTAAATGGAGCTGAATTTGACTTAGAATCACATTCTACAGAATCATCAATATTTTTACTGGGTATGCAATCAATTAATAGTCTGATGCTCTCAACTAAATCATCAACATATGTGAAATCCCTGAACATATCTCCGTTGTTATAAACATCTATTGGCTCATCATTGATAATTCCCTTTGTAAACTTAAATAATGCCATGTCTGGTCTTCCCCAAGGACCATATACAGTAAAAAATCTAAAAATAGTTGTAGGAATTCTATTAATATAGGAATATGCATGACTCATGCTCTCATTTGATTTTTTAGTTGCTGAATATATCGTTAGCTGTTCATCAGATTTATGATTTTCCTCAAAAGGCATAATAGAATTTGAACCATATACCGAGGAAGTTGATGCCATAAGAAAATGGTTAACACTGATATTTTTTATTATCTCTAGAAGATTAAAAGTTCCTACGATATTACTTTCGATGTATGCTTCAGGATGCTCTAAACTATACCTTACTCCTGCTTGAGCAGCCAAATGAACTATTATTTCTGGTTTAAAATCTCTTATAGCAGTTTCAAGAGCATTTTTATCTTCTAATGCAGCAATCGTTTTTGAAAAATTATTTTTGTGTTCTGTTTCTAATATTTTGTGCCTATTTTCTTTTAATGTTTTATCGTAATAATCTGATAAATTATCAAATCCATGCACAATTTGATCATTATCAAGTAATAATTTTGATAAATGGAACCCTATAAATCCTGCAGAACCAGTTATAAAAATTTTATTTTTTTTCATAGAAAGTAATTATAGATGTTTGAAAAAAAACTAATAGTTATTTATTTTCGATAGCTTTTTTAAAAATAATATTAGAAGAATCTCCCAAATGGAACTTTGAAAAAAATATTGAATTTAAACTTTTTTGATAAAGTACTTCCATTAGTGAATTTGGTGAAGTCCCACTTAGAGATATTTCAAACTTCCTCCTTTCAATTTCTTTTTCAAGTTCATCATATGATAAAAGTGATATGTGAGTCTCGTCCTTATATCCTCTCCAATTATTTCCAAGTTTTATTGCATCGAGTGAGTCAAGGTTTGGTGTTGAAATCAAACCATAGCTATCTTGGTCAAGTAAGGCATAAAAGTCATCTATATGCTTGGATGGATTCTCAAGATGCTCTATAACATGACTTGAAATTACCAAATTGAAACTATTATCTACTTGTTCTGAAATTAATTTATTCGCATCATGGCAAAAAAAAGAAACACTTTTTACTTTGATGATATTTTGAATGTAATCTAAATTTTCTTGAGAATGATCAACAAAAACATAATTTTTAATTTTGAATGTTTTTGATAGCTCAACTGCTAAATCACCATAACCTGGTCCAAATTCCAGAACATTAATTCCTTCATTCAATTTATTAAAATTTTTTTTAAAGATCTTTTTTAGAGCACGCACAAGTATTTTAGATCTAACAGTTTGCTTAATCATTGAAAGCTTTGATCTCTTTGGTATGTAAGATTTAATCATAATAATTCACTATACATTCATAATTTTTAAGAATTCAGCATCCCAGTCAAAATTAAATTTTTCATATACCTGCTCAACAAAGTTTAAATTTCTTTTCCAGTAATCTTTATTTTCAAATAATGCTTCAATTTTTGTTGATAATTCTTCAGCATTATCTTTGCCAAATAAAAATTCATCAAATCGAAAGATAAACTTATGCGCTGAAATATCTGACAATAAGATTGGTATATTAAATGATAGTGCTTCTAAGACACTATTTGGACTGAGGTCTAGTCTTGAAGCGCTCACAAAAATAGTATTTTTATTCTGTAAATAAAGGTGTGGGTTTTCTCTGTGACCACAAAATTCTATATCAAGATTATTTCTGCTTATATAAACTTTAATATCTTCAATCTTTTCTTTAAATTGATGAGGAATGCTACCAATTAATTTAAAACTATATTTAGATGCATCAAGTTTTTTTGAGGCTTTAATAATAGTATCAATACCTTTACCATAAAATTGAATATTTCCTATATAAACTATAGTTCTTTTAAGAGCTGCAGAAGAATGTACAACAGATTCATTGCTATTTTTAAATTTTAGATTCCACTGTATGCCTGAGTTATTTGTTAATGTATACATTCTTTGATTATTAAAAAATAAGCTCAACAGTAATGTTCTTATCCTTTTTTTTAGAAAATAATCTCTTAGAGCAAAAGGAGTTTGAAATATATATTTATCAATTAATAATAATCCAAGAAAAATAAAAAATGGAAATATTATTATCCTTATAAAAATTTTAAAAGAAGGTTTTTTTTTAAAATTAAACAGATAATTTTTTAGACTATCTATTCTTTGCATAAAGATAATATTAAAATTTTTATAATTAATTTTGAGCAGTATAAGAGTGATGTAATTTTTAATTATGTCTGACTCGGAAGAAAATATAATATTTACTTTTATGTCTTTATTAAATTTAATTTCTTTGAAAGAATTTTTATATTCTATTCCTTCTATTGGATTTTTTACTTTTGGGGATACCCAAATTACATCGTGCTCATTTTTTATTGCATTTGAGGCACTTTCCAATCTAGCAAACTGTCCAGTTCCTTGAGATGAGTTTACGTAAAATATCGAAGTTTGTTTCATTAGCTAAATTAAAAAATTAATAATAGTTAGCACTAAGAAATTTTTTACCTTTAATAAGACATGCCTGAGATTTCATTGCATTTATATATTTAATTTTATAATTTTCATCCCAGATATCATTATTTTTCAACATTTTAATTAAGAGATGGAACGTCTCTAACTCAGCCTTTCTATGTGTATCATCAAATATAACGACCATATCGTCTTGATCTGAAAATCTCTTTACCAAAAAAGGCAATATCCCACATCGTGAGAATCTCTTTGTTCCCTTTGGGCCATCAACTATTACAAGATCAATAGTTTTATTTTTAAAAATAGATTCAAAATCTTGGTAAAAGAAGGTTTTATTTCTCGAAACTTCCACTTCAATTAAATTCCTAAATATTAATTGACTTTCATCAGGATTAATCAATTTAGATTTTATGCTATCGATCCAGAATTCACTATCATCTATTGAAAAATGATTGGCCTGATTCTTAGCAAAAATATTAAGAAGCATAGTCGTTTGGCCCATACCCAGCTCTATTATATTTAGCTGTTGGAATTCTTTTAAAAATCTACCAAGAAAATATAATAAACTTGAGTTTGCGCTCCCACCGAAAGGATAGAAATCATGTTTTTCAGGTAATAAATTTAAAAATGCTTGAAAATATAAAAGTTCTTTTGTTTCCAAGTTAGAGGAGTAATTAAAAATTTTTGAAATATTTTTTAATAGTCTTCTTAAATTTTCTTTTATCATTTTTATCCTTTTTTAACTTTAATGACAATGTCTACATCTATGCATTCAGGGTAATCTCTAGATTCGATGACTCTATATATTAAATAATACCAAGATTTTCTTATGAGGCTTCTTAGAAATTCTCTTATATTCTTAGGTTTATTAATTTTTGAATTCAGAATTTCTAGTTCTTTATAACCAAAAGCTGACATTAACTCTTTCATAGAATGACTTGTGAAAGATCTTTCATGAGTAATATCCATATACCTACCCATGCCTGAAATTATAGATTCAGCATTAATTGTTTTAATAATAAAAATGCCATTACTTGATAGAACTTGTCTTACTTTATCTACCACATCATAGAGTTCGTCGTCATCCAAATGCTCTAATACATCCATTAAAAAAACAACATCATAATGTTTATTATTTTCAATAGACTGATCTAAGAAATCAATTATTTCTCCTTGATTTATATCTAAATCTGCTAATTTTCCTTGTTCAATGTTTTCAAGAGAGACATCAATTCCATAGACATTTTTATAGCCTGAGTTCTTCAATCCAGATACTAGAGACCCTGTTCCACATCCCAAATCAATAATTTTTATATCACTGTTTGAGGGCAAAAATTCAATAAACTGTTTGCCATGCTCGCTTTTTTTTATGTACTCGATTTCATTTTGTTTTTTATCTAGGGATGAGTAATGACTGGAAAAATAACTTTCATAAATTTTCTTTTTAATCTTTTTCATAGTATTTTTATTTTATATTTTTTGAATATTCATAAACTGAATTACACATTGAAATAAGATCATGTTTAGATTTCCAGTTAAGTATTTTTTCTGCTTTTTTAACATCAGCATAACAACTTTCAGCATCTCCTTCTCTCTTAGGGTATATTTTGAAAGGAATTTTTTTATTTGAAACTGTTTCAAATGCGTTTAATACTTCCATAACTGATGATCCTTTACCTGTGCCAAGATTAATAAAATCTATTACTTTTTCCTGATTAACTATATATTCTAGTGCATCTAAATGGCCTTTAGCCAAATCTTCAATGTGAATATAATCTCGTATGCCTGTTCCATCAGAGGTGTTATAGTCGTTACCAAAGATTCTCAAGTGATCTATCTCGCCATTATGTACTTTAAGAATATATGGCATTAGATTGTTAGGTAACCCAACTGGATTGTCTCCAATTATTGCCGATTCATGCGAACCAATTGGATTGAAATATCTAAGCGAAATAAAACTCCAATCGTTATCTGAATTACTCAAATCTAAAAGTATGTCTTCAATCATTATCTTTGTAGATCCATATGGATTAATTGCAGTTATTGGATGATTCTCATCAATCGGTAAATATTGTGGATTACCATATACGGTTGCACTACTGCTAAAAACAATCTTTTTTACATTATGTTTCTTCATAATCTTAAAAAGACTTATTGATCCGCTTACATTTGAAGAATAATAGTCTAGAGGTAACAAAACAGATTCACCAACTGCTTTTAAACCAGATAAGTGAATAACTGCATCAAGATTATTGCTCTCAAATACTTTGTTTAACTTCTCATCATCTCTAATGTCTATTTCATTGAAACAAACTTTTTTATTAGTGATATTTTCTATCTTATTTAATGTCTTTATTTCGCTATTAACTAAATTGTCGACTATTACAACATCATAACCGGCATTAAGAAGAGTTACAGCAACATGTGATCCTATGTAACCAAGTCCACCAGTCAAAAGAATATTCATTTTATTTTAGCCAATATGAAGATTAAGCATTAGATATGTTTTTATATGACAAATAAGTTTCTCTCATAAAACCAATTAGCATTGACAAAAACATTCCGATAAATGCACCAATAATGCAAATCACTGATCTTTTAGGTTCTGACTTTGATTCAGGTGAATATGGTGGATCGATAACTTTGAATAAGTATTCAGGCTTTGACTTAGCTAACATGATTTGTTGGATTTGTTCTTGAATTAGAGAAGCTAATATAACTCTAACCTCACTTAGATCAGCTGATTGAAATTGAGGTTTTAAGTACTCAATTGAATTTTCAGCTTCAAAAATTGCTTTTGCACGTGCTTTTTCATTGATTGAATACACAATTTTATCTAACCACTCTTTAGTTAACTTTGGTGAAAAATGTTTAATCTCCATTGCTAAAAAACCTGTATCAATGTCTTGAGATACAGAAAATATCTCTACCCAAAATTCATAAGCCTCTTGATCTGTTGGAGCAGCTACAATCCACTTTTCGTTGTCAACGTCATATACTCTTGGATCAATAACTAATTCTTGTTTAGCAAGATCCCACTCAGTAGAAGCTAGCAAAGGAACCTTCATTTCATATTCATTTAATATTTCAGAGAAAAAGCTATATGACCTTAGTATTTGAACAGCTTCATTAGTGCTGTTAGCTTGATTAGTTATTTTTCTTCCAGTGATGCTTGCTAAACTTGATAATGCTGAATTTTGCATCAAAGATGATTCGCTTAAATTTGTTACTGGTGCAAGAATAACTCTAGATTTATATATATTAGGAAGTGACAGCGCAAATATCACAGAAAGTATGCAAGAGATTATAAATAAAGAAACAACTAATTTTTTTTGATTCCATATTCTATTAAAAACAAGGACAATATCTATACCATCATCATTAAGATATTTTTTATCATCATTTTTAAATTTGTTTTGATTCATCTTAACTAAATATATCAAACTTTTTTAAATTAATAACCATATTTATGAATTAATAGATATGGAGGCTGAAGCCGGAATCGAACCGGCGTAAACGGCTTTGCAGGCCGCTGCATAACCACTCTGCCATCCAGCCAATTAACCCAATTCAAATTAATCTATAAGTTGGTACCCGAGGCCGGACTTGAACCGGCACGATATTTCTATCGAGGGATTTTAAGTCCCTTGTGTCTACCAATTCCACCACTCGGGCAAATTTATATTTACTCCTTTAATTTGATTCATTATACGTATTAAATCCTAAATAAAAATTACTTTGTGTTAAACATTCATTTTTCTTGATAATACTCCAACCTTTCGATGTCAGATTCTACACATTCATCACCATATTGGATTTCAATAATGTGACATTTTTCTTTAAATGGGTTAGTTATTTGATGCCAATCACCTAAATTAACATTGAACTGATCAAATTTTTTTAATGTTACAGATTCTCTTTTATTTGGATCATCTTTACTAAAATTTACAACACATGATCCTTTAGTGATTAGCCATATTTCACTTCTTTTAAAATGCTTTTGAAAACTCATTCCTTTTCCAGGATCTATTATTAACTCTTTAACCTTATGGTCTTTGTCTTCAAATAAATTATAAAAAGATCCCCATATTCTTTCTTCAAAATAATAATTCCAGTTTTTAAGAATCCATGATGACGAATTCATTTTATCATTACCACCAATACCAAAAATAAACTCAACATCATCAACAAACATTTCTGGTATATTTGTTTTATCTCTATCTCCTCCGTTTGCAAACAGAATTTGATCATTTGGATATAAACTTTTTACTTTTTCTATAGCATTTATTGCAGAGCCCTGTTGATCATCTTCAAAATCTATAACTTCATCAACATAATTTATATTTTCAAGAATTATTTTTCTTTCAGAGAATGGCATAAAAAATTTTCCTTTTTTGTTTTCGAGCCACTCATCGCTGTTTAACGCAACAATAAGTTTATCACCAAAATTTTTAGCGTCCTTTAAATATGAAATGTGACCAGAATGAATAGGATCGAACCCCCCACTAACAATTACTATCTTCATATTAACTCCCTATCTTTATTATAAACCATAGAAATTTAGCTAATACTAGTAAAGTTCTTTAAAGGTTTTTAGAGTGTAATTAATTCCTGTTTGAATTGTTATTAACATTGAGATTACAATGAAAATATCTCCAATTACAATCATTAACATTTTGTTGAATGCTAATCCAAACAAATAAATTGAGATTGTAAATAATTGAATAGATGTTTTAAGTTTTGCTAAAAAAGTAACTTTTGTAGCGCTTGAGTTATTGTTTCTAGCATTGAAATCTCTGAGGGCGCTAACCCAAATTTCCCTAGAAATTATTATTGAGCCAGCAAAACCAATCAAATAACTTGATAAGTGAATACTTAACCCAAATAACACAAATACGATTAGAATTTTATCAGCTATAGGATCAGTGATTTCTCCAAATTGAGAAGTTAGTTTATATTTCCTAGCCAAAAAACCATCAAAATAGTCAGTTAATCCAGCAAATAAAAATAAGATAAACGATAATAACGCATTCCTATCAAACGCAAGCAGGATAAATATTATCACTCCTATTATGATTCTAGAAATTGTAAGAAAATTAATTATCTTCAAAAACATTTAACTTAAACCTTTTTTGATTTTCATAGCTATTTTCTCACTAATACCATCGACGGTCATCAAATCCTTTTTACTTGCAGATTTAATACTTTCCATACGTCCAAAACTTTTTAGTAGTCTAGATTTTAAAACAACCCCGATTCCATCAATCATATCTAATTCAGATTCTTTTATGCTCTTTCTTTTATTTTTTCTCTGAGCCTGTAATGCAAACCTATGCGATTCATCTCTTATTTCTTGTAAAAATAAAAAAGCTTTTGAATACTTGTCAAACTCAACTACACCGCTGCTACTAATTATAGTTTCAGTAGATCTAACTCTTTTTG
>Ga0160422_10002426_pt1 | contig 11659 bp, 9 predicted proteins | sample Fk160mmetaG_FD_108192 | JGI IMG/M metagenome (GOLD analysis project Ga0160422, IMG submission 108192) | Marine microbial communities from the Central Pacific Ocean - Fk160115 60m metaG | ecosystem: Environmental > Aquatic > Marine > Oceanic > Photic zone | place: The Central Pacific Ocean... | reverse complement strand
TAGCCTTTGACTTTTCTTGACCAAGTCGTAGCAATCCAAACATGACATTATCAGTAACATTCATATGTGGGAATAATGCATACTGCTGGAACACTGTATTAACCGGGCGATTGTTTGGTAGTAAGTCAGCAATATTTTGACCGTACAAAAGAATTGCACCATTTGAAATTTCCTCAAACCCTGCAATCAATCGCAGCAAGGTAGTCTTTCCGCATCCAGAAGGGCCTAGTAAGGTAAAAAATTCATTATCGCGGATATCTAAGCTCACGCCTTTAAGAGCGGTGAAACCACCAAACATTTTTGTTACGTTTTGTATATCAACTGCAATTTCGTTGTCTTTAGACATTCTGGTCCCAAAAGTCAGATGCGGCTATACCCCTAAAACTTGATATTATATCATATCTGAGGCAATTTGAGGGGTATATACCCCCAAAGAGGTAAAAAGCATGAATGCCGATAACTCTGAGACACTGTTGGCACAAACGATCAAGTCATTGAAAAAAAATGGCTTTTCTATGTATTTCAATCGATGGCTTCGTACTTTAGCAAACCACGATAATACAACAATTTTAGCTTATTTCCGGGATGAAACACCTCAAATTTTATTAACAGATTCGGAAACCAGAGCAGTTCACCAAAATATGTCACATGTGTATCTTAGTGGCGCTTACTTGCTAGATCCATTTTATGAACTGCACAATTCAGGTGCTGACACTAACCTGTATCGGATGTCAGATATTGCACCAGATCAATTTAGTCGAAACCAATATTTTTTGGAATACTATCAGAGAACTACCATAATTGATGAAATTGCGTTCATAATCTGGCCATCACCTCAAATCAGTGTACATGTCTGTTTAGGTCGCGATATAAAATCTAAGCGTCGCTTTACTATCCGAGAAATATCTTCAACAAAACAGGTACTTCCTATAGTTGAGACACTTGTCTGTGAACATTGGGGAAATTTACGGTTCAGCAGCGACGAGCATGGAGAAAATGTTCTAGAACGAATGGTCCGTTTAGTTGCTGAAACCCACAGTATAAATTTAACCAAACGACAGGCAGAAGTCGCACTTTTGGTTCTCAGGGGGCATTCCTCCGCATCAATCGGGTTACGGTTAGAAATTTCGCCACAAACCGTAAAAGTTTTTCGAAAGCAGTTATATCGTAAATGCAACATATCATCTCAAGCAGAGTTGTTTGCTCTAATCACACCACTACTGGTGAATTAGCAAGTCATATTATCCATTCTATCTCAGATTTATAAACGTAATTAACATCTTACCTAACTACTTCCCTTTGTGCTACCTCACAAAATGCCCGAATAAGATGTGAGTTTTCACGCTCTTTCAAGAAAGCTACGAAGTACTGCGTACTAATTAGTGCATCCTTGATGGGAATGGCTCTCAAGTTTGGATGGGATACGAACTCAAAATTTAAGACATTTTTTAGCGTCTGTGGGCGTGGGTCACAGCTTCAGTGACCAAGGAGTGTCAGGCACTGATTGCAAAAAATTATTGACGATGCGTTTATTGGAGAGCGCGGTAAGAATTTCATTGGCTCCAAAGAGGGCTTTTGGGAGGCAGCCGAACAAATGGGTAGTATAGAGTAAAAAATATCTAATCTAATTCACTCCAATTTACTAATTTTATTAGTTTGACGAACATACCACGAAGAGTCGTAAAGAAAATTGCTACTAGCTTTTGGAAAGTTGGCTTTTTCAATATGAAGTATTATTAAAAAATTGTGTCGTAAATAGATTAGAAATTCTAAGATGCCAAGTTATTCGATATAACAGAAAGGCAACCCATGCTAGATACTAATGACATCATAGCCTTCTCAAGAGAGCTAACTTGGGATGATATACCTTTGAAGGTCCGTGATCAAACTAAACTTTGTTTAATGGATTTAATCGGTGTTGCAGCTGGTGGCATCAGAACAAAATTATCCAATATCGCTTGCGGTTATGCTGCATTGGACATGAGTGGCACCATTCCGATGATTTTTGACGGACGAAAAGCATCCGTACCTGGGGTAGCAATGGCAGGCGGAATGACGATTGATGCTCTCGACGGGCATGATGGATTCAATCCTGCCAAAGGTCACGCAGGTTGCGGTCTATTTCCAGCATTGTACGCAGTGGCCCAAGATAGTAAATCAATTTCAGGTAAACAGTTCCTTTTAGCACTTACAATTGGCTATGAATTGGCGTGTCGTGCCGCATTGGCTCAACATGCCAGCGTATCAGATTATCATACTTCTGGATCTTGGGTTTCGGTAGCCATTGCAGCTGTAGCAGCACGAGTCATGAAGCTGTCTTTAGACCAAACTAGGCATGCGATGGGGATAGCTGAGTACCATGGACCTAGGAGCCAAATGATGCGGTGCATAGATCATCCGACAATGCTAAAAGATGGCTCCGGTTGGGGAGCAATGTGTGGGGTATCAGCGGCGCGTATGGCTAAAGCCGGCTTTACTGGCGCCCCAGCTGTAATTTTACAAACTGAACACTGGCACGACCTTGGAGAAAATTGGCTTATAACTCAACAATATTTCAAACCATATCCAGTTTGTCGCTGGGCTCAGGGTCCAATCGCAGCAGTTTTAGACTTAAAATCACATTATGAATTTAAGAGTAACGAAATAGCTAGTGTACACATCACTTCGTTTCACGAAGCAGTCCGGCTTGGTCAAAAAGATGTCACCAATACAGAGGAAGCACAGTACTCTACTTCGTTCCCTTGCGCCGTCGCATTAGTTCACGACAATATTTTGCCAAAGCATATCACAGATGATGCTCTTAAAGATTCTGAAGTACAGCGGTTGTCCTCCATTTTAACAATGAGCGAAGATGATCATGCTAATTTAGTTTTTCCGGAGTCAAGACTTGCAAGAGCGGATATAAATTTAAAAAATGGTCGATCTCTCTCCTCTACTTGGTTTGAACCAAAATGGGATGCCAACGCGCCCCCAACTAAAAAAGAATTAACTAAGAAATTCAAAGATTATGCTACACCAGTTCTGGGGGAAACCCGAACAGAGGCAATATATGAAGCAGTATTTACCTTAGAAACAACAGACACCAAGCAGTTATTTGGGCTTATATCTTCCTCTCTTCAAAAACCTCTAGCAAATGTTTCCTGATCTAACTTCTCCCGATCTAATTACGGTTTCAGAGGCGCCTTATGATGTTATTGATCAAGCCATCCAGTGGATTCCCGTTGCGAAAGATACGCGATTGGCTGCACGTTTATGGCGTCCAGACATTTTTGACGCCGTTCCAGTGGTAATCGAGATTATTCCCTACCGTCGTCAGGACGGAACGTTACCAGTTGATGAACGTATACATCCATACTGGGCAGGTCATGGCGTGGCTGCTTTGCGAGTAGACCTTCGCGGCTGCGGTGACTCAGATGGAATATTGGAAGATGAGTACCTAAAATTAGAACAAGATGATGCAATCTCCATCATTAAATGGGCAGCAACACAGCCCTGGTGCAACGGAAATGTTGGAATGACAGGGCTCTCTTGGGGTGGTTTCGCGTCGCTACAAGTAGCCGCAAGGAGGCCAAAATATCTTAAAGCAATTATCGCAATCGGTGCCACAGTTGACCGTTATAACGATGATATTCATTATAAAAATGGCTGTCTTTTGAACGAAAATTTCGGATGGGGATCTTCTCTGACTGCCTTCACAACTCGCCCTCCAGATCCGGTTACAGTTGGAGAAAAATGGCGAGAAATTTGGCTCGAACGATTAGAAAATCTAAATTTTTTTGCAGCTAATTGGTTTAAACATCAGACCCGTGATCAGTATTGGGAACATGGTTCAATTTGCGAAAATTTTGATGATATTAATATTCCAGTGATGATCGTGAGCGGTTGGAATGATCTTTACGTAAATGCATTACCCGCGCTTATGGATAATATTAAAGGGTATTGCCACGCAGTTTGTGGTCCTTGGGCCCATCATTTCCCGCACCTTGGCACACCCGGTCCATCTTATGATTACCTTGGTGCATCACTAGCTTGGTGGAAGCAATGGCTAGGTAAAAATGAAATATCTCCCCACTCAGAAAAAACACACCTCACTTTTATTAAAGACAGCGCTGAGCCAAACCCATTTGACCTAAGCGTGGCAGGTAGGTGGATCGAAGGTAAAAACTGGCCTCCATCGATCGAAATAAAACACAAATATCTTTCCGAAGCTGGTCTTACAGACAAAGTTGTTAAAGCCTCACCAATTCAAATTCACTGTCCTGTAGAAACGGGAGCAGAGGCCGGTGAGTGGATCCCACATTGTTCCGGTTCTGAAATTCCAGGCTGTCAGAAATCTATAGACGCTCAGAGTATATGTTTTGACAGTGACATTCTTGAGAAACACATTGACGTTTTTGGTCGCCCAGAACTCATAATTTCACTCCAGTCGAATGCACCTACTGGAAACTTAATCGCGCGCTTATGTGACGTCTCACCAAGTGGCAACTCAGAACTTGTTTCGATTGGAGTTCTAAATCTAACACACCGAAATGGCAGTAAATCCCCCATACTTATGCCAATCGGAGAAACCCAAAGCTTAAAACTCAAAATGGATAATACTGGGCATAGGTTTCTACCTGGACAAAAAATACGCATTGCCTTGTCGACGGCATATTGGCCATTCGTATGGCCTGCTGCCGATAATCCAACTCTGATACTCGCTGAGCAACCTGCCTGTTTATCTTTACCAATGCTTGTCAATCTTGAAGAAAAATCTGTTCAACCGAACCGTCCTATCGCGCCGCCCACATCGGCGCTTACACATAAGCGCCTCCCAAATTCAAAACGCGAAGTTAAATATGATTTTCATCAAAACAAAACCATCCTAACTATAGAAGATGATTTAGGAGAGTTACTTTATCATAAACACAATTTGGTAACCTCAGCAGTCAAGCACGAAAGCTATGAAATTAGTGACAGTGACCCACTATCCTCAAAGGCTGAAATTAGTTGGAATTTTGAGTACACTCGAGACAATTGGACTGCGCAGACAATTACTGAAACGATACTGACCAACGATAAAAAATACTACTTCCTGACAGCAAAAGTACGAGCATATGAACAAAGAAAAAAAATATTTGAGAAGTCTTTTACCCACAAAATTATTCGAGTGACCGGCAAAGCATCTTAAACGAACAATTACACCCAAACTGGAGATATGGTGGACTAATTTAGCGGCGTGGCTTTAATAGTTTATGATTGGATCATAAACTATTAAACAAATAGCCCGGACAATTTATTTTTTTCGGGAATTTGAACGTTTTATATACGCAAAACATCATCGCTTGATTAGAGGTTACCACAGGTTTACCAAGATCTTTTTCAATCTCTTTTACTACCTCCATCGCCCGCATGTCAGTGCAACTAAGAACTATTGCTTCTACATTTGGATCGTTTGCTTTCATCGCAAGCTGATAAATCTCCTTAAGCGATAGCAAACCCTGACCATAACAGCCTAAATCACGTCCAACATCAGCACAAGAAACGACAGCCATACCACTTTCCTCTAAAAATGCTGTTGCCTTCTCATTTACATTACCAACATAAGGTGAAGCAAATCCAATACGCTGAGCATTTAAGGCCTTTAGCCCAGCAACTAGAGATCCAGCGGCCGTAAATGTCGATACTCCAGTCTTATCCTTTATCTTAATGGCAAGATCACGATCAAAACTCGGCCCATGAGTCAAAGTGGCCGATGTACAGCCATACAAAACTACATCCGGCTGAGCGCCTTTAATCATTTCAAGATCGTGGCTAAGATCAAAAACTCCAAGTTGGGTCATCTGATCTTTATCAGGAACTGCCTCCGCGTCATATCCACCAGTGCGTTGAAAGTGCAGCGTACAATTTACTGGGCAAATTTCCATTAAATCTGGTTCCAGATTGGTATTTGTAAAAGGCACCAGCACACCAATTCTTATGCCTGAAGACGTTCTCTTTCTCCTCACCTCTCTCAATGCGAAAGTCACATTTCCATCCAACTCTTACGAGCAACACGCGCAAAATTTTCACCTAAGATGCCTTTGATTTCAATTTCTGATAAGCCTCTTGCCTGCATACCATCCACAAGATCTCTTAATTTAGATGGACCAGCATGTCCAATATTTGGCGTGTCATATTGTTGACCTGCAGGCCAATAATCTGGCCGAGCGCTTAAAATAGCCCCAAGATCGACATTAATATCTGGAGTATAGTCGAAGCCAAGCCCAACATGGGCGGAGCCAGCAAGGTCGATTAGTCCGAACAAGTGCCGCAATAAACCCTCAGAACTTGAGTCATTCTCACCAATAAAAATTGCAAGGCCATTCAAGCCTACTACGCCACCTTTTTCGGCGCAGGCTTTAATTTGTTCATCTTTAATATTTCTTTGATGCTCCCAAACTGACCATGGATTAGAGTGCGAGAATACTACCGGCGAGCACGAGCGTTCTATCAGTTCCATGCTGCTTGAATAACCAACGTGGCTCGCATCTACAATCATCCCAACACGGTTCATTTCTGCCAATACTTCAATACCAAACTTTGTCAGGGGAATATCAATATCATGGCATCCTCCGGCTGCTGAATTATTTAAGTTATAAGCAAACAACATCTGGCGAACACCGAGGGAATGATAGACTTCCACCATATTGATATCCCCCGCTAGCGCATTGATGCCTTCAATGTCAAAACTAATTGCAAGACGGCCTGTATTTCGAGCATTGTCGATATCTGAAAGTGTGCCAGCCAATAAGAATTGGTCAGGATGCGCGAGTAACCAGCGGCGGTAGGCCGCAAGTGCTGCAAGCGTTTCATCACGTGACATTACGTCGAACCCTACGTTTATACTTAAATAATTTACGCTGTGTTTTTTCCAAAATTCAAGAATATGTAAGTCAATTTCTGGTGAAGGAAATATTCCTGCGTGTGCATCCCAAATTAGACTTTCTTTTAAGTTCATTGCCTTTTCTCTTGTAAACCAATATTTAGAGTACCCTCGAGAATACAGCTGGCTAAACCACCAACCTGTAATCGTTTAATACTACCATTATTCTCTTCTATTCTAGTAGAAACTTGACTTGGACGTCCAAGTTCAATTCCTTGCTCCGCGCGAAGTTGTATAGTTCCATTTTTGTCAGACTTAATCAAATCATTCTGAAAAAAATATGCGGAAAGGGCCGCATTAGTTGTGCCCGCTGCTGCAGACTCGGCAACTCCTACTGCTGGACAGAAGTCTCTAACATGTAGATCACAACTTTTATCAACAGCAGCATGACAAAACGTAGCAACAGTTTCCAAACCATTCGAGACACAGAACTTAGCGAGCGCCTCAAAATCAGGGCTAAGGTCTTGCATCGCTGCAAGATCACGCATCGGAAGACAAAGATGCACGAAATCACCCGAAGCGACTTCCGGTACTAAGTCCTTTGATATCTCAGAAAATCCAATGCCCAAAATATCCATCAGTCCATGAAGCTTAAAATTTGGCTTGCAAAACGATGGTGGCCGGACATCCAACATAACTTCAACTCGCCCAGCTGCTGTCCGTCGATATTCTACCCCAGCTCTGCCATGCGGCAGTTTGAGAGTAACGTTGTGCCAACCCTTCCCTTCGCAACTTAATAGTCTTTGTGCGACTAGATGAGTTACAAGACAGACAGTACCATGACCACACATCTGTAATTCCATTACTGTGGAAAAAAATTGGGCTTTAATCATGTTACCATGAATTTTATCCACAAAAGCTGTAGCCGGGAGCCCAAGTTCACGCGCTATCTGCGTCCTTTTTGAGGTATTAATATCTGCAGCATTGAGAACAACAGCAGCTTGACTACCCGAATATGGCACCTCGGTAAAAGCATCATACATAGAAAAAGGCACACAAGATGTTCGTTTGATGTTTTGCTTTCGACTGCTCATGTTGTTTTACTCAGATGTTAAAACTACAGGTTACGCTGTTCCACTTCCGACACGCGGGGAACCAATGCTTTAACCAAATCCTGCATATCAATTTGACCGATAGGATTTTCTTTCTCTACAACCCTAAACTTACAGGAAGTATCACCCTCAGAACGTGCTATTAAAGACTCAAGAGTGTCTGATGGAGCAACATCACCCGAATATTTAAATTTTTTATCCAAAGCCGTCATGACTGAGCGGACCCGCAATACACGGGCACGGTTAATGTCACTGACAAACGCTTCAATATAGGGATCAGATGGGTTCAGCAAAATTCCCTGTGGGTCTCCCTGCTGAACAACTGCCCCATCTTTCAAAATGACAAGATGGTCAGCCAATCGAAGGGCTTCATCTAAATCATGAGTTATGAATACAATCGTCTTCTTTAACTCTACGTGCAATTCAAGTAAGAGTTTTTGCATGTCACTACGGATCAAAGGATCAAGGGCAGAAAATGCTTCATCCATGAGCATAATATCAGAGTTTGATGTGAGTGCTCGCGCAAGGCCTACCCGTTGTTGCATGCCACCAGAGAGTTGGTAGGGATAGTGCTTCTCAAAACCACCCAAGCCTACTCTGTTGATCCAAACTTGAGCCTCTGCGTGACGCTCACTTTTAGAAACCCCACGCACTTCTAACGGCAATGCAGAATTATCAAGCACGGTACGGTGCGGGAGAAGAGCAAATTTCTGGAAAACCATAGACATATCCGTGCGACGTTTATTACGAAGTTCATCCTGATCTAGTAATAGGGCGTCCTCACCATCGATAAATACCTGACCATCAGTTGGTTCTATTAGCCTATTTATGTGCCGAATAAGTGTAGACTTTCCAGACCCAGACAGTCCCATGACCACCGTTATGGCGCTCTCGTTAATATCTATCGATATATTCTGCAACCCTAACACGTGGCCAGTGTCACTCAACAAGGCTTCTTTCCCCATACCCGCTTTGACTTTCTCAAGCGCAGTTTTAGGATCCGAGCCAAAAATCTTGTACAGATTACGGATTTCTATTTTAGGAGAGTTTACCATTACGTGCCCGATTTATTTAAAAGTCTGATCAGTAGATACTCTAGCAATTGCTGCTTTAGACACTCTATCTAAGATAACTGCAAGTAGAACTATCCCTAATCCTGCTATCAAGCCGACCCCTAACTCAAGGTTCCTAATCCCTCGAAGCACCAAAACACCGAGACCAGGTGCTGAGACCAAAGATGCGATCACAACCATAGCCAAGCTCATCATAATGGTTTGATTTACGCCAGCCATTATATTTGGAAGCGCGAGCGGCAATTCAACACCAAGAAGCTTTTGCCTAGGAGACATCCCAAAAGTGTTAGCTGCCTCAACAACATCCTGATCTACAAGCCGGATCCCAAGATCGGTTAGCCTTATAACTGGGACAATCGCGTACACAATTATTGCAATTCCATATAACTTTGGCTCTGTGACGCTGAACAAAAAAATCAGTGGGATAAGATAAACAAATGTTGGTAGTGTCTGAAGAAGATCTAGAAGTGGAAGTAAGCTTCGCTGAAAGCGGTTCGACTTGGCCATTGCAATTCCAATCGGTACCCCGAGTATTATACAGATACCCGTACACACAGCAATTATTGCAAGCGTCTGCAAAGCAGCATCTAGGTGATCAATAAACGCCAAAAATGCAAATGAAATTGTTACGAATGTGGTAACGGCAACAGACCGACAAACGTACCATACAAATAGTAATATCAATGGAACAACCACCCACCATGGAGCAGCCAAAAAGATAAATAGCGCAAACTCTAAGAGCCACGAGAGCGGTTGAGTTAATGGGTCTAAAACTGATTTTAAGACGTCTTTTACGTTTAAGAATGCCTCTTCAACTCCAGCAGTAAATTCTCGAGATTGCGGAAATGATGGGCATGCTTGATAGAGTTCGTCCATTGATGGAAAAGGAAAAACAGGTCCCTCGTCTGCAGCATCTGGATTTGTCTTCGCCAACAAGCTTGCCATCGACATCTTTGAGCTGCCAGCAGCTGCGTCACACCATTCCCTTAATCCAAGAGCGTTAAACAAACCATCATAAAAGGCCATTCTTTATTCCCTAGTGGTACGAAGGCACAAATTTTATGTGCCTTCGCCTACTTAATTAAGTTTGAATTATTCTACTGTAGCAGTGCCGCTAGCTTAGCACGCGCTGCATCATTGATCCAACTACCCCAGAGCTTTTGCTGAGTGGACAAGAAGTAGACAGCAGTTTCATCACCTGTCGCCCCTTCTGCGTCTTGCCATGCTAAAAGACTGTTCATCATGTTATTGGTAAACGAAAGATTTCGCATCAGATCAGTCTCGGCTGGATGTGAAGACTCAAATTCACTTGTAACAACGGTTGTGACAACACTACTAGGCCATGATTGCATGGTAGGAGTTGCACACTCTTTGTCTGAATTGCAAGCCTGCTTGCTTGCATCATGAGGACCTAAGTCCACTTGAACCATTGGATATTTCCCCATGACCAAACTAGGTGTCCAGTAGTATCCAAACCAAGGTTCTTTCGCAGCGTAAGCCGCACCAATTGACGCAGTAAGAGTTTCGCCCGATCCATGCACAAAATCTTCAACGCCGGCGGCTTCAAATCCACCAGCTTTCGCTACATTTGATGCCACAACCTGGCACGTCCAACCAACTGGACAGTTATGCATCCTATTTCCAACTAAATCTGGGTTCGCTAATACACCTTCAATGGTTGTCAATTCAGGATGAGCCTCTGCCAAATAAACTGGTATGAACAGACCCTCTAGTCCACCATCGGAAAGAACATTCGTTAGTTCATTAATTTTTCCCGCTTCTAAAAGTGGAACATAAGCGGGTGCTCCGTTTGTCCAAACTTCTGTTATTATATCAGGCTCACCAGTTTCACTGACCGAAGCGAGTGCAGGCGTGGATGCAGAAGGCACAACGGTAACAGAGCAGCCATATCCTTGCTCGAGCAAAAATTTAGCAACTTGCGTTACAATAACAGCTGATCCCCAATCCATTTCAGTGATCGAAACTTCACCGCAATTCTCCGCTTGCGCAGAACCCGCGTTTAGTCCTATTAAAAAAGCACACGATAGTGCCACTTTCTTGATATTTAACATATATTCCTCCCGTTTATGTTTGTATTATCAAAGTTCAATTCAGCTTTTAGTTTGTCTACAATTACGTAACGGTATTTCTCAAATAAATCAAATGGCATAATTACCTACAGCGAGTTTTAATTGGTATCAGCGCATTTAAACAAACGATTTTTGTTAACGTTCAATCCATGGTTTTAAAAGTTTAAATCAAACAAAAACTATACATTTTCATTTTTATATTGATTGCTAACATTTTAAATAAGTTGTGTCCTGAAAAATAATATCACTTCGCAACAGGAACTTGAATTAATGCATCAATAGCGGAAAATTCAGTTTGATAAACAAAAAGAGGGTTGATTTCAATTTCCGCTATAGTTTTTTTGTTCTCCTGATAAGTAATGGAAAGGTTATAGATTTCCTCAGCTAACTTCGAGATATCTGCAGCAGGCTGGCCTCTAAAGCCTTCAAGTAAGCGTCCAACGCGTAAACTTTTGATCGCACGTATTATATCAACGGGCCGCGTTGGCAAAAGCAAAGTCACGGAGTCAGCTAGCAACTCTACCAGAACGCCTCCGCTGC
>Ga0160422_10002424_pt1 | contig 11664 bp, 7 predicted proteins | sample Fk160mmetaG_FD_108192 | JGI IMG/M metagenome (GOLD analysis project Ga0160422, IMG submission 108192) | Marine microbial communities from the Central Pacific Ocean - Fk160115 60m metaG | ecosystem: Environmental > Aquatic > Marine > Oceanic > Photic zone | place: The Central Pacific Ocean... | reverse complement strand
GTTGGAGAGGTTGCGGTTTTCGCCGCCGAGTGCGTTGGCAAAAACGACGCCTGTGCGGGTTCGGTCAATGTCCTTGACATCTGGATCGTAGCCAGCATGCTCGATGGCTCGGGCCGAGACCGTCACCGCCCAGAGTTGACAGGGGTCGATCTGCGGCAGCGTTCCCGGAGGTTGTCGCCATCGTCGCCAATCGAATTCTGCATCGGAGACCAATGCGCCAATTTTAGCGTAGGAATACCCTTCTGTATGGTTTCCCGGGCCCCCATCCTTCCAGAAATGGTCAATCGGCCCTGGCCACCGTCCCTCCGGCAGCGGCCGAATGCTGACCTTCGCTTCGAGAATGTTTTGCCAGAAGGCGTCGATGTCCTCGGCATCGGGCATCAACGCCCCCAAACCGATGACGGCGATGGGTTCAAACGGACCCTGATCGATGCCCTCGCAGGGTTTTCCATCCTCTGTGGTCAACGTCATGGCCTCACCTCATGATGCTTTCAGGAACCATCGTTATTGAGTAGCCAGCATCGACATAGATGCATTGACCCGTGACACCGGCAGCGAGTGGACTTGCTAACCAAAGAGTGGCCCCGGCCACATCGTCTTGGTTGACGTTTCGTCGTAACGGTGCGTTGGCCTCAACATGGTCAAGAATCCGTTCAAAACCTGGGATGCCGCTGGCGGCAATGGTGCGGATTGGGCCTGAGGAGATAGCGTTGACACGATGACCCTCTGGGCCCAGATGGCAGGCAAGTTCCCTTGTCCAGCACTCAAGAGCCGCCTTCGCCATGGACATGATGCCATAACTCGGCACAAACCGATTGGAGGCTGCGTAAGTCAAGGTGATGGTTGATGACCCTTGGTTGAGGTAGGGCAAGGCGTGTTTCAAACACCTCTGCAGCGAATTTGCCGAGATGGTCATGGCCGTGTTGATGTCTTGGTCTTCCACGAACAAAATGGGTCGGTCAAAGCAGGAACGGGGCGCAAAACCAATCGCGTGCACGAGAATGTCGGCTTTTTTCCCGGGGTGTTCGGCCGCAAAGGCCGTAAAAAATTCCTGCGTTGTCGCGTCGCTTGCGACATCAAGGGGGTAGAAACCACCAATGGATGGCAGCTGATCTTTCAACTTGAAAATGCGGCTCATGAAGCGCTTTTGATAACCAAGGTAGAGGGTGACACCCGAGGCTGCAAGTTGCTTGCAGATGGCCCAAGCGATGGAGTCTTCGCTCGCAACGCCAAAAACAAAGGCCGTTTTTCCTTCAAGTCCCAGCATGAAAAACCTCCTTGGGGATTAAGTGTAGACCGCTACACCTAGCCTTTGAGGCTTGCCTTTGATAGCGTGGTGCAACAAACGGGTTTGCGACCGTGGCCGTCCTACGGAAGTGGGCTGTTAGAGGTCGCCAAACAGGTCATCAAATTCATCTTCTTCATCCTCATCGGAGAAGAGGTCATCAATGTCGGAGAAGTCAAGCTCGTCGGCATCGGGCTCGTCCTCAAGCTCAACTGGAGGCACGTAGACGGGTTTGGCGTTCGCACGCCGACGAATGGTTCGAGCAAGGGCGATGATGAAAATGAGACCGAACAACACGGCGGCGCCAATACTCCCGTACATCACAAGGGTGTCTTTGTCGACCTCTTCCAAGCCACCTCCGAGGCTGCCGGTGGAGCTGCTCGCCTCAAGTTGTACGGAGATGCTGGTTTCGCTGACCGGTGCGTCATCATCGTTGCCGCTCTCCGCTTGGAAGACGATTTGGTGGCGGGCGCTTTCCTCTACCTCAGACGGAGAGCGTATCACGAGTTCTCGCACGGTGGATACGCCGTCTTCTGCAACGTCTTCAGCCACGAAGGTGCCGCCTGGGAAAGTGAAGCCCAAGCCCTCGAGTTCTGCAGCGTTAACAATAGACACCCTGATTTTGTCCTCGTCGTTGCCGTTGTTCTGGAACTGGAACGTGATTTTCACTTCGGCACCTTCGCTCATCGTTCGTGTGCTCTTGTCAGCGATTTCCAAGTCAACCATCCCGAAGGTAGCGATGCTAAGATCGCCGCTCACCGAGGCGTTGGAGGCAAGGGCCTCAGGCCAATCGAGCATGCCAACGTTTGTCACGGTCGCCGTCAGCGTGAAACTGTAGGAAAGTTCAGCCGACAACCGGGTTTGGCCAGAGAACGTCACCTTGAAATCCTCTTCCTCGCCGGCGGCCAGTTCGAAGGTGTCTTCCTCAAGCATCATGTCCACCTCCATGCCATCCCATTCTTTCTCAACGCTGATGGATTCTTGGAAAGACGACGGATTCTTGACGGTGCAGGTGATTTCGATAACCGGATCGTTCAGCGGATGGACGTCCATTTCTGGAGATTTGTTGTCGCAATCAATCTCCACACCCGGGGCTGTGGGAACCTGAGCGGAAGCCATTGGAGCGAGAGAACACAACATCAACATGCCAGCGAGAATCACAAAAGCGCGGACTGTTGGCATGACGCTCCCGGTGACACGTGGCGATTCTCTTTGATGAATGTGATGGGGGTTTGAGAATCAAAAAGCGCGGTAACAGACAGTGCCTAATCGCCGTAAACTTTTGCGGGAAGTTCGTGGTGTGTGTTCCACATCACCTCTTCGCTCACGCCCGCCTCAAGCAGTTGGTGCGTTCGTTTCGGGACGGTTTTTGGGCCGAGCACCGCACCTGGACGGCGCGGGTCGTCCATGTAGTCCGTCTCAAGAAAGAACCCGTGTTTGGCCTGCTCATGCGTTTCAATCAGCCGGTCAAGAGCGCCCTTCCCACACAACACCGAGGGAATCAGCCCGCACGTGTTGGAGGTACGAACATCGGGTGGGGCGTAATGACGGATGAGTTTGCGGAGGTCCATGCCCTGCCGAAGCGCTCGTCTTGACAGGTCGGGGTATGTATCGGCACTCTCGCCTTCGACGTGGAGTTGGAGTGGGATGCCCTCTTGCGCAGCAAGGTGCATGGTCTCTTCAAGAAGTTCGTTAGAGAGGTCCCACACCTCTTCGGCGACGGGCCAGTGCGGTCGACCAACCTCGCCGATGGCGTGGGCTTCGCCCTCGTGCACAAAATGCAACGCCGCATCAATGGAATGCCGATAGTTCTCCACCGCACGGTCTCTGCCGTTTTCGCCATCCTCGTTGACCCATCGCTCAAATTGGTGGACAAAGGCAGCGGGGTGGGGGCCGAGCACCACGCGTACACCGAGGCCGAATTTTTCCCGAACCGATTGCGCCATGGACAAGGTGTCTGCGTAAGCCGCTTCATGACCCGCTCGTGTTTCCGGTGGGGCGGAGAAATCAGGGAGGTGGACCAGGACCAGGTCCGTGCCCCCTTGGCGTTGAAAATCCCGTGCAGCGTCAAGGAAAAGACCCCGCCGATTGAGGTGGAGGTGGTTGTCGAGGATGGGGCCGTCATAGACCATAATGTCCCCTCATATGCGGTCGACGAAAAAACCACGATTTTGGAACACGCCTTTCCAGTAAACGGCGGCCATAGCGACCATGTTGGGATGCCGAGCATCGGAAACAATGCATTTCCCGTTTGGCCAAACCTGAATGGTCAAACTGTGCCGGGTGTCGGTTAGCGTCGTGCAACCAAGGCGTTGGTCAAATTCCGTGGTGCCCGAGGGCAGTGATGCTGGAATCGCCTCCAGGTTGACATCCTTCTCAAATTGAAACGAGACCACGACAGGCCCCATTTCGGCAACAAGGCCGCTATCGTCCATGCCCATGCGGAGCAGGAGTTCCTTGGCAGCCGCTCGTGCTGCTTCAACGCGATGGGTGCCGTGCACCACGATTCGGCCCTCCTTATCGATCACCAACGTGGCTCGTGGGCGTTCCATGGCCTTGATGACGACACCACTGTTTCGCTGTCCACCAACTTCGTTGATGACCCTGTCGTGGTCGATGGGCGTAGGAGAGACAAAACGAACGAGTTGGTTTTCGACGCGAACATCAATTGAGCCCCCGGCCATCTCACTCTTCCTCCGTGTTGACGCTGGAAGAGGATGTTGATGAAATCTCCTCAGGCGCGGTGTTTGCCTTCAAGGCAGAGAGCAACGCAGGCAGGTGAGGTCGATGGAGGACCAAGAGAAGGGTGGCGTCTTCACCTTTTTTTGCTCGGAGGGCCGCCAATGCACCGCGAATTCGAGCCGCATACCTTGCGTCCCTTCTTTGCGCAAGATCCGGTGTGCTCAACCATTCAGAAAGTTCCCACCAAGCGGCGGCGAGTACACTTGCAGTGGCGTAATCAACGGACTGACCTTTAGGGGGCGGTTGGGCTTGGAAGAGGTGATGCTTCACGCTTTTTTTCCACCGCTTTCCTACCCTGACCATACCGAGCAATTTCTTCCAGTGGGAAACAGCGCGAGCCTCTTGTGTCAAGTAGTCGCCCCAATCATCGTCATCGGCGAGCGGCTCGATGAAAAACACGGGTCGTTCGTGTCGGTCAGCGTTTCGCTGCAGCCTACGTGGCTCGGGGTCAGGAAAGCGACCGCCCTGTAAATTTTCAAGCGTCGAGATTCCCTCGATGTACTTGCCAAAAGCCCCGCCGGAGAGCAGGGCGTGGGTTTGGTTGATTCCCTGGGATGACGCTTCGTCAATCTCTTCCTGAATCCAGAGGTCAACCACGTCCGGTGATTCAAGCAAAGCGAGCCCGTCCCAAGAAACTCGAGGACGCATGGCGTCGGGAAACACCACCGTCGGCATGGTACCGTGGAGAACGACCGTGCCGCCGTCGGGGTCTTTCCAAACCGGGTCGGTCCACGCTTGGCCGTCCATCGGAGCGCCTCACTGGTTGTTGACCCAGTCTTGGAGCGATTCGACCGTCCATCCCTGGTCGAAGTAGCCCTGTATCTCGTCCTGGGTCCACTGCGGGAACGTCTGCATGGCTCGGGCCATTTCAGGGTCAACGTCTGCTGGAATGGTGGCGAGGACCTTTGATTCGGTGTACAGCTCGTCGTCGTCTTCGTACTCGTCATCAAGCATTGAAGAACCGCCGCCGCGGCGAGCCAAGACGAACACAAGCGTTCCGAGGACGCCGACGACGATCACGAGTATGACCAGAATCAGCATCATGTTGGAGGAATCTTCTTCCGCCTGTGCCTTGACGTTGAACACGTCTGCCCATTGACTGTCTGAACCATCGTAAATGTCGTCGCTTGTGCCGTTGAGGCTGATGGTGAAGTACATCCCCGTGGTTTGAGTGGCAAACGGCGATAGCGTAAATTCAACCCAATCGCTGGTGTCCTGAATGGCAATTTCGGGGGTTGAAACCGTGCCTTCAACCGTTGGCGTACCGCTGTCGGTGACGGACTTGATCACGAGTTCAGCCACACCGGCCATCGTGCCCGTGTTCTTGACTTTGATTCTGAGCTTCATGCTCTCGCCCACACGCGGGTCATCGCTTAGGATGATGTCTTCAATGGAAAACGTCGCTTTTTCCTCGATGAAGGTGTACTCGGACTTGTGTTGTGCTTGTCCCGAAAAGATGGGCAGAATGGAGCCGTCTTCTTGCGGGCCGCCACCGAGGCGGACGGTTGAACCGGCCGAGTCCGCACCGCTGACCCAGAAGATGATGGTCGGCTGTTGCTGCTCGTTGACCTCTGCATCAAACACTCGCGGTTCATCGCTCGACAACGGCCAAAGGTCAAGGCAGGTGGCCTCGGCGAGGTAGCCACCGCTCAGGGAACTCAGGGTTAACGGGGCAGAGGACGGCTCAAAGCCGAAGTATTCAGCGTATTCGTTCCATGGCGTGTAGTCGATGGTGTTGCTGTAGAACATCCAATTGATTTTCAGGTCACCGGAATACATCGCTTCTTGTTCTTTGATTTGCACCTGAAGGTCCACGCAATGGTAGTTGGCCGTGGAGAGCGTGTTGGCGATGATGCGGTCGTTGGCGGTGGCGGGCAACGCGCCCTTTTCTGCAAGCCATGTGTTGGCGATGACCTCCGGTGGCGTACGGTCCACCTTCAGCGTGAAGTCGCCGCATCCATAAGACGAAGAGGTGGCGCACAGGTTGGCCGTGAAATCCTCGGCGCCTGTTGGCAGGTTGATCAATCGATAGGTGTAGGTGTACTCGTTGGTGAAAACCGGAGCGGTGATGTTGATGTCAAACACGCCACCGGTAAAGGAGTGCGTGGTGACTTCGCCCGGTGTGGCGATGTAGCCTTTGTTGAAATCCTCAGCCGCATTTTGGCGCGTGATTTCAAGGGTGAGTTCCACTTCAGGATTGATGTAAACACTGTCAAAGATACCCTCTCTGAAAGCGAATTGCCCGGTGAACTGAATCGTGTCGCCGGCGAAGACGAAGCCCTGCCGTACGTCGCTGGTGAACGGTGCACTGATGTCGGTAAACATGGGTGTGACCATCAAATTGTTCGCTTCGTCGGTGCGGAAGTCGAGTTGTATACCGTCGCTGTACCTCCAAATTTGGATGTAGCGACCCGGAACACCCGAGAGCATGGTGTAGAGTGGGTTGTCAAGGTCTTGCATCTGGAGTTTGGGCTCGATGTCCTTGCCGTCCATGCCCACGATGCCCCAATCGATCCGAACGGGAATATCAAGGATGAAATCCGATTCAAAGGGATCGATGAGTTCGGTGCCGTCCATCTTCAGCATGGAGGGAGAAACGCCGTCCTCCTGCACGATTTCGATGTGCGGACTGTCCGTCCATGCCGTCTGATTGCGAGGGAAATACCATATCGTCATGTCGTCAGAAGTCTTGTCCAGATTGACCTGGAAGAAGTCGACGTCACGCCAACCGTTGTCGTCGCTCGCTTCGAGGATGAGGTGGTAGGTGTTGCCGGCGTACATCGTCTGATTCCAAGTGCCGTCCCACTGCAACTCGTTCGAATTGAGGAAGCCGCTTCCCTTCGAATCTTCGATGAAGAAGTTCCTGATGACGGGCGTCTTTGATGTCATCGAGACGTAGGTGACTTGGTCGTTGTCAAAGCCGGGGCCACCGCCGTTGATCGGGTTGCCGGCCAGGTCATACCCCTCGATCCAAATCGACACCTTGCCTTCCAATCCTTCGTTGGCATAGTCGTTGTAAACACCGGAGTAGTTCGCTGTTGGGGCTTCGCCGTCCCCGTTGAGCGTGAGGGTGATGTATTCATCGGCATCGGGCAGACCGTCGTCGTTAGCATCGTGGTCATGTTCCACCCAGAGGTGCATATCAAGCGTCGCTGGGGGACTGGGTAGGTCCTGACTCGACATGCGGATTTGCTGCGATGTTTGCGGAACGACCCACGTGTCGTCCAGCAACGTTCGCCAGTTCGAATCGACGTTTGAGTCCGTACCCGGACTCAACACCTGCAAGTCAAGGAGGTTGGGTTCGTAAGTATCGATGGTGATGTCGAACGGAATGGCGCAAGTTTCGTCGGGATTGTAAACCGACGGTGGGCAAAGCAAATCGCCGCCTTCGTAGCCACGCACGGCAAATCGGTACGTCTCGCTACCTGCGGCTGCACCGAGGTCAACGTTCCAGTTGAAGTCGCCACCGATCACGCCGGACCTGTTGGCCACCTCTTCCCACTCGACCGTGATGTTGCCATCGGTGGTGTTGACATGTTTGAGTTCAAGCACGAGGAAATACGAGCTTGGGTCCGGGGCCTCACTCAAGTTCTGCAAACGAACCTTGCCGTTGAGGTTGATGTCCTGTCCAGATTCTGCGCCGGTAAGCGATTGGGGCACACCAATGCTGTTCTGCAGTTCAAAGACCGTGATACCTGCGTCGTTTTCAACTGCGTTCCCGGTCGCTGGGTCGAGCAGAACGGCGTCTGGTAGACCGTTAACGCCGTTGGTGGTCGTCAAACCGGCGTACATCCGGACGGCCTCGGTATCGTCCCAGGTTGGGTTGACGCGGAAGTGCCAAGTGATTTCCTTGCCGTTGGTGATGTCGGTAACCGAAGACGTCGACTCCAACTGAACGTGATCGTGCTCGTCGCTCGCCTCTGAAAACGACATGAAATCGCTCCAAGCGAATTTGATGTAGCCAGATGTCGACTCAAACGTCAACCAGGCCTCTGAAACCGAGGTACCGGTCTGCGGATCGACGGCGTGCGTTGTGACCACTTCGTAAATGTCGCCGTTGGGGTTGAGGCCAACAGGGTTGTCGGTGAGGGAGAGCGTGTTGGTGTAGCCAGTGCTGGAAGAAACGCTCAAATCGCTCAGCAACACGCCGCCGCCGGTGTCGGCATAAACGGCCACTGGAACGGTGGCTGTTGCGCCGCCAGTCCACAAGGCAACGCCCTGATTGAGTTCAATGTCCAAGCCGTCTGCTTCGTTAAGCACCGTTGAATAGTTGTACACAACATCGAGGTCAACAAATTTGAGCGAGGTCCCGGACGAGGCGTTTGGTGATTCGATCATAAAGCGGAACATGACCCAGTACCTGCCGAACTCATCCTGATGAGTTCCAGCCACCGAAGGGTTGGTGAGAAGGCTGTTGAGGGCACCTTTGAGGTTGATTGGTGTTGAGAGACGTTCCTGCACCAAGGTGGTAGCATTGGGCATATCACCGAGCACGATCGACTGCGTACCAGCCATCAACGTGAGCTCAAAGCCCTCAACAGGATCGCTGTTGGAGCGGACGGTAATCTGGTCCATACCAACGTCGGCTGCAGCGACTTCTGCCCCTTCTGGAAGGAAAAAGAAGCCCCCGGTGGCTTGGCCGTTCACGTCCAGAGTCAAGGTCGCATCGTCAGCACCGTAATTGACGCCGTCAACCGTTCCCGAGATGAACTTGGTTTGACGGCCAAACATGTCGAAAGCCGGCTCAGTGATGCCGTAGTCGACATCGCCATCATCGGCCACATCTATGCGCAGGTGGCTTGCATGGTGCCCAAATTCAAGATCGAACCAGATGCCGCCAACGTCGCAAGGCCCTTGGTATGAGGTGACGGAGTTGAAGCCGAAGATGGGCACGTCAAGCGCCGTTTTGACGCCGTCTTGAACCGTGATGCTGCTGGTGAGGCCTGTCGGCGTGATTTCAATGAGCGGTGATTCGCTACAGTCGTCTTGAATCATGGGCGTAATCGACGTAATGGGGTAACTGAATTTGCTGCGTTCCAGCGTAGAGGCGTAGGCGTGCCGTTGAACCATTGGTGAGTAGAACATCGGCTCCCCGCCACCAAGCGTTTGCCAGACACCGTTCTCGATCATGTTCGGACCCATCGATGTAAAGTTGAAACCGGTCCCGACGCGAGAACCGATGCTGAAACCGTGCAAAACGGGCGTTGACAACCGGTCCGTGCCCGAATCAAAATTGAACTGGAGGTTGACGGCCGGGTACGTGTCCGTGTCAATGTTCCACATTTCGATGATGTCGCCCGAGAGGCCGGACAAGGGCGTCCCGTCTTTTCCAACGGCCAAGACGCCGTTGCTGTCAAGAACATCGACCGTGAGCGTACCCGTGAGGGAAGTTTCCGATTCCAGAGACAAAATGCCGTAGCCGTTTGGATGGTTTTCGCCTCCCATCGACGAAGGCAACATGTTGCGGACCGTCATGCTCGCACGCTGAGGAAGAAGGTCGCCCAAGCGGAAGTTGTCAATGTACCAACCCGACATGTTGTCATCCAAGTTCATGGTGGGCCGGGCCGTGTGGTGCAAAACGAAGCGAATCTGAACGTATTCATCTATGAAATCGGTCAGGTCAACGGCAATGTTGGTCCATCCGCTGGGGTTCTGTGCCGTGGTTGAGGAACCAGCGAGGCCCCATTCCCACTGGCTTCCGTTTAGCAAACCACCGCAGTTGCTGGAAATTCGACCGTCCCAATTGCTTCCGGAACCACCGCCTTGAGCGTAGTTCGTCCCGTAACTCAACCCGGTGCTGGCGAGCTGGTCGATTTTGAGGAATTCAAAGTCCATGTTGTCGGGTGGGAAACCGGGGTTTGGAGAGGAGCGAATTTCAAGATAACCGCAGTCTGAAAATCGCTTGGAGTTGGTTGTCGAGCCAGCGGTCGTTTCCAGGTTGTGCCAAGAGTCAAAGTAGGCCGTCTTGCTCTTGAGAAGCGGGTCAACAAACAACTCTGCACTTGTCATCGACAAGATGAACGGTTGGTAAGATGGGGGCGTGTTGCTGTCAGGGTTGTCGTCGGTGTAGTTGGTGTCGGCTAGGTTGGTCCCCCAGCATTCCATACCGGAGGCGCAGCCCGCAGGAATGTCGGACGCAGAAAGCGAGCCGTGCTCCCAACCTATGCCGCTGCTTGGCATGTTTACCGATTCCGTGGAATCCACAAAGCCGGCGGTGGTGCCTTCAAAATCCGTCAGGAAACCCTCAGAAATGAGAGAAACAGGTGTTGCTTGGTTGCCGTCTTCGTACCTGAAGAGAGCGGGGTCGGAAAAGTTCGTCAGTTGGTTGTTGTAGGCAGGGTTCCAAACACGAGGTGTTGTTTCAAGATCGATACGGGAGTGTGAGCCGTGTTCTACCATGTCGGTTGAAACGGTCATGCTGGCCGAAGTCACGGTCTCGCCATCCGGCAAATCGATGGCACCATCGTTGAGATTCTGTAACTCGTCACCGTCGCGAATTTCAATGCCAACGCTGGTGTTTCCATCCGCAAACATCGAAACGTTGGCCGCCGTTGCGAACGGCGCAAGAAGCATCAGCAACGTCAAGAAAATTGGCTTTATTCGAGGGTTGGGTTTGTCCGACATGGTGTCACCTGCACCACTGCGAGGGTTTGACCCCCTAAAATCTCGTCGCTTACCCGACTCGGTGGCGTATTTGCGCTCATGTGCATCGGGTGGTGAACATGAGTTATGAGGGTGAACCGCTTGGCGACATCATGGAGCCCTTCACGAAAGAGCCTGTGACGCTTATCGAGGAAATTTTTCCACAGGACACGAATGCCTACGACACGCTGTTTGGCGGCCGGCTGTTGTCCCTAATGGACAAGGCTGGTGGGATTGCGTGCGCTAAGTTCGCTCACCGAGAATTCGTCACCATTTCCATCGACACCCTCACCTTCATCGCTCCTGCTCGTCAAGGCGATTTGTTGGAGGTAACCGGCCGGGTTGTGTTCACCAGCAGCCGCACGGCCTGTACCAAAGTCACGGCCTACACCATGAGCAAATCAACGTGGGACAAGAGCGTCATTTGTGAGGGGTATTTCTTCTTCGTGGCCATCGACTCCATGATGCGACCCATCCCGATTCCACAATTCACCCCAACAACCGATGAAGAGCAAGTAGAATGGGAGAAAGCAAAGGACATCAGGGACACGATGCTCGCCCGAAAAGCGAAATCTAAGGAATAACAACCCATTTGTTCTTCAAGCCTTGTGAACTCGGCCGTGCATGGTCGTTCTGAACATCGCCGTCATCGCTTCGGATGAACTCGCAAGAAACATCGCGAAACCCGCTGACCAGCGGGATGTGCACACCTACGTCCACAAAGAGACGGGTCCCGACGGGGCCAGAATTCTATCCCTCATCCGTCCCGCAAAATACCCCGAGCGACTGCCGCCTTTTCTCAATGCGCTCTCCACCTCTCATGCAGGCCTTATCGAGATCAGAGCCATCGACGCATCGCTTGGCGAAGTGTTGGTCGCTTTTGCCAGCGCCGGCATTCAGCGAGGCCTTGCCGTGGTCAATCCCCCAGAAGGCGAATGGTTGGACGAGGAGCAGGCAAGGATGCTGTTCAACCAGGTCGGCCTGAAGGGGTGGAC
>Ga0160422_10002423_pt1 | contig 11667 bp, 12 predicted proteins | sample Fk160mmetaG_FD_108192 | JGI IMG/M metagenome (GOLD analysis project Ga0160422, IMG submission 108192) | Marine microbial communities from the Central Pacific Ocean - Fk160115 60m metaG | ecosystem: Environmental > Aquatic > Marine > Oceanic > Photic zone | place: The Central Pacific Ocean... | reverse complement strand
CTTGGTATAGATTGGGGTTATGGCTTTGATAAATTACCAGGACAACCAAATAGATCAGGCCCGCAGTTTCATTTTTCAATTGGTCAACAGCTAAGATGATTAGATTATTAATTTGTGTTTTTTTCTTAACTATATCGAAAGAATCTTTTTCTCAAAAATTCGGTTATGTTAATTCTGAATTTATCTTAAATAGTATGCCAGAGTATAAAGATGCACTATCTGAAATTGAGAACTTATCAAAAGCATGGGAAAAGGAAGTGAGCGACATGTATACAGAAGTTGAAAAGAAAGAAGTTATTTTAAAAAATGAAGAAATTTTATTGACTAAAGAAATGTATGAAGAAAAAAGGATTCAACTAGATGAAGAATGGAAAGAAGTTAGAGACTATCAACAAAAAGTATTCGGATTTGAAGGGCTATATTTCTTAAAAAAAAAGGAACTAATTCAACCTATTCAAGATATTCTTTTTGAATCCATAGAAAAAGTTGCTAAAAAAAATAGATTACAAATAATATTTGATAAATCATCTGAGCCAGTTTTATTATATACTAACCCTGTACATGATTATACAGATTATGTTCTTGAAGATTTAGGACTAACTGAAAAAAATATATAATTTTGAGTTAAAATTTTTAAATATGAAAAAAATAAACATATTACTAATAAGCCTATTATTTTTGACGTCCAATGTATTATCACAAGAAATAAAAATAGGCTATACTAATGTTGAATACGTATTAAGTTTCCTTCCTGAAACGAAACAAGTTCAAAGTGAAGTCCAAGCTTATGGAACTCAATTACAAAATCAGTTACAATCTAAAATAACTGATTTTCAGAGTAAGGCAGATGCTTTTCAAAAGACGGCTGCAACTATGACTGACCTAGTAAGAGCTGATAAACAAGAAGAACTTCAGAACTTACAAGCATCAATTCAGAAATTCCAAACTGAAGCACAAACTTCTATAGCTCAAAAAGAGCAAGATTTATTTAAACCTTTATTTGAAAAGATAAGCAATGCAATAAATGCTGTTGCTGAAAGAGAGAACTTTACACACATATTCAGTGCTGGAGTTCCAGGGGTTGAAGTATTATTATATGCTAAACCGACTGATGATGTTTCAAGTCTTGTTTTAGCGGAATTAGGAATTGATCCACCAACTAATAATTAATTATTTTTTTAATCCTATTTCTTTAAGTCTTTGTTCTAGGAACTCTCCTGCAGTCATATCATCAAATGATTTTGGATTGTTTTCGTCTACACATCTTTCAAGGCATGTGAGATCCATTTCCGGTTTTGGATGCATAAAAAATGGAATTGAATATCTTGAAGTGTTTAGTTTTTCTTTTGATGGGTTAACAACTCGATGAACAGTAGATAAAAGCTTTTTATTTGTTAATCTCTCAAGCATATCTCCAACATTAATTACAAGTTGATCTGGTTCAGATATTATAGGTATCCATTTGTTATCTTTTGTTAAAATTTCTAATCCGTCTGCGCTTGCACCCATTAATAAAGTGATAAGGTTTATGTCGCCATGTGCGGCAGCTCTAACCGCTCCATCTTTAACATCTTTCTCATTTAAAGGATAATAATGTATTGATCTCATAATACTCTCTCCTCCTTTGACTTTATCTTTAAAGTAATCTTTCTCTAAATCTAAAAAAAGTGCAATAGCTTCTAGAATGGAAAGTCCAATATTTTCTAAAGTAAGAAAAGCTTCTGTACCAATATCTTCAAAGTTATCTACTTCAATTGGCCAAATGTTTTTAGGGTTCGATATAACGGGATTGCCAATATGGAAAAATTCTTTAAGATCTCCTTTAGAACTTCCCTTTGCATGTTCTTGACCTTTAATTACATACCCTCTTTGTCCATATAATTCTGGAAAATAATATTTAACTTTTTTTTCATCATCTAATTCAAAAAAAGTCTGAATCGAAGAATAAAGATTTTTTGTTATTTCTTCAGTTAAGCCATGATTTTTAATAATGGCAAATCCAGTTTGATTAAATGATGTTCCTAATTCATCTGAAAATTCTTTGCTTTCTTCAGTACTTCCTGATAAAAATTTGGAAAGATCAAGAGTTGGAACTTTACTTAAATAATCACTCATTACTCAACATTTATTTCAATAGAATGTGACATGCTTTCTCCATATGATGCGTGTACACCATCTGCAAACTGTAGAGAAAGTAGATATTTTCCAGGATCTAACTCAATGCTAGCATCTGTTTGACCTAACCCATAGTGTAATGTCGAATCACTAGTTGGTATAACCTGTCCTTCGGGCCAATAACTTTGATTTATTAAAATATGGTGGTGACCATACCCATCCTTAACTACCCCAGCAGGTTCAACAATCATACCCTCTATTCCCATATCTATAAAAACTGGACTAGCAACAGTAGAACCATCTTTTGGCCATTTAAAAAAAACTTTTTTTTCATTGACTATCATATTTTCTAGATTTGAAGGTGCTTCTTGTTGTTTTTTGGTTGAACAAGCCATAAAAAAAATAGCCGTTATATATTTTAATAATTTCATTTAATTTTAATTAAATATTTCTTTTAAGACTGTTGTAGATTTTAATTTAATACTAATATCCATGTGCTTACTATAATATTCAGTAATTAAATTTAAAACTTTATTTCTTAAAATGTTATTAGAGTAAATTTTAACTTCATAATTACTAATAATACATCTATCAATATAAGAAAATAATTTAGAAGATAAGCCTGTAGTACATAATTGATTTGGGCTATCAATATCAATACCATAATATTTTGTGAGTTTTAAAAAAAATTGAATATGAAAATTGAAATAATTACCTTCAATATTATCAAATACAATTAAGGAGTCTTGAATAAAATTGAATTGATATTCATTAATTTCACTACTTTTTAAAATTTTAGATAAGAATTCAGATATGTAGTAACATATTGATATTTTCTTAATATCCAAATGAAGGGACTTATATATAACATCTAATTTAGCTTCTTTGATTCTTTGAATTCCTGATGACTCCTTATGATAAATAACTAAGTCTAAAATAGTTAAGGGTTGATAAAGTGCAATGTTTTTAGATTTTGACTTTCTTATCCCATTAATAATAAAAGTCTGTATACTACTAGTTTCTGTAAATATTTTACATATTATGGATGTTTCTCCATATTTTATATAGCTTAATACTATACCCTTCGTTTTAATGATCATATTACAAGTATTTTTCCTATTAGATCCTCATTCCCATTTTCTGAAACAATAAATATTAAAAATATTCCAGAATCAATTTTTTTGCCTCCACTAGATAATAAATTCCATGAGAATCCTCCTCCCTCAATTTTAAATTCATTAATAACCTCTCCAGATAATGATGTAATTTTTATCATAGATTCTGATTTTAAATCAGAAAAATATAACCTATCATGCATATCGAGTTTCAATGGGTTTGGATAAATTTTAACCTGATTAAGGTTTGGTTGAGGTTTTAAAACTGAGGTTTTAATTGATTGTAAACCTAGTTTAGAAAGGACAAAGAGTTCTCCAAATTCATTTATTTCAATTGATGAAATTGAATCTGATAAAAGTGGAGAATTGTTTTCATCAAACTGATAAATTAATTTATTCTTTTTATTATTAAATACAAATAAGCCATTATTAGAACCTATCCAAATGTTATTAGCAAAATCAACTTCTAAAGATGTTATCTTTATGCCCCTAAAAAGATAAGTATTACCATCATTTGGAATAATATAGGAATAATCATCAAGATTTGATGAAGGGTAATACACTAAACCTTCATCTGAAGCAACCCACATATTTCCATAATTATCAGATTTTATATCATTAATTGAATTAGAGATTGATTTATTATTATTTATATTTAAAGGGCTTGTTTCACCATTCAAAATATTATAAACTAAAATACCACCACCTTTATTTTTATCTAAACTTATCCAAATATCATTCCCTAAAAACTCAAACTTTTTTGGAGAAATGTTTTGATCATAATTTAAATTGTACTGTAGCCAATTACCGTCTTTGTCAAATGATAATAAAGAATTGGTAGCTCCATAATTTAACATCCAAAGCTTATTATATTTAGACTCAAGATCACCAACATAAATATCACCATTAGATAAAGTTTGTAACAAGGAATTATCCGAAAGGTTATCTATTACTTTATTATCCGTATAATTAAACAATCCTCCTTTCATAGAAGAAAAAAATAATTTATTATTAAATACTTCAACCGAAGTAATATTTGAAAAAGATCCTAAGTCAATATTCTCCCAGTCTGAAGCTCCTTCTTTATATGAAAAAATATTTGAATTAGAAAAGCCATAAATAGTATTGTCGATAGAGTTTATTTCGTTGAAATTTGAGTTTATTGAATTTGAAGGTGTAAAAGATATATTATCTTTCAAATTTAAAAGACCAAAGTTTTGGCCAGAAACCCATAAGTTATTTTCTATTATGATGAAGTCTGTTATATTATTTATTTTATCTGAAATAGTTATTGAGTTTAAAGTCTTGTTATCCAAATATCCAATCATATCCTTATTGTCATTATTTAAATAATGCATATATATATTAGTATTAGATACTTTTAAGTTTTTTATTTTAATATCTGAATTACTAAAGATAACTTCTTGATTTACATCATATATTGAGTTGGTAGAATAAAAGAAGATTTCGTTATCCCAAACATATAAGCCAATTGGCGTATCATCATTAAAATTTAATTCTGACCAAAAATTAAAATCCATTGGGTTCTTATTCATTAAATCGAAGAAGTAAACCTTGTTAGAAGAAATAATATATATTTTATTATTAAATACAGTGATATCATTAACAACACTTTTTTCTTCATTTTCACTGAAACGCACATATTTTTCTTTGATAAATAACTGATCTAATAAAATATTAAAAAGTCCAGAAGAGGTTGCTACATATAAATTTTCTTCATGTAAAAAAATAGAATTTATTTTAATATGAGATTTGTTTTCGCTTAAGCTCAATGTCTTCTTTTTATCTGAAAATAAAATTTCTATGTTTCCACTAGAGGTACCTAAAATAAAATAAGTTGAGTCACTATAAGTAGAGCTAATACTTAAATCACTAATATCAAGTGCATCTTGATTACGATTAATTGAGTTATTATACAGGTCAACACTAAAAAGTCCTAATGAACCAAAACAATAAATAGTATTATTAAAAGATGCTAAATGATTTATATCTGACAGATTTAAATGAAATTGCCAATCTTTATCGGAAATATATGATTGAGATAAGACCTTTAAATTAGATATTATAATAAAAAAGAAAATCCTATAAATTAACATATCGCATTTATTGTTATTTTTAACTTAAATAAATTAAATCATATAATTTTATTGTTAAACGAAAAAAACAAAAAAAATTGGATTTAAATACATCAATTGATTCACACTTAGAGAAAATTCAAATAAAATTTGAATTAGAAAAAATTAAAGGAACAGATCTTTTAAATATTACCTCATTTCGTCAATTGAATTTATTTCTCTTAAAAAACATTTATGATAAATGGGAGTCTAACTTTGAAACAAATAAAATTAAATATTTTAATTATGATTCAAATGATCTAATTAAAGCTACAGATACAATGATGAATATTCTTTCAAACAATATTTCTATTGAAATAAATGATTTTAACGATTTATTTAGTACTTCATCTAAACAAATTCTTTCTCTAGCCAATAATCCTAAAGCTTTTATTAAGCAAGATTTACTTATTAGTGAGTGGTATGATGAAGATAAGATTAAAAAAAAAGCAAAATATTATCATTACCATAAAAAATTATTTCATATACTAGTTGATAAAATTCAAAGCAATAATGAAGTGTCGGTTAAAGCGTCAGAATTAGTTAACTATATTGATAATATAACGCTAGAAAGAAATGAAGATTTTATAGAAGAAGCTTGTAGCTTTTTTAAGCTTAAAAAGGAAAAGTTACTTTCTCCTAATTCACAAATTGAAGATGACTACTATACTTTTTTTGATCTAAATAAAAATGAGGTAGATAACTTAATTAATGAGGCTTTAAATAAAAAAACATTTGAAGATACAATTAGTCTTATAATAAGCAGTTTTCATGAGAATTATAAAAATGATATCTCAAGCAAAAAAATAAGAGATTTCTTTCATTCTATCAAAGAAAAAAAATATTTATCTAGCAAGTAAAGAAGGTTTGACGCTATTTAATTTCAAAAATAGAAATAACAAAAGACTAAATGATAGTAAAGAGGAACCACCATAACTTATAAAAGGAAGTGGAATACCGATGACTGGAAATAAGCCTAATGTCATAGTAACATTAACTGAAAAATGGAATATATAAACAGAGAAAATTGAATAGCCAAATACTCTTGCAAATCTATCTTTCTGGTTTTCAGATAAAATTAGAATCCTATATAGAAAGATTATATAGATGATTATAAAAAAAGAAGACCCAAAAAAACCAAACTCTTCTCCTATTACTGAAAAAATAAAGTCTGTACTTTGAATGGGAACAAAATTAAGTCCAGTTTGTGTCCCTTTTAAGAATCCTTTACCCATAAACCCTCCTGAACCAATAGCAATTTTGGATTGAGTTATATTCCAACCAGATCCTAAGGGATCTACACTTGGGTTTATTAAAGTCTCAACTCTTTGTTTTTGTTTTTTTGATAAAACATTATTTAAAATAACGTCTTGACCATTAATTACTAAGATAGCCAATATAAATAAGATTGAAGAATTAATTATCTTCTTTAAATTTTTTATTGAAACTCCTATATAAACTAAAAATATTGTAGTTATTAATATATATAAAAAATATATCTCAAAGATGAGGCCTAATACGAAAATAAAAGCAATTGATAAAAATAAGAGCAAATAATTTATCGATAAACCCTCTCTTAGAAATACTAGAAAAAAAGAAAAGTAAACTAAAGCTGTTCCTGTATCTCCTTGTAATAATATAATAATTGATGGAGATATAAAGATCAAAGAAGTCAAAATAAGATGTTTGATTTTGTTTAGCTTGATTGTATAAGAATCAAATACTTTAGCTAGTAAAAGAGCAGTAGAAAACTTTGAAAATTCAGAAGGTTGAAATTTAATTCCAAAAAAATTAAACCAAGATGTGTGATTGTTTACTTCTTGTCCAAAAAATAAAACTAAAAGTAAAAGTAAAATAGAAATAAAATATAGTGGAATTGCTAAATCAAAAATAAACCTATATTCCAGTATTGAAATAGCAAAAAATATTAACAAACATATAGATATCCAAATAAGTTGTTTAAATGATTCATTTTGGTTAGAAAAAAATTCATATCCATCAGTGCTTTGAGATGAGTAAATGGAAATAAACCCAAATGAAAGTAATAAAAAATATCCTCCAACAAGAATTATATCATTTGAAAAAAAATTATAATTAATCTTCCTCATCTATAAAGTCTCCATTTAAAACATAAGTTTCTAGCCAATTTCTTTTAATTTCTCCAAAAATATATTTTTCTACAACTAAGCTAGAAATAGATGCGGCTGCTCTTCCACCCCAACCCGAATTTTCAATATATGCTGCTATAGCAATCTTTGGATTAGATTTTGGAGCAAACCCTATAAAACCAGAGTGGTCATAACCAAAAGGATTTTCAACAGTACTTGTTTTTCCACATAATATTAAGTCTTTACTATATGCTCTTCTAGCAGAACCAGAATTTACAACTTCTTCCATAGCATTAACAACATATTCAAAATGTTTTTCATCTATATCAATATCAATTAAATTAGGTTGAACTATTTTTTTATCGTCTATCTCCAAAACTATGTTAGGGTTATAATAATAACCTCTATTAGCCATTATAGCTGCAAAATTTGCCATTTGAAGTGGTGTAACTAATAATTCTCCCTGACCAATACTAAGTGAATAAATATTAGAAAATTTCCATCTGTTAATACCATAATAAGAATTATAATAAGTTGGTGAAGGGACAAAGCCTTTACTGACTGAAGATGTAGCAAAATTTAAATTTGAACCTAAACCAAACATTTTAACATATTTGGACCATTCTTCAAGACCAATTCTAGAGTCAACATACGTATTTGAGTTTTTATTTTGATTAATAATCTTTCTAAATAACTTGAAGAAATAATTATTTGAAGATTTAACAATCGCTTTTGATAGATCATACATCCCTTCAGGTGCTAAATCACCTATATTATTTAAGTTAATATAAATTTCATCATCATAATTAATTAATTGTTTTTCTAAACCTATTAATGACTGTAGAAGCTTAAACATTGAACCTGGTGGATAAGTTGCCATTAATGCGCGATTATAAATTGGTTTTAAAGTATCCGTCTGCAAATTGAGGAAGTTTTTTGAATAGTTTCTTCCTGATAATAAATTTGGATCATAAGAGGGTGAGGATGCAATTGCTAAGATTTGGCCAGAGGAAGGTTCAATAGCCACTACACTACCAATTTTACCTTCAAGTAGCTTCTCAACATATAATTGTAATTGAGAATCAATAGAAAGTTTAATGTTCTTGCCATTTGAAACAATTCTATCATCATTACCATCATTAAAACTACCAACAGATATACCATTAACATCGTATAATTTTAACTTATAACCTTTAATTCCTCTCAAATCTTTTTCATAAGTTTTTTCAATTCCGGACATTCCTATTAAATCACCCTGTAAATAATAATTGGTAGAATCTGAGTTTAATTGAGAAGGTCCTATTTCAGAAACATAACCTAAGACATGAGGCAATATAGGACTTCTATAGAATCTTGTTGGTTTAGGAGAATGAAAAATCCCTTTAAAATTATATAGTTTACTTTGAATTGAAGCAAAAGAGGAATGGTCCATTTCTTTATAAAATATAGAAGGTCTATGTATTGAATATCTCTGAGCAGTATTTAATTTATTAATCAGCTCTTCTTTTGAAATTGAGAATGATCTAAGTAACTCTAAAGTATCCTGAACTCTAAATTGTTTAGGAATAATATAAAAATCATAAGTTGGTTTATTTTCCACAATTACTGAATCATTTCTATCAGAAATAATTCCTCTAGAAGGATAAATTGATTCTAAATGAACGGTATTGTTTTCAGATAGTTCCTGGTATTTATCTTCATAAATTTGAAGATAAAACAATCGTGATAATATAATTAAAGAAATTAATAGAAGGAATATTTTAAATATTAGGGATTTATCTCCACTCATCTCTTATATTATAATCAAAAAATAAATACTGAAAAAGCAAAATAAAAATGTAATTTATAAAACTCGAAATTATAATAAATAATAAATTATTAATAGAGAAAAATAAATCTGATTCAAAAAGTGATAGTAAAGAAAAGAATAATACTATAATAGGAATAGCATAAAGAGTGTTTTGTAATATTCCTAACTCATGAACTGTCATTGTATTAATTTCTTCTGTTTTTTCTTCACCTACTATTTTTAAAACCCAGAAATTTCTAAAGTAAACTATAATTAAACAGGTAAGAGCATAAACTCCTAACGAATCATTGAATATGTCAATTAAGAACCCAATTAAAAAAGAAAAAAATAAACTTTCTTTTGAATTCTTTTGGTATTTATATAATAATAAAATAATTAAAATAGGAGAAAGAATTATATACTGATAAAAAAGAACTTTATTTAAAACAAATACTTGCAACAAAAACAAAATACCAAATAGTAGAATATTATTTTTCATCTGTATCTGATTCAAGTGCTTTCTTTTCTTGATATAGTATATTATCCACTACATATACCATTGATAGATTATAAAAATTTTGTGAGGACATTATATCTATATCATAAAAATTTGAGTTAGTATCTTTATTTATTGATACAATCTCACCTATTAAAATTCCCTTTGGAAAAATAGTATCAAAAGAAGATGTGATTACACTATCTCCTTTTTGTATATCTATATGTTTCGGAACATATAATAAATTTAAAATCTTTGGGTCATTTCCGTTCCAATTTACAGAAGATAAAGTATTACTATTTTTTACTAGTGATGAAACAAAATATGAGTTATTAAGCAAAGATATTATAGTAGCAAAATTATCAGAAACATACTTAACTTTTCCAACAATACCTAAATTAGAAATGACTCCCATTCCTTTTTTTATCCCATGTTTAGTCCCTTTATTAATTGTTATATAGTTATTCTTTTTCCTGACAGAATTATTAATTATTTCAGCATCAATAAAATTATATTGTTTGTTTTCAATGAAATTGTTGATACTTCTTATATTAGTAAGAGACTCCTTTAACTTTTTATTTTCAGCTTCTAGTAATGTGTTCTTTTTCTTTAAAAGAAAATATTCGCTTACCCTGCTTTGAGCACTAAAAACCGATCCAGCAATATAATTTGATGAGTTAAAATATTTCGTTTTCAACACAAAGTTTTCCGTAATTAAAAAATATGAAGAAATTAATAGAAGTAAGTAGAAAGTAATTGAATAATTATATAAACTTATAAGCTTTATAAGATTACGCATTTTATATTAAGACATTAAAACTGCTCTAAAACCATCTATGTTCTTTAAGGCTATTCCTGTTCCTCTCACAACAGCCCTTAAAGGTTCCTCTGCGACATGAATTGGTAACTTAGTCTTTAAATTCAATCTTTTATCAAGTCCTCGTAACAATGCTCCACCACCAGTAAGATAGATACCATTATCATATATATCAGCTGATAATTCAGGAGGTGAGTTTTCTAATGCTTTTAATACAGCTTCTTCAATTTTTGAAATCGACTTATCCATTGCAAATGCTATTTCAGAGTATGTAATTTTAACAACCTTAGGAATTCCTGAAACTAAATCTCTCCCTCTAATATCAAGGTCTTCAGGAGCATCTTTCAACTCAGTCATTGCAGATCCAACTTCAATCTTAATTTTTTCAGCAGATCTTTCACCTATTAATAGATTATGTTGCCTTTTCATATAATCTAGAATATCATCAGTAAAGCTATCTCCTGCAACTCTTATTGATTGGTCTGTTACTATTCCTGACAAAGCAATAATTGCAATTTCTGTTGTACCTCCTCCAATGTCTACAATCATTGAACCAACAGGCCTTTCAATATTTATACCAATTCCAATTGCTGCAGCTAAAGGTTCATGAATCATATATACTTCCTTTGCACCAGCATGCTCAGCAGAATCTCTGACTGCTCTTTTTTCTACCTCAGTTATACCAGAAGGTATACAAATAACCATCCTGTGTGATACAGGCAAAAATCTTTTTCCGCTATCAATCATTTTAATTAATCCTCTTATCATATGCTCTGCAGCATGAAAATCTGCAATAACACCATCTTTTAGCGGCCTAATTGTTTTAATATTTTCATGAGTTTTTTCATGCATTTGCATTGCCTCTGAACCTACCGCTAAAACTTTATTTGTTAGTCGATCTATTGCAATAATTGAGGGTTCGTCTACGACTACTGATCCTTTACTAATTATGAGAGTATTAGCGGTTCCTAAATCAATAGCTAAATCATTATTAAAGTAATCAAAAAATCCCATGCAATTAATTTATCTTGGTTTATAGATACAAAAGTAAGAAAATATATGTTATCGAGTAACTAATGATAAAAATGTCTT
>Ga0160422_10002420_pt1 | contig 11675 bp, 13 predicted proteins | sample Fk160mmetaG_FD_108192 | JGI IMG/M metagenome (GOLD analysis project Ga0160422, IMG submission 108192) | Marine microbial communities from the Central Pacific Ocean - Fk160115 60m metaG | ecosystem: Environmental > Aquatic > Marine > Oceanic > Photic zone | place: The Central Pacific Ocean... | reverse complement strand
GAAACCCAATATCTCATACATTCACTTACTGCATCTACTAAAGTTTGGCTCCCTGAATATACAGGAACTATTTCAGCACCATTTTTTCTCATAGCATCACAATTCGGTTTTTGTCTTTTAATATCTTTTGCTCCCATAAAAATTTTACATTTTAGTCCAAATTTTTTAGCAGCCATACTTAACATTTTACCAGCATAACCTGCACCTGTATCTCCAACTATATACTTTTTTCCCATTGCTTTACAAATCAAGGCATGAACAGTTGCATTATATATTTTATGAGCACCTCCATTGGCCTCTGAAACTACTTTGGCCCAAATTTGAGCACCCCTTAAATGATTTGATAAGTTTGATAATTTTATGAATGGTGTAGGAGATCCGATGTAATTACTAAAATAGAAATTTTTTTTTTTTAAAAATTCACTATTTTTTCTTAATTTACTAAAAGAAATTGTTAAGTCTTCTACAGGTTTCTTTAAAGTTTCAGGAATAAAACTTCCTCCAAATTTTCCTCCCCAAAATCCATATTTATCATGTTGATCTATCAAAGGTATATTTTTTTGAAATTTCATTTTACAATTTATTTACATTATTTAGGAATAAATCAATTTTTTTTCTATCTTTATATCTATTTGTCTCTAATCCACCAGAGATATCTATAATATCTGTCATTTTTTTAAATTTATCAAGTTTATCATTATGCTTAATATTTCCAGCAACCATTATTTTTTTTTTAGGTTTAATTTTTTTTAAATAATTATGGTCAAAGCTCTTTGATTTTTCATAGCCCTTGCTATCAAATAACAATATATCAGATATATTTTCATACTTTTTGTAAATTTGTATATCTCTAAATTTTTTTATAGTTATCGAACTAATAATTTTAATTTGATATTTTTTTTTGATTAATCGTGTCATACTTGGACTAACATCATAAAGTTGATAATAATCAAATGGTAATGATTTAATTTTTTCTAAAAAAGTAATTTTTGGTTTTACCAATACAGCAACAAAATTAACTCCCTTCTTATTAATATTTATTAGTTTTTTTAAAGATGTTAAATCTAAATATCTATGTGATTTTTTATAATTACTTATAAATCCAATAAACTTAGGTTTATGTCTGTGTTTAATTAAGTATTTAAGCGTATCATGATCTTTAATACCGCAAATTTTAACGTACATTTTTTTCAAGATGAGAAATTAGTTTATTTATATTTTTTTTAATATTACCTTTTGTAATAGATCTTCCCATAACAATTGCATCCACTTTGTTTTTAATTAAAGCTTGATGTGGTGTCACTATCCTTACCTGGTCATTATTTTTGTCACCAGGCATTCTTATGCCCGGACATACAATAAATAATCTTTTGAACTTTTTTTTAAGCATTCCTCCCTCATGACCAGAACACACCAGCCCATCAATGCCAGCTTTTTGTATTAATTTGGCTTGCTTATTAACTATATAATTTAATGGCTTAGAATATCCCAGCGTTTTCAGATCTTCGTTTTTTAAACTAGTAAGAATTGTAACACCTAATATTTTAATATCTTTCCTAACTTTTTTTTTTATCGCCTTCAAAGTCTTAAAACCACAACTTGCATGGACGGTCATATATTTTAAATTTTTTAAGTCATTCAAAGATTTAAATGCACCAAGGGAGGTTTGTGGAATGTCATTAATTTTAAGATCTAGCCAAAATTGTTTCTTATAGTTTTTAAGAAATTCTCTCGCATTCTGGCTATAAAAAAACTCCATTCCAAATTTAGGAATTATATTTAGTTTTTCGGTTTTGGTATTTTTTATTATTTTTTTAACAATATTTATATTAGAAGTATCACAAGCAACAAAAATTTTATTCTTCATTATTTATTAATTTAGCCCATTTTGATGAGCTTTTAAATTTTACAATTTTTTTTTCAGGCACATATACTTTTTCATTTGTTTTTGGATTCCTTGCATATTTTGCTTTATATTTTTTAGCCTCAAGAATAAAAATATCCCTCAATTCTACTCTATTTCCTGTTTTTAAAGACTTAATAATGTTTTCTAGTGTTATATTAATTAATTTTTCTAAGTCTTTTTTAATAAAATTAGGGAAACTATCAGCTAGCTGTTCAATTAAATCTGATTTATTTATCACCAGTTTATTTTTTGCCTTTTTTACCCAACTTTTCAGACAAGTTAGCAAATGGCAAAGATTTTCCACTTGATAAATCAGAATAATTCTTTATTGCAATTTCATTATTTATTTCTTCAACTCTTTTTATACTCAGTGATATTTTTCTTTTTTCTAGAGATAATTCAATAATTGCTGCGTCCACACGATCCGATACAGTGAATCTCTCACTTCTTGCATCTTCATTTTGAATTGCAATTTGATTTTTTTTAATGAAAATTTCCATTTCAGATCCTTCAGGTTTTACTATTAGACCTTTTTTATCAACAGAAACTACTTTAGTTGTTAAAATATCGTCAATTTTTTTGTCAGACCAAAATTCTAAAGGATCCTTATCTAATAATTTTTTACTAACTAATATTTTTCTATTTTCTTCCGAAACATCGACAATTTTTACTTTTAACAAATCACCTTTTTTTAAAGCTTCAAGTTGCTGCTTGTTATTATTTGACCAACTCAATTGATTTTGATGTAAAAACGCTTCTACATTATTTTCAACAATTTTAACAACTGCACCACTTTCATTCTTGTTTAAAATCTGAACTTCAACTACTTCATCATTTTTATATTTATTAGCAATTTTTTCATATGGATTTTCCAGTGTCGCTTTATAAGATATAGATATTCTTTGAGCTTCTTTATCAATACCTATAATTTTTACTAATATTTTTTCACCTATTTTAAAAAAGTTTTTTGGAAATGCATTTTTATCCGTCCAAGAAATTTCAGATTGATGTAAAAGTGCTATTAGTGAGTCTTCTAGCTCACAAAAAACTCCATAGGCAAGGATTTTTTTTACTGTAACATTGTAATTTTCTCCTTCTTTATAGTTATCAATATTATCGAATGGATTTTTTAAGAGCGCTTTAATACTAACACCAATTTGTAATTTGTTGTCATCTTTAGATATGACCTCTACTGGTATTTTTTGACCTACTTCAAACATGTCATTTAAATTTTCTATTCTTTGGTAGCTACAACATGAAGAATGACATAAAGCGTCAATCTCATTGTTGATCTCAAAAAATAAACCCCAGTCAGTTACACTTTTAATTATGGCATTATCAACTCTGTCACCTAGATTGTATTTTTCAAATATTTTTGATTTATCACCTTTTTTTGTCTCTGTTATTAGTTCTCTTCTAGAGCAACATAGATTTGCTCTCTTTCGATCTGCTTGGATAATTTTAACTTCCATTTCGCTGTTTATGACATTCGTGTTATCTTTCGTCGGTCTGTTGGATAGTTGAGACATAGGCATAAAAAGTAAATGATTTGTCTCTAATTCTTCACAAACAAAACCACCTTTAATTTTATTTTTAATTTTAATTTTTATATTTTCGTTATTTTCATACTTTTTTAATAAAGTTTCATACCCTTCTATTTTTTTTGCTTTAGATGCTGAGACTATTATTTCACCCGATTTAGACTCTAGATTTTCTACAACAATCTTTAATTTAGATCCCTCTTTAATTTTGTCCAATAAGTTAATTTCTTTAATTTCATTTATATCTATTGCTGGCTCGCTTTTAAGTCCATCAAGATATACCCAGCAATATTTTGAGGAAATTTTTGTGACAGTCGCCTCAAATATTTTGCCCTCTTCAACTTTGTTTTTTGATTGATTATTTAATAAGTTTGCAAATTCTTTGGTTTCAGAATTGTTTATATCCTTATATATTTCCATTTATAAATTAATTTTTAAGTACGCCGTTTTAGTTAAAAAATAAATATTTTTCAAGTTTATATATTTAATAACTCGTTTTTCACTGATATTTTTTAGATTTTTTTGAGAATTTACATGTTCTTAATTAATTTTAGCACCCAATTTCCTTATTATCTTTAAAAAATTAGGGAATGATGAATTAATCGAATTTTTATCATGAATCTTAAATTTACCTCCAAAACTTAAAGCTGCTATGCAGGTCATCATAAAAACTCTGTGATCGTTAAGAAAATTTTTAACTATAAAATTACCAGTCAATTTTAAATTCGGATTCCCATAAATTGTTAGACTATCATATTTTTCTTTAACTTTAATTCCGATCTTTTTTAAAAATTGAGCAGCAAATTTTAATCTATCACTTTCTTTTTGACGTAATTCATGAATTTTATTAAATCTTGATGTTCCTTTAGCCTTTGCACAAACTAAAAATATAATTAAAAATTCGTCAATTGTTTTTGTGTTTAAGCTACTAGGACAATTAATGGATTTAAATTCTTTTGTGCTTTTAATTAATAGATCAGCGTTGTGTTCACCATTGTGAAATTTTTTGTTTACTAATTTAATGTTAGCACCCATTCTTTTTAATATTGTTAATATTCCTGTTCTGCTTTCATTCACATTAACACTTTTTATTTTTAATTTAGAATCTTTGGATAAAAGGGTTAAAACTATAAAAAAAGCCGCTGAACTAATATCTCCAGGGATTTTATAATCAAAACTTTTAAAATTCTTTTGCCCTTCTAAATTAATAACATCTAGTTTTCTTTTCTTTGTGATATAAATTGGTAATCTTAAACAATATTTTAATATATTTTCAGTATGATTCCTTGACGGTTTGCTTGTAATTGAAGTAATTCCAGGAGTGTTTAACGCGGCTAACATTATCGAACTTTTAACCTGAGCACTTCCTTTCTCTTCAATATAATTTATAGGTCTTAAAAATTTAGATCCACTTATTTTAATTGGTAATTTTTTTTTATTTTGAAAATTAACACCAAACAACTTTAAAGGTCTCACTACCCTAGAGAAATCTCTTCTTGAAAGACTTTTATCACCTATAATTTTTACTTCACAATTATAACCTGCAAGCATACCACATAAAAGTCTTGCTAATGTTCCAGAATTACCGCAATCAATCACTAAGTTTTTTTTGTATTCGAAACCATTTAATCCTACTCCTGAAATTTCGTGAAATGTTTTTTTTTTTTTAATTTTTACTCCAAGAGATTTAACTGCATTTATTTTACTTTTAACATCACCTGACTCTAATAAGTTATAAAACTTTGATTTTCCATTAGCCTGTGCTCCAAGAAGTATACATCTTATGGAAATAGATTTATCTCCAGGTATTACTATTGTTTGGTTAAAACTTGGTATTCTAGAATGAATTTTTATAATATTTTTCATCCTAGATTTAATTTATATTAAAAGTGTCTCCAAAATATAAGCTTTTTGCACTTTCATCTTTAATCAACTCTTTTGGCGGACCATGAGCAATAACTTTTTTATTAGCTAGAATTATTGCTCTGTCTGATATTTTTAATAGGTCTGCTGCAGCATGATCAGAAATTATACAACATCTATTGTTATCTTCTGTTTGTAAATTAACGATCGTTTCTTGTAGATAACTTGTGCTTAAAAGATCAAGCCCTTGAAAGGGTTCATCCATCAAAACAACTTTTGGGTTTGACAACAATGCCATTGCAATACAAACACGTTTTTTTTGCCCACCAGATAAATATTTAGCCTTTATATTTTTAACAGCATCAAGTTCAAATTTCGAGATCATTTTTTCTACCTCAAAAGTTTTGTTCTTTTTTTCTTTTACAACAAGATCAGCGATAGCGTTAAGATTTTGATAACATGTTAAATCTGAAAATACTCCTCCAGATTGTGGAACTATACTAATTTTAAAATCCAATGCCCTTTTGTAAATCGGTACGTTATTAATTTTTTTTTTATCAATGTATATGTTTCCAAAATTGGGTTTTAATAATCCTGTTATTAAATTAAATATCGTAGATTTACCCACACCATTTGGACCTAACATTCCACATATCTCTCCTTCTCTTACAGTCAAAGTTATATTATCTAAAATTTGCCTTTTGCCAAAAGATAAAGATATGTTTTTTAGCTCAATTTTAGGTCTCTCTTTTTTGAATTTCGTAATATAAAATTTTTTTATTATTCCCATTATTTATATAATATATTAATTCTCTCGTTATTTTTAAACATATTCATACTTAAATCTTTAGTCAATATATCAAAATTAATTTTATCAACTTTTAAAGAACTTTCTCTATAAACAAATTGTTTAACATTGTACAAGCTCACAAGATTACTTGCATATAACAAATCTAAATTTTCAGATTCTATGTCGAATTCATCATGTTTAATTTCAACCTTACTAAAAAAATTTGTATCAAAAGAATTTTTATTGTGAAACGCAAAATCTGATGAGATATTTATAGGAGTTTTATCTTTTAAATATATAACAGCCCTTACATCAATTAGCTTTAAATTCTCCTCGTCATCAGGTAGAATTTCAGCTGAATTTGCCTTTAAAATATATTCATTACCAAAAGCGTCGGATGATTTATATTCTAAATTTAGTATTACGCTTTTGTTGGTCTCTGTATCTTCTTTAAAATTATCAGGAGTAACTTCGTTGATAATTTCAGTTTTAATTTGTTTTTGGTAATTTTTCTTATAAAAAAAATTGTAGTAAAAAAGGAAAATAGATAAAAAAATAATAGAAAAAATTAATAATTGAAATACTGTATTTTTTTTCATTAATTTATGTTTGCGTTTAAAATGTGATGAATGTGCAATATCCCGATAGTTTTATTTTTTCTATTATTTTTATGTACACATAAACTAGTTATTTTTTTTTCTGACATTATTGATAGACTTTTGGCTGCCAAAGTATCTTTATCGATACTATAAGGATTTTTTGTCATAATATTCTTTACTTTAAGTTTTAAAAGATCACCTTTTTTTGAACTTGCACGCCTAATCTGCCCATCTGTAATAATTCCAGTGGTAATTTTTTTTTTATTAATTGAGATCAATACTCCCAATTTCTTTTTTGTAATCACATTTAAAGCCTTTTTCATATTAGAGTTTTCATCAATAAAAGGTATTCCTTGCTTTGATATCATTAAATCTTCAGCTGTCCTTAATTGATTACCTAAGCTTCCATGTGGATGAAGTAACTTGAAATTTTTCTGTCCAAATTTTTTAATATTCAAAGATGCTACAGCCAAACAATCTCCAATAGCAATTTGTTCAGTTGTACTACTTGTGGGCACTACATTCAGAGCAGCTTCTTTAACTTTAGGAATTAAAAGTTTTATGTCAGAAGCTTTATAAAGAAGAGAGTCTTTAATTGAGGTTATTCCAATAAGTTTAACTTTGTATCTATTAGCATATTGAATTACTGGTTTTAATTCCTCAGTATTTCCTGAGTTGCTAATTATTATTAGGATATCTCTTTTTGTAATACTTCCCAAATCTCCATGTGAACATTCATTTGCATTAATTGAAAATGAGGGACAGCCTACAGATGAAAAAGTACTACTTACCTTTGAAGCTATCAAATAACTTTTGCCAACTCCGCAAATAATAATTTTTGATTTACAATTCACAATAGCATGAACAGCGTTTTCAAAATTATTATTAATAGATTTTTTTAATTTTTTTAAAGCTGTGATTTCTAGATCGATAACATTTCTCGCAATTTTTTTTAATTTATTTTTTCTCATTTTAGTGTTCAAATGTAGTTATTTTAAATCCACTATTTTCCATTTCAACTAAAATAGGTAATGCTTTTAAACATCTACTATACAACTCGTATCTATTCTCTCTTTTTAACATTTCAATAAGTTTATCTTTAATGTCGAACAAAAATTGCGTATCTTGTGCTGCATATTGTATTTGTTTGTCAGTCAAGTTTCCACCCCAGTCACTCTGTTGTTCCTTTTTTGAAATATCTTTTCCACAGATTTCTCTGACTAAATCTTTATAACCATGATAACTGGATGCTGTCCTAGCTATTTTTGATGCTAGCTTAGTACAAAAAATGTTCGGTGGCTCAACATTTAAATGATGTTTTAACCATAACAAATCTTGTCTAGCATAATGCATTATAAATTGAGTTGAATTTTTCGATAAAAATTTAACCAAATTTGGAGCGTTGTAATTCTCTCTATTCAATTTAATTATATAGCAATCTTTCGACTTCAAACCAATTTGAATCAAAGTAAGAGGATCTCTCCCCAACACCAAACCAAGGGCTTCACAATCAAGTGCGACGACTTCTTCATTATCCAACTTCAAATCTGCAGGTATATCGTTATTAAAAATTTTGATATTCATTTTTAAATTATATATATAATGTATTCAATATTGTCTATTTTAAGATAAATGATCAAAAAAAAAGTACTAATACTCGGCGCATCCGGACAGATTGGAAAACATTTAATTAGAAAACTTACAAAAAATAATTACAAAGCCATTTGTCAGACACGAAATGCACATAAATCTGTTTTTTTAAAAACAAGTGGACAACTTGGGTATATTGACATTTTAGAGCTTAATATATTTGATAGTAAAAAATTAGAACAAGCAATTTCTTCAGCGGATATTTGCATAAATTTAATAGGTATTTTATTCGAGAAAGGAAAAATAAATACATTTAGGAACATACACACTAAATTACCTGAGATAATCTCAAGTATTTGCGAAAAATATAAAGTGCAATTTATTCATTTTTCAGCTTTAGGAATTGAAAAAGCCAAGGACTCTGAATATGCTAGATCAAAAATTAATGGAGAAAACAAAATACTAGAGAACAATAATGAGGCGGTAATTATTAAGCCTTCTATTGTTTTTAGCGTTTCAGACTCATTTACAACCAAGTTTTTAAGTTATCTAAGTTATTTACCTTTTTTTCCATTATACTATGGGGGAAAAACAAAATTTATGCCAATACATGCTTCTGATGTTGCTGACTTAATATATTATGTAGTATCAGAAAATATCAAAAGTAAAAAAATTGAGGCATTGGGTCCCGAAACAATAACATTTAAAGAAATGTTATCTATAATGTTAAAATGTATTAATAAAAAAAAATTGTTGATACCTATGCCTTTATCTTTGGCAAAAATATCTGCCTCCTTTTTGCAATTGATGCCTAATCCTATTTTAACAATTGATCAACTTAAATTATTAAAATATGATAATATAAAATCTGATGGTGCTTTTACAAATACCGATGCGGGTTTACCTGGAAAAATTAAATTTGAAGAAGGTATTATGAGATATTCATATAATTGGAGGGAAGGTGGTCAATATAATTTCAAAAAAATTAATTAAAATATGATCTCAAATTTAATATATATTACGGTTGCAGCTATACTAATATTTGTTTTGTATCTTGCTGTGCAAGCTATTACTAGAGGTGTAGAAGCAAAAAATGAGATTAAAACAGAGAGTTCAGCTGATAATCAGTTAACAAATAAAAATGATAATGTGTACGACCAATTAGTTAAGTTAAAGGAACTTCATGAAAATGGAGTTTTAAATAAAGAGGAATTTGAAAAAGCAAAAAAAAAAATATTAAAGTAAATATTTCAAGCAGATTTTATTTTTTTCTCAATAAACTTAGGTATTTCATCCTCGTCCGTTAATTCGTCTTTTTTAGATTTAACTTGATAGATTAACAATAAATGTAAAGGACAATAGGAAAATTTTTGAACAGTTTTTCTTCCACAAAACAAAGAATGTTTTTCATCAGGATGACCTTCCATATATTTACAAGTCTCATCCGTTAATTCCTCAAGCGTTAAATTTCTTGCTGGCTCAAAATTTTTATCCAATAATAAAGATTGATATTTAAATTTTCTGCCTTTTTTGAAATTATTATTTGATGACCTCTTTACATCTAAATTTGAATTATTTAATATTGTTGGTCTAGTTTTTATTTTTGCACTTAAATTTAATCTGTGAGCTTTTCCAATTACAGCATTTCTTGATATTCCACCTATTATTTCAGCTATTTGACTTGCAGTTTTTCCTGAACCCCATAATTTTTTTAACAAACTTACTTTTTCTTCAGTCCAACTCATAATACATCTAATAGTTGTTTTAAATTTTATATATACTATATGTAGTTAATATTTATGATAAATTATAACAAGTCTTTTTTTTAATTTATTAACAAATTTAATGATTTATATGATCCGTTATGTCTGAAATAGAAACAAAATATCAAATAGGTGTAAGAAGATTTAAAATTAATTGGATTGGCATTTATGCTTTATATTGTAAAGAAACATTAAGATTTCTATCTGTTTATGGACAAACAATAATCGGGCCAGTTATTACCGCATTATTATTCTTAGTTGTATTATCTTTAGCTATAGGAAATGAGAGACCTAGCGTGTTGGGTGTCAATTTTATAAGTTTTTTAGCTCCCGGTTTAATAGCAATGCAAGTTATTTCTCAATCTTTCGCTCATTCATCTTCATCAATTTTAATGGGAAAAGTCATGGGTAATATTGTAGACTTAATTGGTGCGCCCCTGTCATCTTTGGAGGTTACTTTTTCAATAATCGCAGCATCTATAACCAGATCAATAATAATTTGCATTATATCAATAACTGTTTTCTCATTTATTTTACCTATAGAAATAAAAAATTTTTCTATTTTGGTTTTATTTTTAATCTTATCATCATTTATTTTAGGTGCCGCAGGTTTTATAGCAGGACTTTGGGCTGAAAAGTTCGATCATATGGCTACAGTAACCAATTTTTTTATAGTGCCATTATCCTTTTTGTCTGGTACTTTCTACTCTGTAGAAAAGTTACCATATATATTAAAGAAGCTAAGTTATTATAATCCATTTTTTCATATGATAGACGGGTTTAGGTATGCTTTTATAGGATCCTCAGATGGATCAATCTTGTATGGAATATTATATCTTACAATTTTATCTGTAATTATTTGGTATGTAGCGTTCATACTTTACAAAATTGGGTATAAAATAAAATCATAAATGAGTGGATTGGCTAAAAATTATAATCGAAAAAATCTATCCTTTAAAAAAGGGAAAGGTAGTTATTTATATGGCACAGATGGAAAAAAGTATTTAGACTTTGTTGAAGGAATTGCAGTTAACTCATTAGGTCATTCACATCCTAAATTAATTAAAGCACTTACGCTTCAATCTAAAAAAGTTTGGCACGTTTCAAATGCTTTTAAAATACCTGAGGGTGAAAAATTAGCAAAAAAATTGACTAAAAATACTTTTGCTGACTATGTCATGTTTCAAAACAGTGGGGCTGAAGCTACAGAAGCAGCAATTAAAGTTGCAAGAAAATACTTCTATTCGATTGGTAAGCCCAAAAAGAATAGGATTTTATGTATAAAAAATTCATTTCATGGCAGAACAATTGCCGCGATATTTGCTAGTGGATCAAAAAAAATGACTGAAGGTTTTGGACCATCAATAAAGGGATTTGACCATTTCGACTTTGGTGACCATAAGTCATTAAAAAATTCAATAAATAACCAAACTGCAGCTATAATGATAGAGCCAATTTTAGGAGAAGGTGGAATTAAAGTGATACCTTCATGGTGTTTGAGAGAATTAAGAAAAATATGTGATAAAAAAAAAATTCTTCTTATTTTAGATGAAGTACAATGCGGCATAGGAAGATCAGGAAAATTTTTTGCCTTTGAACATTCAAAAATAAAACCTGATATTG
>Ga0160422_10002419_pt1 | contig 11677 bp, 11 predicted proteins | sample Fk160mmetaG_FD_108192 | JGI IMG/M metagenome (GOLD analysis project Ga0160422, IMG submission 108192) | Marine microbial communities from the Central Pacific Ocean - Fk160115 60m metaG | ecosystem: Environmental > Aquatic > Marine > Oceanic > Photic zone | place: The Central Pacific Ocean... | reverse complement strand
CGAGCAACGGCTCGACATGATCGGGGTCGTCACCAAAGCCGTCGGCTTTCATGGCATGGTCGGTGGTCAGGCACTCGATCTGGCTGCGGAACATCAAGCCGTCTCGGTGACCGCACTCAGGGACATACACAGCCTTAAAACCGGTGCGCTCATCTCAGCAGCGGCCGAGGTCGGCTCCATCTGCGGCGGCGCGACCCGCCCGCAGCGCGAGGCGCTGGTGCGATTTGCCAAAGCGATCGGTCTTGCCTTTCAAGTCACCGACGATGTGCTCGACGTTACAGGTGATAGCGCCTCACTAGGTAAAACAGCTGGCAAGGACAAGCGATCAGAAAAATCCACCTATGTCAGCACGCTGGGCTTAGAGGGTGCGCAACAGGAGGCCGACGACTTACTCAGTGAGGCACTGTACGCGCTGGATGAATTCGAGGAGGCCGCGGAGCCGCTGCGAACACTGGCCCGCAAAATGGTTCACCGGGACACTTAATCTTACAGTTCAAGCGGCTTCTAAAAAGTGGCCAACCAATTCATTACACTGGCGGTAATTGGCTTAACCCGATGAGGTATGACACACGCATGCTGACCCGATGTTCGCGGACCCTAACTAGCCGGCCGCAATTGCCATCAGGACCAGGGTCATACACCCGCCGGCCATTGCTCCCGCCGCCACATCATCCAGCACCACGCCCCATACGCCCGGAACGCCGCGCTCCATTGCGCTGACCGGCCACGGTTTAACAATATCGAACAGCCGGAACAGCAGTAGCGACCCAATCAGTAACGGCATGCCGGGCAAATCAAACGTTAAAACAGTCATGGGGATAAGGGCCGCTAGCCACAACCCTGCAAATTCATCGATCACGATTGCAGGGTGATCGATCACACCCCAAGCGACGCCTGCACGCTTGGATGACCACACCGCCAAAGCAGTGAGCCCGAGCCACCCCCACCAGTGCCAGATCACCGACATATCCAACAAGAAGGCCAATAATACCGTAGCGACAATGCTGCCTGCCGTGCCGGGTGCCGCCGGCGACAGCCCGGCACCGACGCCACTTGCGATCAGTGTCGCCACATCGGTAATGGTTGCCTTGGTGGGATCGTCGTGATCAGTGGCGGAAATGGTCATAGCCGATGCGCTCCGGAGTTCGATCACAGCTTATCCCGCTTCCCGCAACAACTCGACCCATCTCCGTGCAGCCGCTCGGCAGGGGCATGCTGCTCGGGAGCGTGAACAGCAACTCGTAGTCGTCGCCGCCCGCCAACGCCCAGTCCAGACTTTGCTCCGAATCCGCCAACGACCCCAGCGCCTCGGAAAGTGGCAACAGAGGACTATCGATTTCGAGCCCAACACCACTCGCCGTGGCGATATGCGCGGCATCTGCCAAGAGCCCGTCGGAGATATCAATACAGGACGTCGCGCAGTTTCGTAGCGCTTCCCCCAACGCCAGACACGCAGACGGTCTGGCATATCGCATCGTCAAAAATGCTGCCGACGACTCATCAACAGCAAGCTGCCCACTGAGCACCGCAAGACCTGCCGCCGCATCGCCCAGCGTGCCGCTGACACAGAGGCGATCACCCACCTTTGCACCGGAGCGCGTCAGATACCGATCTGCCGGCGTCGAGCCGAGCACGGTGACCGTGAGGCTCAGCGGTCCTCGCGTCGTATCGCCTCCCACCAACGGCAATCCTATCGCAGTGCAGACTTCGACAATCCCCCGAGAAAAGCCCTCTAACCAAACCCGATCTCCCTCCGGAACTGTGAGCGCAAGCAACAAGGCCTGAGGTGAGGCCCCCATAGCCGCCAAATCGCTGGCGGCCGCCATCGTGCTCCGGTATGCCACATCGGCAGGCGGGAGCGAGGCCAAAAAATGCACGCCCTCAACAGCCGTATCGGTAGAAATGTGCAGGAGGTGCCCCTCGGGCAACGAGAGCGCGGCGGCATCGTCACCGATACCCAAGCGAACTGATGCGCCTTGATCCAATCCGGAAAAAAAATCTTGAATCAAGTCGAATTCGCTATCTGACATCAGCCCTCTTCCGCGTGCTCCACAGTGCGCAGATCTCTGGCGACCTTGTCGAGCACGCCATTGATGTAACGATGGGAGTCAGTGGCGCCAAACTTTTTTGCCAAGGCGACCGCTTCACTGATGACCACTTTATAGGGCACATCGATGCGGTCTCTGAGCTCGAACGTGCCTAGGCGCAGTAGATTTCTCTCGATGGGGTCCAGCTCTCCAAGCCTGCGATCAAGAACGGGCGAGAACAACGCCTCAAGGGCATCGACATCCCCGACAACACCTTTCAATACTGCGCTGAAGTATTCACCATCGGTGTGCTGAAAGTCGTTATCGATGCGAAACTCAGCCTCGATATCTGCGGCACTGGCCCCCGATAAGGTCCACTGGTATAGCGCCTGCAGGCCGAAGTGGCGCGCTTTGCGACGCTGCGCAGCCAGAGCATTTGGCTGGGCCATCAGTCGCGCAACGTTCGCAGGAGGTTCACCATCTCGACCGCGCTCATGGCGGCTTCAGCGCCTTTGTTTTCTTTATTGTCTGCAGAGCGCTCAAGCGCCTGCTCCAGCGTGTCGACCGTCAGCACACCAAAGGCCACCGGCTTACCCGTGCTCAGTGCCACCTCACCAATGCCGCGGGTACACTCGCCGGCAACATATTCAAAGTGCGCGGTACCACCGCGAATTACGGCACCCAGCGCCACCACAGCGTCGCAATCTGAACGTTGGGCGGCGGCCTGACAGGCCAACGGGATCTCGAAGGCACCCGGTACGCTCACCACTTCGACCTGCTCACCTTCGATACCCGCCGCAGCAAACGCCCCTGTGGCGCCATGGTATAACCCGTTCACGATGTCCTCATTCCAACGCGTGATCACAATGACGTAACGGCCATCGTTACCCGGCACTTGCGACGCTGAATTATCAATCCCCTTACCTGACATCGGTTCGTGTTCCTCAGTGCGATTCGGCGGCGTCTGGCGGTGTCACAAAATCGACGACTTCTAAGCCAAAACCCGCCAGCGCATTGTACTTGAGTGGCGCTCCCAGTAAGCGAATCTGCCCCACCCCCAAGTCACGCAGAATTTGAGCGCCCATCCCTATTTGGTTGTAGGCATCCGGACTGCCAGCTTTGTCACGCTCGGGCTCCCCCAGCAAACGATCTATGTCATGAAGCAGGTCATCGGTGGCCTCGGGCTTGCTAAGCAGCACCAATACGCCACTGCCTGATTCCGCGATCGCTTTGAGGCTGGCATCGAAGGACCATGAAGCATGGCCATCAAGGGTCGTGCCAACCAGATCCCGGAACACTGAAGTGACGTGCACTCTCACAAGCGTAGGCTTGGCCGCATCGATCACCCCCTTTGTCAGCGCCACATGCAGTCGCCCTTGGGTCGTGTCCTGATACGCGGTGGCGCTGAACTCGCCGTACCGGGTTTGCAGTGTGCCCTCACGCACAGCGCGAATGGTTTTCTGGTTTGCTAGTCGGTAAGTCACCAGATCAGACACCTGCCCCACCACCAGCTGATGCTGATCGGCAAAGCCCAGGAGATAATCGGCATCCGCCACAGCGCCATTGTTATCCAGGACTTCCGTGAACACCGCCGATGGCAAGAGTCCGGCAAGGGTCGCCAGATCCATCGCCGCCTCGGCGGGTGCAGTGCGGGTGAGCACGCCCCCCATTGCCGCAGCTATGGGGAAAATGTGACCGGGCTGTACCAGATCAGAGGCCTGGCTCGATGGGTCGACCGCGACCCGCACAGTGCGCGCTCTATCCGCCGCCGAGATGCCCGTGTCGATGCCCGTAGCAGCTTCAATCGACAGCGTGAAGGGCGAGAGTGAATCGTCTCCTTCCACCATGAGCGGGAGCTCGAGCTCCTCACATCGCTGGGGTGTCATGGCCAAACAAACCAACCCCCGAGCCTGACGCGCCATGAAGGCAATGTGCTCGGCTTCGCTGTGCTCTGCCGCCACCACGACAAAGCCCGTCATGCCTCCCGCACTGTTCTCATTCAGTAGCAGACAGCTGTGGCCATGTCGCAGCTCGCTGAGCACCTTATCGATGTCGGCATACTCGGTCACAGTGTCATGACTCCGATGGGGACTGATCGTATTGCATCAATCGCTCGAGATAGCGCGCAATAACATCAACCTCAAGGTTCACTGGACTGCCGGTTTGATAATCGCTGAACACTGTCTCCTCCCAAGTTTGGGGGATGATCGTGAGTTCGAAGCTGGCGCCGTCGACCTGATTCACCGTCAGGCTGGTGCCATCGACGCAAATGCTGCCCTTCATGGCGATGTAGCGAGCCAGGTTTTCTGGCGCAGCGATCGTCACCCGCCAAAAACGCGCATCCTCGACAATGCGCTCAACCTGCCCAACCCCGTCGACGTGGCCGCTCACCAAATGCCCACCGAGTGCCGTTTGGAGCGTCAATGACGTTTCCAGATTGACCGCATCACCAGCGCCTTTGCTACCCAGCGTCGTCAGCGACAGGGTCTCGGGCGAGACATCAGCCCAAAAGCCGTCACCAGGCAAATCCGTCACGGTGAGGCAAACACCGCTCGTGGCGATACTGTCGCCCAGCGAGACCCCAGCCAGCGGCAACTTGCCCGTCTCGATGTGCAGTCGGATATCTTCCTCGCCGGCTTCAATCGCGGCGATCCGTCCGATCGCTTGAATAATCCCTGTAAACACAGTGACTCCTGAATCAGTTGTTGAGCGAGATGCCCCTGTGCGCCAGGCTAGCCTCTCGGGCCGGCAATGATACGCAGATCCGCGCCGATGCGGGTCACCTCATTGATCTCAAATTCCGGCGCCTCAGCCAATGCTGAGAACTTCATTGCCGCCATGGCGCGGGCGTCATCTCCCAACAACTTGGGCGCCTGATAGATAATGAGCCGGTCTACCCAACCGCCTCTGAGCAGCGCGCCCGACAACGTGGGGCCTGCCTCAACCATGATGTCGTTAAAGGCCTGCTCTCCGAGATACTGCACCCAGGCACCGATATCAACGCGGCCTTCGGCGTCCGCATCCAGCTCCACGGTGTGAACTGTCTCACCGAGCGCCACGTTCGCGGTGGTAACCACTGTCGTTTGACCTCCCTCTAAAATCTGCGCGCCAGCCGGTGTGCGGCCCTTCGAGTCGAGCACCATGCGCGCCGGAGGATGCGCCAGAGCGCGATCTTTGGCATCTCCGTCGAGTGGCAACTCATCTGCTCTCAGGGTCAGACGGCAATCATCCGCCAACACGGTGCCTACACCCGTCACCATCAGGTCAGATCCTGCTCGAAGACGCTGCACATCCGCTCGCGCGTCCTCGCCCGTGATCCACTGACTTTCCCCTGAAGCCATCGCCGTCCGCCCATCCAACGACATCGCGATCTTAAGCGTGATGCGCCCATACCCGCGACGCATGCGCAGCAGAAAACCGGCGAGATCTGCCTCGACCTGATCTGCGCCTTCGCCCAACTCAACATCGATGCCTGCAGCGCGCAGCGCGGCAATCCCGCGGCCAGCAACCTGTGGATTCGGGTCCTCAACAGCCACCACCACCCTAGCTGCACCGGCGTCGATCAGCGCACTGACGCAGGGTCCTGTCTGACCCTGATGGCTGCAGGGTTCGAGTGTGACGTAGACTGTAGCCCCGGTGGCGTCACCGGCAGCGTTGAGCGCCATGACTTCGGCGTGCGCCTGCCCAGCCGGTTGCGTGAAACCGGCACCGAGCTCCTGATCATTGCGGACTAACACGCAACCTACCGGAGGGTTGGGCGCAGACCAGTAGCGTGCCTGGCGGCCCAGTTCGATCGCGCGCTGCATCCAGCGGCGATCCTGCGCTTCGTTCACGGCGAGTCGCCTTCGGCCGGCTCGGCCTCCAGTGATTCAATCGCATCCCTGAATTCGGCGAGGTCCTGAAAGCTCCGATAGACAGAAGCGAACCGCACATAGGCAACCTGGTCCAGCGCTTTAAGAGATTCCATCACAGACTCGCCGACTTGCAGCGATTTGATCTCGCGTTCCCCAGTGGCACGCAAGCGGTGTTTGATCTGATCGAGCTCGGCTTCGATGCTCTCGACCGACACGGGGCGTTTCTCCAGCGCACGCAACAAGCCTGAGCGCAGCTTCTCCTCGTCAAAGGGTTCGCGGCTACCGTCTTGCTTGATGACGCGCGGCAGCACCAGTTCCGCCGCTTCGTAGGTGGTAAAACGATCTCCACAATGCAGGCATTCCCGGCGCCTGCGCACTTGGGCGCCCTCTGCCACCAGTCGCGAGTCGATGACTTTTGTCTCGTCGTTGCTGCAGAAAGGGCAGTGCATAGTGTCGGGGGCGCCACGAAGACGCCCATCCCCTTAGCGTGCGTAAACCGGCAACGTGGCGCAAAGCGCCTTAACCTGCTCGCGGACTGTCGGGATAACTTGGCCTGATGTGCCCTCCTCCAGAGAGACCAACACATCGCAGATCCAACCGGTCAACAGTTCGGTCTCCTCCACGCCGAATCCGCGGGTTGTGATGGCGGGGGTGCCCAATCTCAGCCCGGAGGTCACAAAGGGCGAGCGAGGATCGTTTGGCACGGCATTTTTGTTCACTGTGATATAGGCCTCACCCAGCGCCGCGTCGGCGTCTTTGCCGGTGTACTCCTTGCCGATGAGATCCAACAGCATCAAGTGGTTGTCAGTGCCGCCCGATACAATTTTGTGTCCCCGCTCAACGAACGTCGCAGCCATGGCCTGCGCGTTGCGGATCACCTGCTTTTGGTAATCGACAAAGTCTGGCGCCATTGCCTCTTTAAAAGCGACAGCCTTGGCAGCAATCACATGCATGAGTGGCCCGCCCTGCGCGCCGGGAAAAATCGCCGAATTGAATTGCTTCTCCAGCGCCTCGTTGGCCCGGGCCAAGATCAGCCCTGAGCGCGGACCCCGTAGCGTTTTGTGCGTTGTCGTCGTCACCACATCGGCGTAAGGAATCGGGCTGGGATACACCCCCGCTGCCACTAGGCCCGCCACGTGGGCCATATCAACCAACAAAAAAGCACCGACCTCGTCGGCGATTTCTCTGAATTTGGACCAGTCGAGGATCCGGCTATAAGCCGAGAAACCGCCGATGATGAGCTTCGGTTTGTGCGTGACGGCCAATTCGCGCAGCGCGTCATAGTCGATCAGGCCGGTGTCATGGTCGATCCCGTACTGCACCGCCTGATAGATCTTGCCCGAGAAATTGACCGAGGCGCCGTGGGTTAGATGCCCACCATCGGCGAGACTCATGCCCAGTACGGTATCACCGGGCTTGAGGAGCGCCTGAAAAACAGCAATGTTGGCACTCGAGCCTGAGTGGGGCTGCACGTTGGCAAAGTCGGCGCCAAAGAGCGCCTTGGCGCGCTCAACGGCCAAGGTCTCCGCCTGATCAACGAATTCGCAGCCGCCGTAGTAGCGCTTGCCGGGATAGCCCTCAGCGTATTTGTTGGTCAACACCGAGCCCTGAGCCTCCAGCACGCGAGGACTGCAGTAGTTCTCCGAGGCAATGAGTTCGATGTGCTCCTCTTGCCGAACAGTTTCAGCGCTCATGGCGGACCAAAGCTCGGCATCATAGGCTTCAATGGTCTGAGTATCGCGGTCGAGGTACTGCGACAAATGGGTGGCAGCTTGATTCATAGCGGCTTCCTGCGGCTGGGAACGGGTCAACCGTTCCGTGATTTTCAATTGGGGGGGCGAATGGTAGCGGAACACGGCCCCTGCGTCAGGGTTTTGTCATTGTGCCACTACAAACTGTCATGACTTTGCGTTTACGATATTCTGATCGGATTAGGGAGAAAAGCATTGCGAATCAGTATCTTCGGCAGCGGCTACGTGGGATTGGTGCAGGCGGCAGTGTTCTGCGAAGTAAGGCACCAGGTCACCTGCATGGATATCGACCCTGCCCGAATCGAGCGGGTTTAGGGCGAGGTTATTCCGAGCACCCAAATTTGAGGACATCAAAAAGAGGCTCATCACACCGGTGATCATTGATGGCCGAAACCTGCACGCTCCGGCGGATATGGAAGCAGCTGGGATCGAGTACTTCGGTATCGGACGCGGCCGCCCGGTAGCGCGCACTTAAACTACCCGCCTTGTCTTGCTGTTGCACCGCGGGTGACAAATATAAGAGCACTACTCAATCGTCACGGAAACGGTGGCGAGCCTCTTGCCATCCCGTCTGATCTGATCCCACTAAACGCGCTGTGTAGACCCTATGGCGAAAAAATTAATGGCCTTTAAACACTGAAAACCGGCGAGGTCAAAACCAGCGAGTTCCGCGACGCCGACGAGCCCGAGAATCCGAGCACCGAGCACCGAGCACCGAGCACCGAGCGTTTGATAGTCCGAAATAAGACCGAGCAAAAGCTGGAAGATGTGATAAAGCAACCATCTTCGGGGCACGCGAAGAATGAGTTCAACGCAAGCTGCTCTGTGTGATCAGGCGGCTCGCAATGCGGACGAGGCCATAAACCCAAAAACAAGAGCTCCCTTATAGCCATTAGTGCCTGCCTTTCAGTACACTCGACGCCCGCGAAAAACTGGGTGCGGGTATCATCAACGCATGTGTTGCACCCTACTTGATATTGTCGGAGCTCTACTTTGGCACAATACGTCTACACCATGAATCGGGTCGGCAAGATCGTCCCGCCCAAAAAGGAAATTCTGAAGGACATCTCGCTGTCGTTTTTTCCGGGTGCCAAGATCGGCGTGCTCGGGTTGAACGGTGCCGGCAAATCGACGCTGTTAAAAATCATGGCGGGCATCGATACCGAGATTCTGGGTGAGGCGCGCCCTCAGCCGGACATCAAGATCGGCTACCTACCGCAGGAACCCCAGCTCAACTCAGAAAAGGATGTGCGCGGCAACGTAGAAGAAGGTGTTCAGGAAGCCATCGACGCGCTGACAGGTCTGGAAAAGGTGTATGCAGACTATGCCGAGCCTGAGGCTGACTTTGATGCACTGGCCAAAGAACAGGCCCGGCTTGAAGACATTATTCAGGCCAAAGACGCGCATAACCTCGATACACGACTCGATATTGCGGCGAGCGCCTTGCGCTTACCCCCGTGGGAGGCCACCGTAGACACCTTGTCTGGCGGTGAACGTCGCCGAGTCGCACTAGCGAGGCTGCTACTCTCGGAGCCGGATATGTTGCTCCTCGATGAGCCAACGAACCACCTAGACGCCGAGTCAGTCGCATGGCTGGAGCACTTTCTGGAAGACTTCCCCGGGACCGTCGTGGCAATCACCCACGACCGGTACTTCCTCGATAACGCCGCTGGTTGGATTCTTGAGCTAGACCGTGGCCGGGGCATTCCCTATGAGGGCAACTACTCAACCTGGTTGGAAGCGAAGGAAAAGCGGATCGAGCAGGAGCAGCGTCAGGAGGCGTCCCACCAGAAGGCCATCAAGGCCGAACTCGAGTGGGTGCGCTCCAACCCAAAAGGTCGACAGGCCAAAAACAAGGCGCGATTGCAGCGATTCGAGGAGCTGAATTCTCAGGAATTCCAAAGGCGCAACGAGACCAATGAAATCTACATTCCGCCGGGTGCGCGACTGGGCGACAAGGTGGTCGAAGTCAGCGGACTGCGAAAAACCTTTGGTGATCGATTGCTGTTCGAAGACGTGAGCTTCACGGTGCCCAAAGGCAGCATTGTTGGCATTATCGGTGCCAACGGCATGGGCAAGTCGACGCTATTCCGCATCCTGATGGGCCTTGAGACCCCTGACGGTGGCAAGGTCACGGTCGGAGAGACCGTCGAGCTTGGCTACGTGGATCAGTCCCGGGATGACCTCGACGGCAGTAAAACCGTGTGGGAAGAGGTCTCGGATGGTCTTGATATTATCCGTATCGGCAGCTACGAGGTGCCGTCGCGCTCGTATGTAGGGCGCTTTAACTTCAAGGGCTCCGACCAGCAAAAATTTGTCAAAGATCTCTCCGGCGGGGAGCGCAATCGGTTGCACCTCGCCAAGCTACTCAAGCAAGGAGCCAATGTGCTGCTGCTGGATGAGCCCACCAACGATCTCGATGTCGAAACCCTAAGAGCACTGGAGGAAGCACTGCTGGCGTTCCCCGGTTCAGCGCTGGTGATTTCACACGATCGGTGGTTCCTCGACCGAATCGCCACCCACATCCTCGCTTATGAGGATGATGGCAACGTGATTTTCCACGAAGGTAACTATTCGGAGTATGAGGATGACCGGCGACAGCGGGTGGGCGCGGAAGCCGCGGTGCCCAGCCGGGTGAAGCACCGGAAGCTGAAATAACGGTCAGCGGGTTCCGCCGAAAAAAATTCACCAGTGTTCCGCCCAACAGGATGAACAGGGCGCTAGCCCAGCAGCAGAGACCTCGGTCACATCGGCATAGATCTAGCTGAGCTCATCGGGGCAGTCGCTCACTGAGTGGCCTCGAGTGCCTCGGACAAACGCACCACTGAGATCACCTTCAGACCCTTAATCGCCTTTTTCGGCGCGTTCCCCTTGGGAACGATCGCGAGTTTAAAGCCGTGTTTTGCTGCCTCCGCCAATCTTTCCTGCCCACTAGCCACCGGGCGAATTTCTCCAGACAAGCCCACCTCGCCAAAGACCACCCAGTCCCGAGGCAGCGGTCGGTTACGCAGGCTCGACACCACTGCCAGCAAAAGCGCCAGATCAGCCGAGGTCTCCATGACCCGAACACCGCCCACCACGTTGGCAAACACGTCCTGATCGCCCACCTGAATGCCACCGTGTCGGTGCAGCACCGCGAGCAACATCGCGAGTCGGTTTTGCTCAAAACCAACCGTCACGCGGCAGGGGTTGCCCAGTGAGCTGTTGTCGACAAGCGCCTGAATTTCGACCAGTAGGGGGCGCGTGCCCTCCCAGACGACAACAACCGTTGTCCCCGGCGCGGTGTGCTCAGAGCGATCCAGAAAAATCGCGGAGGGATTGGTCACTTCACGCATTCCGGTATCGGTCATCGCGAATATACCGAGCTCGTTCACAGCGCCGAAACGGTTCTTCTGGCCTCGCAGGGTCCGGTAGCGAGAATCATGGTCGCCCTCGAGGAGGATCGAGCAGTCGATCATATGCTCGAGCACTTTCGGGCCTGCAAGACTACCGTCCTTAGTGACGTGACCCACCAAGATCAATATGGTGCCCGTCTGCTTGGCATAGCGGGTCAGCTGCGCAGCGCAATCCCGAACCTGCGATACACTGCCAGAGGCAGAGGTCAGCGTTTCGCTATGCAGTACCTGAATGGAGTCAACAACGAGAATTTTGGGTTTTAGCGACTCAGCCGACGCCAGAATCGCGTCGACATCGGTTTCTGCCATCAGCTGCAGCCGATCCGTCGGCAGCCCTAAGCGATTGGCGCGCAGTGCGATTTGCTCGGGGGACTCCTCACCTGTCACATAGAGCGCGGGGTGCGCCGCTGCCAGCTGACACAGGGCCTGCAGCAGCAGCGTGCTCTTGCCTGCCCCGGGGTGCCCGCCAATCAGGATGCTGGAGCCTGGCACAAAGCCGCCGCCGAGGACCCGGTCCAGCTCATCAAACCCGGAAGCCAGTCGGGGCAGATCGACCACCGCAACATCCTCAAGACGCTGCACAGCCGCCACGGCGCCGGCGTAACCTGACCGGCCTGCTGCGCGAGCCTTGCCTGACTTCGTCGCAGGTG
>Ga0160422_10002418_pt1 | contig 11682 bp, 10 predicted proteins | sample Fk160mmetaG_FD_108192 | JGI IMG/M metagenome (GOLD analysis project Ga0160422, IMG submission 108192) | Marine microbial communities from the Central Pacific Ocean - Fk160115 60m metaG | ecosystem: Environmental > Aquatic > Marine > Oceanic > Photic zone | place: The Central Pacific Ocean... | reverse complement strand
GGGTCTGGAGCAAAGTATTAACGCAGAATCCGAGGCGGTTATGGCCATGCCCGAGGCGCTGTTTTAGACCCTTGGGAACACCCAAGGATGGGACGCGGAAAGGCCGCCGTCGACAGGTAACGCTTGGCCGTTTACATAGGATGCTCGGTCGCTGAGCAAGAAACACGCCGCTTCGCCAATTTCGCTTGGATGGCCATAACGTTTCGCTGGATTGATCTGACCTATCTTATCTTCTTTGCCGCGCTCTCGAGCGAGGTCAAAGGTGGGCTTAGTCATACCGGTTTCAATAAGTCCTGGACAGATGGCGTTGATCCTGACGCCAGTGCCGTAGAGCTGATATGCAACAGTTTGAACGATGCTGATGACGCCGGCTTTGCTCGCTGAATAATCCACCCCACCTGCGTTTGCGCGCAGTCCGGCCACGGACGCGGTGCAGACAATGGCGCCTTGTCCTTGATTTACAAAATGCGGCACGCTGTGCTTAATCGCTAAAAATACGCCTACGGTATTTACCCCTAATGTGCGCTGCCAATCTTCCACGGTCAACTCGGTGAGACTTTTGCGTCCGCCGGATACGCCTGCGTTGGCGTAAATGCCGTCGATGCCACCGAACTCGTCGACGCATTGCTGGATGAAGGCTGAGACGGCCGTTTCGTCGCTGACATCCGCGCGCACCGCAATGGCCGCGCCGTCATTATTTTTGATCTCCTCGACGGTTGAGCTGACGCTGTCGTTGATATCTACGCAGACCACGTTTGCGCCGTAGCCGGCGGCTAAAATGCTTGTGGCGCGGCCGATACCGCTGCCTGCTCCAGTAATGACGATGCGTTTTTCAGTTAGCACGAAGACCCCCTATAACGTGTTTTATGGTGTTTTGTTATTCAGTGCTGTGAAGCCAGCGGTGATTTTGTTGTAAATGCCGTCGAAAGCGCCGTTACTCATAATCACTAGGTGGCGTTTGCGTCCACTTTCGAGTTGCGGCAGTTGAAGTAAATGGTCGATCAATTGCTCTGTGTCGTCCTCGACTTTTGCTTCGATTACGCAGTTCGCGGCGAGTTCGTGTACATCCCATCGGATGTTTTTGCCGCGAAACCAAATAACCCGGTCGGCGGCAGCGCAACAGGTGGTTAAATCATTTTGCAGGGTGCCGAGAGACATAGTGTGTGTTCTGGGCTCAATAATTGCGACGATCTCGTCGGTGCTGGCGTTGTCGCGTAGCCCCTGCAGGGTAGCCCTAATAGCTGTCGGGTGGTGAGCGAAGTCGTCGTAAATTACCGTGCCAGCGTCTTGAAATATGATCTCCATGCGGCGTTTAACGCCGCTGAAATGACTTAAAGCCTCTATCGACACCTCGATCGGCACCCCTGCGTGCCGCGCAGCAGCAATTGCATTTATGGCGTTGCTGCGGTTGTGTTCGCCTTTGAGTGTCCAGTTTATGACCCCTTGGCGAACGCCGTTAAGCAGCACTTCGAATGTCTCGGGATCCGCCATACTTTGGGCGCTCGACCATAAATCTCCAGTGTCTGTTGCCACCGGCCTGCGCGGGGCTTTGTAGCCTATCCGCGCGATTTCGGTCCAACAGCCTTGATCCAGCACTTCGTTGAAGGCCTCGTCGTCGCTGGGCGCTAATACCAGACCACCTGCGGGCACCGTTCTGAGTAGCAAGTGAAACTGTGCCTGAATTGCCGCGATATCCGGAAATATATCCGCGTGATCGTATTCAAGGTTGTTTACGATTAACGTGCGCGGCCGGTAATGTACAAACTTTGAACGACGGTCGAAGTAGCTTGTGTCGTATTCGTCGGCTTCAACGACAAAGAATGGACCGTTGCCGATGCGCGCAGATTGTTCGAAATTGTTGGGGGCACCGCCAATCAAATAACCTGGGTTAAGACCGGCTTGCTCCAAGATCCACGCCAGCATGCTCGCCGTAGTAGTTTTGCCATGAGTGCCCGCGACCGCCAATACCCAGCGGTCGCGCAATACTGCGGTGCCCAGCCACTCTGCCCCAGAGGTATAGCTTAGATTGCGCTCGAGGATGTATTCGATTGCCGCGTGACCTCGAGGCAGGCCCGCATTGCCGACAATAATCTGGTCTGGCGGTGGCTCGAGTTGAGCAGGGTCGAAACCCTCGAAAGCGTGGATGCCGGCTTGGCTAAGTTGGTCGGACATAGGTGGGTAGATGGCGCCGTCGCTGCCGCTGACCTCAAACCCCAGCTGCTTTGCCAGTTGCGCAAGGCTCCCCATGAGCGTGCCGCCGATGCCGAGAAAATAGAGGTGTTTGCTCATGAGGGTGCGCCTAAATAACGGAGAAATTGTCGCACAAATCTGCGGAATCGCAGACAATTCCGCCCCTAATCAACCGCTGTTTCCTGAAGGAGAATTGAATGGTCAAGGCAAATGCCTTTTACGCCCAATCTGGCGGCGTCACGGCAGTCATAAACGCCACTGCTTGTGGGGTATTGCAAACCGCTGCCGAGCACAAAGACGTGATCGGTAAAGTCCTGGTGGGGGCAAACGGTATCGTCGGTGCGTTGAATGAGGAACTGATCGACGCCTCAAAAGAGAGTAAACGTGCTATTGCAGGCTTGCGCACGACCCCTGGTGGAGCCTTTGGCTCATGCCGTTACAAGCTCAAGCCCTATGCTGAGGATCCGCGCGAATACCAGCGTCTGCTCGATGTGTTCAAAGCGCATAACATTCGCTACTTCTTCTACAACGGTGGCGGTGATTCTCAGGATACTGCGAACAAAGTGTCGCATCTTGGTGCCCGCGTAGGGTATCCGCTGCAATGCATTGGAGTGCCTAAGACCGTCGATAATGACTTGCCGATCACCGACTGCTGCCCAGGTTTTGGCTCGGTCGCGAAGTATGTAGCGGTATCGACAAAAGAAGCGGCGCTAGACATCGAGTCGATGTGTGCGACGTCGACCAAGGTGTTCGTATTGGAAGTCATGGGGCGGCACGCAGGATGGATCGCCGCCGCCGGCGCTCTTGCGCGCGAGCAGGCTGGAGATCCACCGCATATTATCTTGCTCCCAGAAGTGCCCTTTAAACAGCAGCAATTTTTGCGTCGAGTTAAAGCAACGGTGGCAGAAAAAGGCTTTTGTGTGGTGGTGGTTTCAGAGGGTGTAAGGTTTGCGAACGGCAAGTTCGTCGGTGAGTCGGGCGCGGCGAAGGACGCGTTTGGTCATGCGCAGTTGGGCGGTGTAGCTCCGGTGATTGCCAACTTGGTAACGTCTAAATTGGGCTATAAAAACCATTGGGCGGTCGCTGACTACCTGCAGCGGTCTGCACGGCATATTGCCTCCGCGACGGATGTTGAACAGGCTTATGCCCTTGGTCGTGCTGCGGTTAAATTAGCTGTGGCGGGTAAGACCGCAGTGATGCCAACGATCGTACGCACTAACGATGCGCCCTATCGCTGGAAGATTGGCGAAGCGAAATTGTCTCGGGTTGCTAATATCGAGCGCTTTATGCCGAAGAGCTACATCAGCAAAGATGGCTTCGACATAACCCCTAAGGCGCTGCGTTATTTAAGGCCGCTGATCGCTGGGGAAGACTATCCGAGATATAAAAATGGTGTGCCAGAATATGTGCGGCTGAAGCAGCAGCGAGTTGCGAAAAAGTTGCCTGCAAAGTGGTAATGCCGATTCGATCGTCGAGATGAAAAGCACAAATAAAAAAAGGGGGGCCGAGCCCCCCTTTTTTTGCCACCTGGAAAAAATCCTAGGCCAATAGTGGAGCAATCACCAAACTGACAATGGCCATCACATTGATAAGGATGTTCATTGAGGGCCCAGAGGTATCCTTGAAGGGGTCGCCAACCGTGTCGCCAACAACTACTGCGGCGTGGACATCAGATCCCTTGCCGCCCAGATTGCCTTTTTCAACGTACTTTTTGGCGTTGTCCCAAGCGCCGCCCGCGTTGGCCATAGTAAGCGCGAGCAGGACACAGCCAATTAAGCCACCGCCAAGAGTTCCACCCAGAGCCTCTGCGCCTAAACTGAAACCAACTACTGGCGGAACAGCTACCGCGATTATTCCCGGCAAAAGCATCCTTTTCAAAGCCGCGGCCGTCGCAATGTCTACGCACTTAGCATTATCCGGCTCAGCGGTGCCCTCCATCAGGCCTGGGATTTCTCGGAATTGCCTTCTGATCTCTTCGATCATATCCATCGCGGCATCCCCCACCGCTGTCATGGTAATGCTGGCGATCAAAAACGGGACCAGGCCGCCAATAAACAGGCCAATGAGAACGTTTGGATCACCAATGTGCAGCACAAAGTCGCCGCCTCTTTCCAAGGTCAGCACCTCGACGAACGCGGCAATGATTGCCAGCGCTGCGAGAGCTGCCGCCCCGATGGCAAAGCCTTTGCCCATGGCTGCTGTTGTATTACCCAGTTCATCAAGCGAATCGGTGATGGCTCTGGTTTCTTCTCCCAAGCCACCCATCTCGGCTATACCGCCCGCGTTGTCGGCCACAGGCCCATAGGCGTCCACTGCCATCGTCATCCCCACGGTGGCCAGAAGTCCTACCGCGGCAACGCCGACTCCATATAACCCAGCCATTTCGGTAGAGACCCAGATGATTGCGCAGATAACAAGCAGTGGCCCGACGACTGACTGCATACCTACAGACAAACCAGTGATCATCACAGTCGCCGGCCCTGTCTTGCCTGATTCAGCGATGCTAACGACTGGATTCGATGCCGTGTAATACTCGGTGATCAGTCCAATACAAATGCCACCGGCCGCGCCGAATAGGACGGAGTACCAGATATTGGTGGTCAAACCAATCATGTCTACAAGGAAGTAGGCCACCACCATAAACAGCACGGTAGTGCCAATCATGCCAAACCTAAGCGCTTTCGCTGGCTCGAAGGTGGACATCGCTCGAACGGCACCAATGCCGAGGATGGAACAGATCAAACCACTGGATGCGAGAGCTAGGGGTAAAAACATCAGCGTTGCCCTGCCATCTCCCTCGCTCATTTCGGGCGCCAGAGCAGATATTGATGCCGCTGCGAGAGTGGAAGCGATGGCGATAGTCGCGATCATAGAGCCCACGTAGGACTCGAAGATATCCGACCCCATACCCGCTACATCGCCGACATTGTCGCCGACGTTATCAGCAATAACGCCAGGGTTTCTTGGATCGTCCTCAGGGATGCCTTGCTCAATTTTCCCAACGAGATCTGCACCAACGTCCGCGCTTTTTGTGTAAATACCGCCGCCTACTCGAGAGAACAAGGCAACGACAGATCCTCCCATACCAAATCCGTGTATATGGTGCGCTGTTTCGGGATCTCCACCAAAGAAATAATAGACTGAGCCTAAGCCTATAAGACCAAGCGACGCCACGGCGAGTCCCATAATAGATCCGCCAAAGAAGGCAACGGAGAGCGCGCTGGCTTGACCGTCGGTATGAGCGGCATTAGTCGTTCTAACATTGGCCTGGGTAGCGGTATACATACCAAACCAACCTGCGCAGGCTGAGGACAGTGCCCCAGCGAGGAAAGCTATTGCTGTAGAGGTCCCCAGCGAGAAGTAAATAGCGATTACGAGCACCAGCGCGAAAATTGCCAGTTGCTTGTATTCTCTCTTCATGAAAACCATGGCGCCTTCATGAATAGCGTCGGCGATTTTTCTCAGAGCCTCTGAGCCAGGATCATAGCTGCGCACGATCATATAGATAATTACGGCAACGACCATGCCGAGGGCGCCAAGTAAGGGCGGCCATATGAAAAGATCAGTCATTTAAGTCCCCAACAGATTGGTGTTTCGGTCTGCAAGAGGACGCAACCATTTGATGTTCCGGACGTCCAGAACGAGCCCCCCCTGCAAAGCTGCGGCGCGTATGATACCAGCGTCGCGGGTGGTTACCACACAGATTGAAGCGAAAATAAGGTTTCTCTGTGCTTCGGTTGGCTCGCTGGCTCTAGCCTTGGGTTAATAGAGTACGCAAGTCGATGATTGCAGCGTTGGCCCGGGATATGTGGGACGCCATAACCAGTGAATGGTTAGCCAATGGGCCAAAGCCGTCGCCATTCAGAACCATCGGACTCCATAGCGTTTCCTGAGTCGGTTCCAACTCTCGAATGATTTGTTTCAGCGACACTCGGGCGTTTTTCTTGTCCAGCACATCGGCAAAGTCGTTGTCGATTGCGTGTAAAATATGGATCAAGCCAAAGGTGAACCCTCGCGCTTCATAAAACACATTATCTATCTGCAGCCAGGGTGTTTTTACGACTTGCTCCTGTGGGCTTTGGGTCGCCTGACTGGCCGCGGTATCGCCAGCGAGAGCAGTGTCCAGTTGACGTTTGCCGACGCTGGCGGAAAGCCTTTGGGATAGGCTGCCTAAGCGGGTTTCGACGGCCGCTAGCCACTGTTGCAGATTGTCAGCACGGGCGTAAAACTGCGCGTTTGCTTCCAGCGGGTTTGTTAGGCGACTACGATAAGCTTGGAAATATTCGATTCCTTCCCGGTATTGATCTTCGGTTTGCGGCAACAACCATGAGTTGTTATCAAAGAAAAACTTAGCTTCTGCCTCGGCGAGGTCTGGATCTTCTGTGGACTGGCTCTGCGAGCGCGAGAAGTCGTTGCGGTAGATCCGGGCGGTGTCGCGTAGCAGGGTTAGGGTGCCGAATTCCCACTCTGGGATGTTATCCATCCACACGCCAGGTGGCATTAGATCATTACTTAGGTAGCCGCCGCGTTTGCTCAGTAGGGTCTCTGCTAGTTCAATAACGGTCGAGGTGGTGATGTAGCCAGTGACCACTTGTTGGCCGTTCGTCTCGGCGTGAGCCAGTGCCGTAGCGCGAACGTCAAATTGTTTCGGCTCGGTGTTCCACCAGAAACCGATTGCGCAGACTAAAACGAGTAAAGCCGTTAGACCGGTGACGATGGTCCGTAGGGTTCCACGAGCTGGCGACTCTACGGGCTTGTCTTTGATCTCATTAGGATCCGCGTCGGCTCGCTGCCAGAATTTCCATCGCATAGGATTATTCTTCATCTGTATCGATTAGTTGCGTGTGCTGGAAGGGAGCCTCCACGATAACCCCGTTTGCCAACTCGATGTTCAGAATGCTGGAGCTTCCAACCAGCTGAGTGTCGAATAACATCAGATGATGGCCACCGCTGGCGAATGCGACCTCGGCACCTGCATCAACGATCGCTTCAGGCAGTGGGCGCATGCGCATTTGCTCGCCGATATTTTTAATCGTGTGCATTTCAATGCGTGAGGCGATGTCGCTGCTGACGCCAACGATAGTGACGCTCTCATCGCTGTTGTTTTTGAAATTAAAATAGCCTGCAGTGACCGCGCGCCCCGGGATGGGCGTACGAATCGTCGTGTTGCTCACTTGATAGAGCCCACTACTGTCAGAGTCGCTCGGCGCGCAACCGGTGGCGCCCAAGAGTAGGGCTGCAACCAGTGCGCTAAAACACACTGCGTGGTACTTAATTAAAAACATGTGGCCTCCACTCTGTTGGGGCTGGAAATTACAATAGCGGCGCTCGGTGCCGGCATTGTTTTAGCACTGCTAAGGCGCTGTTTCAGCAATCTATATACAAATCGCCCCTGAACGTCGCTGGCCACCGCGATGGTGAAACGACAGCGTAAAGTTCGATCCAGTTGCGCCTGCAGCCGCTGCATTTGTTGCACAGTAGCCTGCGGCGCTTGTCGAACGTCGCCGCTAGGTAAATCAATGCGGATGAATTGTGCATTTGCAAGTAAGTTCAGTTGATTTTCCGTGGGCGCGATAGAGGGATGTTGGGGATCAAGCTCGCGTGCGAGCGCCAATGCGCGCTGCGCGGCATGTTGTTGGCCGGCCGCTAGAGCACGTAAAGTGACATCGATGTGGTGTTCGACGATTTGTTCGATTCCGCGCTGGGCAATGGCGCTGTCGGGATCCAGCGCGAGCATTTGTGCGTAAAACTCGGACGCACTGTTGCTGTAAGGCGTGGTGAAGTGCCGGCGATCGATCGCCTCAATGGCTGCATACTCCAGATCCAGCAAGCGGTTTTGTTGTTCTGGTGTGAGTATCTTGGCTGGGGGAAGTGCCGGTGCAGAGCAGCCTAGCAGACCCATACAAATCCAGAGCGCCAGTGCGGATCCGATAAACGGCGACAATAGTTGGTGGCGGTGAATCCTTGGTGCTCTTATCATGCGTGAATCTCGAGCGAATGCTTCAGCAAGTCGCTGGTAGGGTGCTCGGTTAATTCGGGAATGTAATTCATATGGTTTTTTTTCGCGAGCGGGTTAGCGGGCTATTGCGTCGAAACCCCCACCCAAGTGTGGAGCGGAGTGTGCGCAGCGGCGCGGACCTAGGAATGCGATTTTTGTCGCGGTGGCTGGGCCTGACAGCGCTTTGCCTTTCAGCTGTCTGTGTAAGTGCGGTGGACTTCACCCGGACGCAGGCCCAAGCGTTTCAAGAACCCACTTTCTTGCCTGTTGATGAAGCTTTTGTAATTCGCGCTGACCGAGCGGATTCGGGCGCTGTACAGATCACGTGGGATATCGCTCCTGGCTATTATTTGTACCGTCATCAGTTCTCGGTTCGAGTTGATGATGTGGAGATGGACGCCTTGCAGATTCCATCGGGCGTGGAAAAGTTCGACGAATTTTTCGGCGATGTCGAGGTCTACTACCAATTTGCTGAGCTGACATTGGCGGACAACGTTGTGCTCGAAGAGGGCGCTCGGCTCGCGGTAATGTATCAAGGCTGCGCCGATCTTGGGCTTTGCTATCCACCAGAGCAACGCCATTACATCCACACAATGGGGCGTTTGCTGCCCGCTGCTGCGGGGCTGAGTGCGGTGGAACAGCCGCCACAGGTCGTGGGAGAAGATCGAGCGCTAGCGAATGTCCTTGCCGAGGCCAGCCTTATTACGGTCTTGGCGGTGTTTTTTCTCGCCGGCGTAGGGCTGACCTTCACCCCCTGTGTGTTTCCAATGTTGCCCATCCTTTCAAGCATTATCGTGGGACAGGGCGCAGATTTGGCGAAACGGCGCGCGCTATCGTTGTCTGCAGCCTACGTGCTTGGCATGGCGCTTACTTTTGCGGGTGTCGGCTTGTTGGTCGGTTTGTTTGGCGCGGAGTTAAATTTGCAGGCGAAGCTGCAGTCCCCGGTTGTGCTGATCTTATCGGCACTAATTTTTACACTACTCGCCGGGGCCATGTTCGGGCTCTATGAGCTGTCGTTGCCCCAAGGCTTGCAGCAGTGGTTGGACGATCGAGCACGCGCACAGCAAGCGCAGGTGGCCGCCGGCAGCAGTCACCGAGCAGTGTTTGTGATGGGCGCGCTGTCCAGTTTGGTGGTGTCGCCATGCATTACGCCACCCCTTGCCGGCGCTTTGATTTATCTGTCGAATACTGGCGATGTAGCGTTAGGAGGCGGCGCACTATTTACCCTAGCGCTGGGTATGGGCGTGCCGCTGATGATCGTTGGGGGCACTGGCGGGCACTGGTTGCCGCGGGCTGGCAGCTGGATGGATCTGGTCAAAGCCGCGTTCGGGGTTGGATTGCTGGCTGTTGCTATCTGGTTACTGGCGCGATTGCTGCCACCTGCATTAGTTCTGCTGTTGTGGGGCGGGTTGTTAATCGGCTGCGGGGTGTTTCTCGGCGCATTGGTCTTCTCAGAGCAGAAACAAGGTCAAAAAAGCCTTCAGGTCGTCGGTATCATTGCCTTGGCGTGGGGTGTTATGTGCGTTGTCGGTGCGGGTTTAGGTGGCACAGACCCGCTAAAACCACTCGACGCATTTGCCCGCGATACGCGTTTAGATGGCGGCAGCGAACAGGCACTTGAGTGGCGCGGAGTGAAAAGTCTTGCGGACGTTCGGCAGGCTGTGCAGGTTAGCCAGAGGCCGGTGTTATTGGATGTCTATGCCGATTGGTGTGTCTCTTGCAAAGTCATGGAAGAAGAAGTCTTTCCAACCATGGCGGTGGCGCCCTTGCTCGGTCGTTTTCAACTGTTGCGGGCAGATGTGACGCGCAATGATGCTTTAGACCGAGAGTTACTCAATCACTATGGTCTCTTTGGGCCGCCGAGCCTAGTCTTTTTTCGGTCAGATAGCAGCGAAATCGACGAATTTAGATTACAAGGGGAGGTGTCAGAGCAGCAACTAGCGCCCCATCTCGAAGCTGTTTTGTCCAGATTTGATGCAGGAGCCGATTGAAACTTCGCCTAAAATGCTACTAAATGAGAAAAATTGGGGCTAAATTCGGATAAGTTCGAAAATGCCCGTCAGAGATTCATTATGTCACAACAGCGCTATCGATTATTATTGCTAAACGGCCCGAATCTGAACTTGCTGGGAACCCGCGAGCCCGATGTATACGGCCAGCAAACGTTGCCGCAGATCGAGCAAGAGCTGATCCAGCAAGCGCACGCCGGGGGCGCCGAGCTGTCGGCTCTGCAAAGCAATGCCGAGCACGAATTGGTCGATGCGGTGCAAGCCGCGGCGGCCGGAGGGGTAGATTTTATTTTGATCAACCCGGGAGCGTTTACTCATACCAGCATTGCCTTACGCGACGCGTTTCTTGGTGTAGGTATTCCTCTGATCGAAGTGCACCTGTCGAACATTCATCGGCGCGAGGAGTTTCGGCAGGTCTCGTATTTTAGCGACATTGCCGAAGGGGTTATCGTCGGTTTGGGTGCCCAGGGCTATGCATTGGCGCTGAGCGCTGCGTTATCGATTTTGCAGAATCAGGAGAGTTAGATGGACTTACGCAAAGTAAAAAAACTCATCGAACTCGCCGAAGAGGCGGGGCTTGCAGAGCTGGAAGTCACCAGTGGCGATGAGTCCGTGCGCATTGCGTTAGCGCGGCCAGCGAACGTAACAAGCGCCCCTGAGGCTCCGCCAGACGTGCCTCCAGCGATACCGCAGCCGTCGAGTTCTGGCAAAACAACATGGGTTCCCGCACCCATGGCTGGCACGTTCTATCAAGCAGCCAATCCCGAGGCAGAGCCGTTCGTACGCGTGGGTGATGTGGTCCAGGCCGGCGATGTGCTGTGTATTGTGGAAAGCATGAAGATGATGCACGAAATCAAAGCACCCATAGGCGGATCGGTCGTGGCCGTTTCAGTGAGCAATGGGCAGCCAATAAGTACCGGCGATCCTCTGTTCGAACTTTCGTGAGTTGGATCCAATTGCAGTGGCAGCTGCAATCAGATCAAGTCGCGGAGGCTGAGATGTTGTTAAATGACCATGGCGCAGCGGCGGTGGTGCTGGAAAGTCTGGCGGACGAGGTGGTGTTGGAACCTGACCCCGGTGCAACTCCGATATGGCAGTCGGTGCTGGTGAAAGCGCTATTTCATCTCGATCTCAACGTGGCAGAGCTTGGCGCGGCATTGAAGAATTTCGATCCGCAGCTCCATGCTCATTGCGAATTCGACTTCATCGCGGAACAAGACTGGCAGGCGTCGTTGCGCCAGCACGCGGTCGAGCAGCGGTTTTCGGAGCGCCTGTGGCTGCTGCCAAAGTCCACGGTGTCGGAGCCAGCGCCCGATGGCATCGTCCGTCTGTATATGGACCCCGGGCTGGCATTCGGCAGCGGCAGTCATCCTACCACGCGGATGTGTTTGAGCTACTTGGCGGGCGCGATCCAACCGGGCCAGAAGGTGCTGGATTTCGGCTGCGGCTCCGGAATCCTCGCGATTGCGGCGGCCCTACTCGGCG
>Ga0160422_10002417_pt1 | contig 11683 bp, 17 predicted proteins | sample Fk160mmetaG_FD_108192 | JGI IMG/M metagenome (GOLD analysis project Ga0160422, IMG submission 108192) | Marine microbial communities from the Central Pacific Ocean - Fk160115 60m metaG | ecosystem: Environmental > Aquatic > Marine > Oceanic > Photic zone | place: The Central Pacific Ocean... | reverse complement strand
ATAAACCATAACCTGACTTTGCTTCAATTGTTGTAGTTCCATTTTTAAGAAAAAAAGGTATTTTCTTTTCACAATCTTTAAGAATTTCTTCTTTTGGTGTTTTTCTAAATAAATTAATAGAAGATTTTATTCCACCTCCTGAATTGGCAATATCAATATAGGATTGACCGGAAATTCTTTTTGAAAAATCATCTGCTCTATTCGATGCAAATATCAGATGTGTATGCGAATCAATAAACCCAGGAGATAATAAAGCGTTATTTGCATTGATTTCATAATCAACTTCATAATCTATATCTTCAAAATTTATACTATCTATTTTATCATCTTTTATTATAATGTTTTTTGGTGTTTGAATTACAACATCATTTCTATCATCATCAAATGTTGCTAAATATTTTATGTTGTAGATTTTTGTTAGCATATTATTTTGGAATTTTTAGATTTCTTTCCTTTGATATTTTCAATGCTTTTTCATAACCAGCATCTAAATGACGAGCCACCCCAATCCCAGGATCATTTGTCAAAACTCTATTTAACCTTTGCTTCATATGTTCAGTACCATCTGCAACGATAACCAAGCCTGAATGAATAGAGTATCCAATACCTACTCCACCTCCATTATGAACAGATACCCAAGATGCTCCTCCTGAAGTACTTAATAGTGCATTTAAAATAGGCCAATCTGCAACTGCATCTGAGCCATCTTTCATTGATTCGGTTTCTCTGTTTGGAGATGCAACAGAGCCAGAATCTAGATGATCTCTACCAATTACAATTGGTGCTTCTAACTCACCATTTGCTACCATATCATTTATTGCCTCTCCAAAGATATTTCTTTCTCTATATCCCAACCAACATATTCGAGCAGGTAGTCCTTGAAATTTAACTTTTTCTTGTGCCATTCTAATCCATCTTTCTAAAGCCTTATCATTTGGAAATAGTTCTAAAACTTTTGCATCAGTTTTATATATATCATCAGGATTTCCAGAAAGAGCTACCCATCTAAATGGCCCCTTGCCTTCACAAAATAGTGGCCTTATATATTCTGGGACAAATCCAGGAAAATCAAAAGCATCACGAACTCCAGCATTTTCCTTAGCTTGGCCTCTTAGATTATTTCCATAATCAAATGTAATGGCTCCTCTACTTTGTAATTCTAGCATTGACTTACAATGTTCACCCATCGTTCTATATGATTCTTTTATATATCTATCTGGATTTTCAATTCTTAATTGGTCTGCTTCTTTCAGTGACATATTATTAGGCACATATCCATTTAACTCATCATGAGATGATGTTTGATCTGTTAGTATATCTGGAATTATATTATCATTTAAAAGTTTTGGTAGAATATCTGCTGCGTTTGCCAATAAGCCTATTGATATAGCCTCACCTTTATTTTTATATGTGATGGCTTTATCTACAGCTTCAGAATAATTATCTGTCCAGCAGTCTAAATATTTTGTATCTAAACGCTTTTGTATTCGATTCTTGCATATCTCAATACTAATATTTACACCTTCATTCATTGTAACCGCTAATGGCTGTGCTCCTCCCATACCACCTAATCCAGCAGTTACTGTTAAAGTATTTTTAAGTGATCCATCAAAATGTCTTCTTGCTACCTCAGCGAGAGTTTCATATGTACCCTGAAGAATACCTTGTGTACCTATGTATATCCAACTTCCAGCAGTCATTTGACCATACATCATTAATCCTTTTTTATCTAAATCTCTGAAATTTTCCCAATTAGACCATTTAGGAACAATCATTGAATTAGATATTAAAACTCTGGGAGAATATTCATGAGTTTTAAATACTGCAATAGGTTTTCCTGATTGAATTAATAATGTTTCATCATTTTCTAATTCTTTTAGTGCAGATACTATTTTATCATATGATTCCCAATCTCTAGCTGCTTTTCCATAACCACCATAAACAATTAAATCTTTTGGAGATTCTGCAACATCTGGATCAAGGTTATTTTGTAACATCCTTAGAGCCGCTTCTTGCTGCCAACCCTTACAGGATAATTTAGTGCCTATATTTGCTGAAATATTTTTTTCTTTATTCAAAGTCTAATCCTCTATTAAATATTTATTATTTAAGTATTCATATTTTAAAGATGCTAAGTCAAAATCATCATTTATAATTGTGCTGTAAGAAAACAAACATATCTTACTATATCCACTATATTTTGACAAAATAATTTTTCTTGAAATCATGGGTATAGATTGATTATAAATAGCGATACCCATTAAAACTTTATCCTTATTATTTATCTGTGTACTTATTTTTTTAATATTATCAATAAATATCTTTTCATCTATTGTATAATTCATTGGTATTATAAAATCAAGAATTCCATCATTAATCCATTTTACCCAATCCTGTGACCATCTATTTTTTGCCTCTAAGGGATTTGGTTTTACCGCAGCACTTAATAAAATATTGGAATTTGTTGAATTTATAAAATTTTTAATATCTTTTAGTAATGTGGTTATATTTTCTTGATTAAAAGTACTCCATAAATTAATAAGAGAATCAGTTTCAACCTTGCTTAATCCTAATTCAGTATAATTTTGAATTACAAGTTTAGGATTAAAAAAATATTCCTTTTGAAATTGACTTATTGCTTCATCATTAAATCCATGATTTTTATCATTATGTCTTATATAGTCAAAATGTATTCCTGCTAGATTTGGATATTTTTTTATTAATTCTTCAATGATGTCAAATAAATATACATTAACCTCAGGATGACTTGGTGATAAGTAAATACTATTATCTAATTTAGTATTTTGAGATGTATTGTCTATCCATTCAGGATATTTAAATAAAATATGCTCTTTATCAAATGGCGGTTTTGGTGAAGTCCATACTAAGTAGGTGTTAATCCAAGCATGAATTTCTATGTTTAACAGGTCACCAAGTATTAAAGCATATTCTAAAGGATCTAAATTTTCATCTACATTTTGATTAAAAGTTACTAATTTTGATTTATATAACGCATCATCTCTGGAGCGTACCTGTAAGAAAATATCTTTTATATTATTTTCAAATGCATAGAATATTAATGACTCAATTGAGGATTTAGAATATAGATGATGACGTTCGACCCATATTGATGTATTAAAATCTCGATCAAATGAGAAAACAAAATTAGATATTATAATTAAAAAAAAATATTTGCTATTCAGAAACTGAACTACTGTCTTCATCTACTTTTGTATCCGAATCAAGAGAAACAAATTCAATAATAGACATTGTTGCATTATCATTTTTTCTGTTATCTAATTTAATTATTCTAGTATATCCACCAGAACGATCTGAATAGTTAGGAGCAATATCATGAATTAAGATATTAGCCATCTTTTTTCCTAATTTTCCTGGTAGTTTTTGAGTAATTAATCTATGGCTAGATAAATTTCCTTTTTTAGCATATGTAACTAATCTTTCAACAAAACTTTGAAGTTCTTTGGCTTTTGGAAGAGTAGTCTTAATACTTTTATGCTCTATTAATGACATTGCAAGATTTCTTTTTAATGCAATTCTATGACTTGCAGTTCTATTTAATTTTCTACCTTTTACTAAATGTCTCATATTATTACTCTATATTCATATATTGTGAAATATCCATGCCAAACTCAAGTCCCAATTCACTAAGTTTTGCAACTAATTCCGTTAATGATTTACGACCAAAGTTTTTAAATTTGAGCATCTCGCTCTCATCTTTAGAAACTAATTCTCCAATAGTTTTTATCCCTGCAGCTTGTAGGCAATTATGGCTTCTAACTGATAATTCCATCTCATCTATTGTTTTTAATAATAGATTCTTAGTTTCAAGAGCTTCTGATAACTCCTTATCATCAACAGCCTTAATTGCTTCTGAATCATCAAAAAGGAAAAAACCATAATGATCTCTGGCAATTGTAGCTGCATGATTCATCGCATCTTTAGGATTAGTTGAACCATCTGATTCAACTGTTAAAGATAATTTTTCATGTCCTTCAGAAGAAGTAGCTATAGGATCAACATTCCAAGAAACATTTAATATCGGATTAAAAAGAGCATCAATAGCTATTGTTCCAATTGTATCATCAGATCTTTTATTAGAATTTGCTAATGAATATCCTCTACCTCTTTGAACTCTCATTTCTATATCAAATTTTTTATCTGATGTTATTTCTGCAATATGGTGGTCAGTATTTAAAACTTCAAAATCATTCAAATGCTTGTTTAGTTCTTTACCTTTAATCACAGAAGGGCCTTGAATTGAAAAATTAATTGTTTCAGGACCTTCATCCTTCATGCCAAAACGTAATTCCTTGAGATTTAGAACTATTTCAGTCAAGTCCTCTTTTACTCCATCAATAGCTGTAAACTCATGCTGTACACCGTCAATTTTAATAGATGTAATGGCAGCACCAGGGATTGAGGTTAATAGAATCCTTCTTAGGCTATTTCCAACAGTAACACCATAACCTCTTTCAAATGGTTCGGCCTCTAGAGAAAGAGAAGTTTCGTTTTCATTAAGTATTTTAACATTAATATCAGAAAAATGTTTATTCTTAGACATATTTATTTACCCTTATAATTATTTTGAATACAATTCAACCACTAACTGTTCATTAATAGGTTCAACTATTTCATCTCTTTGAGGAGATGATAAAAAACTACCTTGAAGTTTCGCTTTATCTATCCCTAACCATGGCATAGGATTATCACCTTGAATTTTTCTAAGTGATTCTTGAAAAATCTCCATTTTTTTACTTTTATCCCTCACTGTTACAAAATCACCTTCTTTCAATTGAAATGATGGTATGTTAACAACTCTATTATTTACTAAAAAATGTTTATGAGAAACTAACTGCCTTGCTGATCTTCTTGTTGGGGCAAAACCCAATCTAAAAATAGTATTATCAAGTCTTGACTCAAGCATAATTAATAAATTTTCACCAGTAGGACCGTCTTTTTTTTGAGATTTTTTAAAATAATTTCTAAATTGTTTTTCAAGTAAACCGTACAAATATTTGATTCTTTGCTTCTCTCTCAACTGAATTCCATAATTTGAAAGTTTTCTTCTTCTTGAATTACCGTGTTGTCCTGGTGGATAATTTTTTCTCGGATTTCCAAATTTAGGTGACTCAAAGACTGGAAATTCTAATCTTCTACAAACTCTTGCTCTTGGTCCTGTATATCTAGCCATATTTAAATTATACCCTTCTTCTTTTAGGTGGCCTACATCCATTGTGTGGAATAGGAGTCATATCTGTAATACTAGTTATATTTAATCCTGCTGCACGCAAAGATCTTATTGAAGATTCTCTACCTCCTCCAGGTCCTTTAACCCGAACTTCTACTGTAGTTAAACCTCTATCAATTACTTCTTTTGCTAATTCTTCAGCTGCTTGCGAAGCCGCGAATGGAGTACTTTTCCTTGAACCTTTAAAGCCAAGAGATCCTGCACTTTTCCAGCCGATTGCATTACCATTTTTATCAGTTATTGTTATAATAGTATTATTAAAAGTTGCTTTTATAAAAGCAATGCCATCACTTGCTACTCTACTTTTTTTCTTTACTCTAGCCAAATTTAACTCCTTTATACAGCTTTCTTCTTACCAGCAACAGTTTTCTTCTTACCTTTTCTTGTTCTGGAATTATTTTTTGTGTTTTGTCCTCTCGCTGGAAGTCCTTTTTTATGTCTTGTACCCCTATAGGTTCCAATATCCATTAATCTCTTAATATTTCTAGTTATTTCACCTCTAAGTTCACCTTCAACATTATAGTTTTCTGAAATTTCATTTCTTATTGCAATTATCTGCTCTTCAGTGAGTTTATTTACTCTGATATTTGGATCTACGGAGGAAGCGCTTAATATTGCTTTTGCTTTAAATGCTCCAATACCATAAATATATTGTATTGCAAACTCTACTTTTTTATTTCTTGGTAAATCTACACCTGCAATTCTTGCCATTGATTGTTATCCTTGTCTTTGCTTATGTTTTGGATTTATGCAAATAACTCTGAGAACACCTCTTCTCTTAATTATTTGACAATCTTTACACATTTTTTTTATTGAAGCTCTTACTTTCATTGCATTTAGTCCTTATATCGGTAGGTTATTCTACCTCTAGATAAATCATAAGGAGATAATTCTAACTTTACCTTATCATTGGTTAATATCTTAATATAATTCATTCTCATTTTTCCTGAGATATGAGCTAAAATTTCATGACCATTCTCTAACTTTACTCTAAACATAGCGTTAGGCAGAGTTTCTAGAATAGTACCATCAACTTCTATATTTTCTTCTTTTGCCATTATACTGTCAAAATCCTTGGTCCATCTTTATCAACTGTTATTGTATGCTCAAAATGAGCTGATGGAGTGCCATCTTTTGTACATATAGTCCAATTATCTGTTTTGGTGAATATTTCATCAGTCCCAAAATTAATCATTGGTTCTATAGCAAAACACATTCCTTCTTTTATTAAATCTCCAGTATTTTGCTCTCCATAATTTGGTATTTGAGGTTCTTCGTGTAATTCTTGACCAATACCATGACCTACTAAATCTTTAACTACACCAAACCCAAATGATTCAGCATAGGATTGAATAGCATGACCTATATCACCAATTCTATTGCCTGGCTTTGCTTGATTAATACCTTTCATAAGACATTCTTTTGTTACATCAATTAGTTTTTCTTTATCAGAATCAATATCTCCTACTGGAAATGTCTTTGCATGGTCTCCGTAAAAACCTTCATGTATTGATCCAACATCAATTCCGATTATATCACCCTCGATTAATTTTCTATTGCTTGGTACTCCATGGACAACTTCATCATTAATTGAAACACACAATGTGCCAGGAAAACCATACAATCCTTTAAACGCAGGTTTAGCCCCTTGATCTAGAATGAAATTTTCTGCGAATGCATCTAATTCTAATGTTGTTACACCAGGTTTAACCAAATTTTCAAGTTCAAAAAGTAAATCTCTTACTATTTCAGCAGCACGACTCATTTTTTCAATTTCAGTTCTAGATTTAATCTTAATCATGATATTAATATTTTCTTTTACTTCTTCCTTGAATTTTACCTGACTTGAGAAAGCCATCATAATGCCTGGTAATTAAATGTGACTCTATTTGCTGAAGAGTATCTAATGCTACTCCAACTAAAATTAATATACTAGTTCCACCATAAAACATAGCTAAGGAAGGATCCATTCCATACTTCATCAAACCAGTTGGAATAATTGCTACAAAAGCTAGGAAGAATGAAGCTGGTAAAGTTACTCTTGTTAAAATGTTATCAATATAATCTGCTGTTGATTTTCCAGGTCTAACGCCAGGTATAAAACCACCATTCTTTTTCATATTATCTGCAACATCAACAGGGTTGAATGCTATTGCAGTGTAAAAATATGTAAAAATAATTATTAAAATTGCTAAGAAAATAGCATAAATCCAGCTATCTGGACTAAAATTTGTAATAAACCATTGACCTAATGATCCAGAAAACATTGAACCAATGGTGTTTGGTAGAAACATTAAAGCCTGTGCAAAAATAATCGGCATCACACCCGCAGTTAAAATTTTCAATGGCAAATGTGTAGCTTGGCCACCATACACTTTTCTGCCCACAACTCTTTTTGCGTATTGGACTGGAATTTTTCTTACACCAGTAGTAATCATAACAACAAATAAAGTTATTACTACCATCAATAAAATAGCTGGAATTACAGAAGTGAGTATATAGGCTGAGGGTTGTTCAGCTATTTGTGCCATTTGTATATTAAAAACATGAGGAGCTTGAGCTAAAATACCAACCATAATTATAAGTGAAATTCCATTACCCAATCCATGATCAGAAATTTTTTCTCCTAACCACATCACAAAAACTGTTCCTGTAACTAAAGTAACAATAGTAACAAAATAAAACATAAAGTTTGCATTAGGTACAACAGGCTGAGCTCCACCAGCCATTTGAAATTCTTGACTTGCGAGAAACACAGATACACCCACAGATTGCAATAAAGAAATTAATACTGTTCCATATCTGGTAAGTTGGATAATTTTCCTTCTACCTTCTTCACCTTCTTTATTAAGACGTTGGAAGTATGGCACTACTGAACCCAAAAGCTGAATTATAATAGAAGCAGATATATAGGGCATAATTCCAAGTGCAAAAACTGAAGCTTGAGAGAAAAATCCACCTGCAAACATATCATATAGACCTAATATTGTAGATTTGTAAGTTTCCATAACTCTTTGAAGAACTACCCTATCAAGCCCAGGTAAAGGTACGTGCCCCCCAAGTCTATACACAAGAAGCAAAGCAGATGTAAAAGCTACTTTTTTTCTAAGTTCAGGTATGTAAAAAATATTTATGAAACTTTTGATCATATAATATCAGCCTTTCCTCCAGCTTTTTCAATTTTACTTTTAGCGGAATCACTATAAAAATCTACTTTAATGTTGATTGATGAATTAACCTCTCCATCACCGAGTACTTTAACCTGAGAATTGACATTTTTTATTAAACCATTTTCTTTTAAAATATTTTTATCAATATCTTTTAAATTTAATTTTACTAAATCACCCAAATTAAGAATTTGAATATTTTTTTTATTTTTTCTAAGGTGATTAAATTTACCATTACCCATACCACGTTTAGGTAATCTTCTGGCTAAAGGTGTTTGTCCACCTTCAAAATGCAATTTAGCTTTTGTTCCTGACCTAGATTTATAGCCATTGTGGCCCTTGCCTGCAGTTCTTCCCTGTCCAGTAGCATTACCTCGTCCAATTCTTTTTCTATTAGAGGTAGCCCCTTTAGCTGGTTTCAAATTATTCAAACCCATTATATTTCCTTTGTTTTAATCAAAAATTCAATAGTTTTTATCATACCTTGAATCTGAGGATTAATATTTTTGACTACAGTTTTATTCATTTTAGTTAAGCCTAAAGCCTCAAGAGTTTTCTTAACATTAGGTTTGTAGCCAATTGGGCTTTTAACTAGTTTTATCTCAATTTTTTTAATTGCCATCGATGTTAACCCCTAGCTAAAAAGTTGTTTTAAGTTAATTCCTCGATCTCTAGCCACCATAAGAGGATCCCTAAGTTCCATTAATCCTTTTTGTACTGCTTTGACAACATTTACAGGATTCGAAGAGCCAGTTACTTTTGATAAAATATTTGTAATACCTACCAACTCTAGAACCTGTCTTACCGCACCACCTGCAATAATACCAGTTCCAGGCGATGCTGGCTTAAGAATTAGTCTCACAGATCCATATTTAATTTTTAACTCATGAGGTATAGTTGAATTAATTATTGGTGCTTTAAAAATATTTTTCTTTGCATCCTCTTTTGCTTTGTTCACAGCAGATGCTACATCAATAGCCTTTCCAAAACCTAAACCTACATGGCCGTTTCCATCACCAACAGCAACTACACTATTAAATCTCATAGCTCTTCCACCTGTAGTTGCTTTTGATATTCTTTTTATTGAGATTACATTCTCATCTTTCAAATCAAGCTCTGCAGGATTAATAAATGTTCTCATCATGCTCCTTTTCTAAATTTTTATTCCGTTATCTCTAAGCGTATCTGCTATAGCTTTAACTCTTCCATGGAATCTATATCCACTTCTATCAAAAACAACCTGATCAATTTTTTTTGTTTTTAATTTCTTTGAAAGATCATTAGCCACAATATTGCTTACGTCAATTTTATTTTTACTTTTAGCTATTTCTTTAGCTATACTTTTATCGAGACTTGAGGAAGAACAGATAGTAGAATTAGTTTTATTATCAATTAATTGAACGGAAATATTTTTATTAGATCTAAAAATAATAATTTTTGGACATTTCAATTTTTTATTAATTTTATAAGCAATTCTACTTTGCTTGTTTTTCCAATGATTTCTTTTAGTTATAACTGACATCTATGCTCCGACTGTTTTTCCTGCTTTTCTTCTAATGTGCTCATCAGAATATTTAACTCCTTTGCCTTTAAATGGCTCAGGCTTTCTTAAACTTCTTATTTTTGCTGAAACTTCTCCTACTTCTTGTTTATCAATACCTTTAACAATAATCGTAGTATTATTTGGAGTTTCAAAGGTTATAGTATCTGGTTTTTCAAAATAAATAGGATGAGAATACCCCAGATTAAGAAGTAAAAATTTATTACTACTTGCATCTGCAGTATATCCAACACCCACTAGTTGTAATTCTTTTTTATATCCTTCAGAAACACCTTCAATCATATTAGAAACTAGAGCTCTTGTTAGTCCATGCAGCTCTTTGTTTATTTTAGAATCGTCTTTTCTAGCTACAATCAAACTATCATCTTTAATTGTTATGTTAATACCATCCTTAAAATTTAATGATAACTCGCCCAAAGGTCCTTTAGCAGTAATAGAACTGCTTTCAATATTTACTGACACCTTTTCAGGAATTACAATTTCTTTTCTTCCGATTTGAGACATTATAAAATATTTTCCTTAGTTTTACCAAACATGGCAGAGGACTTCTCCACCTACGTTTAATGTTTTAGCTTTTTTATCCGAAACAACACCCTTGGAAGTGGATAAAATTGCTATACCCATACCATTTAATACTCGTGGTAATTTATCTGAACTAACATAATTTCTACATCCTGGCTTACTTATTCTTTCAATACCATGGATGACTGGATTATTATTCTGATCATAATTCAAGAAAACTCTTAAACTATCCTGCGTTTCATCTTTAATCAATATATAATCTCTTATAAAATTTTCTTCCTTAAGAACATAAGAGAGTCTAATCTTTAATTTTGATACAGGTATATCTGTCCAAGGTTTTAATGCCATTTGAGCATTTCTTATTCTTGTTAAAAAATCTGCTACTGGATCTGTCATCGTCATAAGTAATAATTTCCTTTTATTTTACCAACTAGCCTTTGATACTCCAGGAATCATTCCTTTAGAAGCTAATTCTCTAAAAGTTATTCTGGATAAGCCAAACTTTCTATATACTCCTCTGGGTCTACCTGTAACATTGCACCTATTACGAACTCGTATTCTACTAGAATTTTTAGGCAATTTTTCCAATTTCAATCTAAAAGCCTGTCTCTCTTCAAAAGAGAGTTCAGGATTATAAATTTGCTCTAATAGTTTTTTTCTTTTTTCAAAATATCTATTTGATAACTTGATTTTATGATGATTATTGACAACTTTAGATTTTTTAGCCATTTATATACTCTCCTCAGTCGCTTTTTTAGATACCTCTCTAAAAGGAAATCCAAATGATTTAATTAATTTTAATGCTGATTTGTCATCTTTAGCAGAAGTTACAAATGTTAAATTCATACCTCTTATCCCATTAATTTTATCGTAATTAATCTCAGGAAATATTACCTGCTCATTTATTCCAAAGTTATAATTTCCACTTCCATCAAAACCTTTAGGAGAAAATCCTCTAAAGTCCCTAATTCGAGGAGATACAATAGCAATAAATCTTTCAAGAAATTCGTACATATTTCTTCTTCTAAGAGTAACAGATACTCCAACAGGATCCTTCTCCCGAGTTTTAAAGTTAGAAATAGCTTTCTTTGATCTAGTTATAACAGGTTTTTGTCCAGAAATAGCTGCCATTTCTTCAACGGCTTGCTTTAGGCCATTTTTATT
>Ga0160422_10002416_pt1 | contig 11689 bp, 10 predicted proteins | sample Fk160mmetaG_FD_108192 | JGI IMG/M metagenome (GOLD analysis project Ga0160422, IMG submission 108192) | Marine microbial communities from the Central Pacific Ocean - Fk160115 60m metaG | ecosystem: Environmental > Aquatic > Marine > Oceanic > Photic zone | place: The Central Pacific Ocean... | reverse complement strand
GTATTGTACTCAGTACAAATAACATTCCTTATGGTTCTACTATTTTTGTTAAAAATGGACAAAAACTTAAAAAAGGAACTGTTGTCTGTCAATGGGATCCTTACAACGGGGTAATCATTTCTGAATTTTCAGGTAAAGTGCGTTTTGAAAACATAGAACAAGGCGTTACCTATCAAGTAGAAATTGACGAACAAACTGGATTCCAAGAAAAAGTGATTTCTGAATCTAGAAACAAGAAGCTGATTCCAACCCTTCATATCGAAGATGGAAAAGGCGGAGTCATCCGATCTTATAACCTACCAGTTGGCGCTCACTTGATGATTGAGGATAAAGAGAAAATTTCCATAGGTAAGATTTTGGTCAAAATACCAAGAAAATCATCTAAAGCTGGAGATATCACTGGGGGTTTACCTCGTGTTACCGAATTATTCGAAGCGCGAAATCCTTCTAACCCAGCGGTTGTGAGTGAGATCGATGGTGTGGTCTCATTTGGTAAAATCAAACGTGGGAACAGAGAAATTATAATTGAATCAAAAACAGGGGCTATCAAAAAGTACTTGGTAAAACTCTCCAATCAGATTTTGGTGCAAGAGAACGATTTTGTCAAAGCTGGTATGCCGCTGTCTGACGGATCTGTTACTCCAAACGACATCTTAAACATCAAAGGCCCATCGGCTGTACAACAATACTTGGTGAACGAAGTTCAAGAAGTATACCGTTTGCAAGGGGTGAAAATCAATGATAAACATTTTGAAGTAGTGGTGCGTCAGATGATGCGGAAGGTTCGAATTCAAGATTCTGGAGATACAATTTTCCTAGAAAATCAATTGGTTCACAAATCAGATTTTATTGACGAAAACGATGAAATATTTGGTAAAAAAGTTATTGAAGACGCTGGTGATTCAGCAATGCTTAAAGCGGGTCAGATTGTAACAGCCCGTGAACTCAGAGATGAGAACTCCATTTTGAAACGCGAAGATAAAACGGTGGTTTCTGCACGCGATGCGCGCCCGGCTACGGCGACGCCAATCTTACAAGGAATCACACGTGCTTCACTGCAGACCAAATCCTTTATATCAGCCGCTTCCTTCCAAGAAACAACCAAAGTGTTGAATGAAGCTGCGGTCAATGGTAAAGTAGATTCTTTAGAAGGCCTAAAAGAAAATGTGATTGTCGGACACAGAATACCAGCGGGAACAGGACTTCGCAAGTATGACAATATGATTGTCGGTTCTAGCGAAGAACTAGAAAGCCTTATGAAAGCCAAAGAGGAAAAGCAAACCTTTAATATTTAAGTCATGAGCGAAGCAAAGAAAGGTAAGAAAGGTCAAATCAACATAGAGCTAGACGCCGCAATTGCCGAAGGCATTTATTCGAATTTGGCCATCATCAACCATTCTGTTTCTGAGTTTGTTGTGGATTTTGTCAATATCATGCCTGGGGTTCCAAAAAACAAGGTAAAGTCCCGCATTATTCTGACACCACAACACGCCAAAAGACTCACAAAAGCCTTGGGAGACAATGTCAAACGTTTTGAACAAGCACACGGTGAGATCAAAGACTACGAACAGCCGCCGATGCCCCTTAATTTTGGGCCTACTGGTCAGGCATAAATAAAAAAAGCCCACTTTATGGAGTGGGTTTTTTAATTAGATTTAAATTTCAGTCTAAAATTCCGAAGTCAAATGAAATTTGATGGAAGTGTATTTCTGTTCGGTCATTTGTAATGAAAATTTTGAATCGGCTAAAAACACCAATTGCCCTTGCTTGTCTTTGGCTAAAAAGCGTTGTTTGACACGTTTAAAGTCTTCAAATTCTTGACTTTTTTCGTTTTCAGGTTCTACCCAAGCCGCTTTGTGAACATTTAAATTTTCATAGCTGCACTTGGCTCCATATTCGTGTTCCAAACGGTACTGAATCACATCGTATTGCAGCGCGCCTACCGTTCCAATAAGTTTACGGCCATTGAGTTCTAGAGTAAATAATTGTGCCACTCCCTCGTCCATCAAATGATCGATGCCTTTGTGGAGTTGTTTGGCTTTCATGGGATCGGCGTTGTTTATATACCTAAAATGCTCAGGAGAAAAACTAGGCATACCTTTATAATTCAAAGTCTCACCTTCTGTTAATGTGTCTCCAATTTTAAAATTTCCTGTATCGTGAAGTCCAACAATATCACCGGGATAAGAGATGTCCACTGTGGCCTTTTTTTCCGCAAAAAAAGCATTTGGACTGGAAAACTTTAATTTCTTGTTGTGGCGAACATGTAAATAAGGAGTATTCCGCTTAAATGTACCTGAGACTATTTTTATAAAGGCCAAGCGGTCGCGGTGCTTTGGATCCATATTGGCATGGATTTTAAAAACAAAGCCAGAGAATTTATCCTCATTTGGTTTTACCAAGCGCTCCTCGCTTGACTTTGGACGCGGTGTAGGTGCAATATCAATAAAACAATCTAGAAGTTCTTTGACCCCAAAATTATTGAGTGCTGATCCAAAAAATACGGGTTGTAACTCCCCCTCTAAATAAGCGGATCTGTCAAAATTTGGATAAATGCCTTCAACCATTTCAATTTCTTCCCTAAGTTTTTTTGCTGTTGATTCTCCAACAAGATTGTTTAGCATCTGGTCTTTTAAATCAGATACCTCTACGGTCTGATTGATGTCTTTTCTGCTGTTAGCAGTAAAAAGTTTGATGTTCTTTTTCCAAAGATTGTAAATTCCACGAAAATCATAGCCCATTCCAATGGGAAAACTCAGCGGTGTGACTTTAAGCCCTAATTTTTGCTCTACTTCATCTAAGAGATCAAAAGCATCCTTTCCTTCACGGTCCAATTTATTGATAAAAACAATGATAGGAATGTTTCGCATCCGACAGACTTGTACTAATTTTTCAGTTTGCTCCTCAACCCCTTTAGCTACATCAATCACTACAATTACACTGTCTACTGCGGTCAGTGTTCTAAAGGTATCCTCCGCAAAATCTTTGTGCCCAGGGGTGTCTAGTATATTGATTTTAATCCCCTTGTATTCAAAAGCCAAAACTGAGGTCGCCACAGAAATTCCACGCTGCCGTTCAATTTCCATAAAATCACTAGTGGCACCTTTTTTAATTTTATTACTTTTCACGGCACCTGCCTCTTGTATGGCTCCACCGAAAAGCAGTAGTTTCTCGGTCAGTGTTGTTTTACCAGCATCTGGATGAGATACGATTCCGAAGGTGCGCCGACGCTGAATTTCGCTGCTAAAGGACATTAAAATAATTTTTGTAAATATACCATTATCTAATGAGGAAATTTACAAATTTAGACCGATAGTGAATACAATGTTTGAGACTGTGAATATTTTAAATTGAAATATTTGTCCTGTTTTCTTGTCTTAATTCAAAAACAAATCCTGTCAAAGTTGTCAACACTTTTTATCGATGAAGTTTTTTATCCCATCCCTCAAATTTTATCCATTTATTATGTTTATGACAATATATCCATAACTTGGTTTTTCGCAAAGTTAAATGCCATTATACAAGAAGTTTTACAGACTTGTAAATTGTAGTTTGTTCTAGCCTTTTTTAGATATCAAAAGCATTTTAATATTTAAATCCAATCCGTATATGAGCTAATTATAAGATTTGAAAGCGTTCTTTTATTTTAGCATTTAATTAATATAATATGATAATATAGTTGATAATTTAGCTGTATGATTGAAGAACGGGTTATACTTGTCAATGAAAAGGATGAAAAGATAGGGTTGATGCCTAAAATGGAAGCTCATGAAAAAGCAGTTTTGCACCGAGCTTTCTCTGTTTTTATTTTTAACTCTAAAAATGAATTGATGCTGCAACAGCGCGCAGCTCACAAATATCATTCTCCTCTTTTATGGACCAACACTTGTTGCAGCCATCAGCGCGATGGGGAGTCCAATATTGAAGCTGGAACCAGACGTTTAAAAGAAGAAATGGGTTTTACAACTCCCCTTAAGGAAGTCACCTCTTTCATTTATAAAGCCCCATTTGATAATGGTCTTACAGAACATGAATTTGACCATGTGATGCTTGGACATTATGAAAACCGTCCAACCATAAACAGGAAGGAAGTAGAATCTTGGAAATGGATGCCTTTAGAGACTGTAAAAGAAGACATAGCCATCCAACCTGAATTGTATACAGCTTGGTTTAAAATCATATTTGATAAATTTTATAAACATCTAAATACCAACGCATGAGAGTAACTGTCAGCCGTCGGGCCCACTTTAATGCCGCCCACCGCTTATACCGACCCCACTGGAGTCCCGAAAAGAATGAGGCCATTTTTGGAAAGTGTAATAACCCCCACTTTCACGGCCACAATTATGAATTAATTGTCAGTGTTACTGGAGAGGTGGACCCTGAAACAGGCTATGTAGTAGACGTTAAAATTTTAAAAGACTATATAAAGTCGGAGGTTGAAGATGCCTTTGATCATAAAAATCTCAATCTTGAAGTTCCAGAATTTAAAGAGAAAAACCCAACCGCCGAAAACATCGCCATTGTTATTTACAATAAACTTAAGCTTGTAGTAGACCCCCATCTTGATTTAGAGGTCACGCTTTACGAGACTCCCAGGAATTTTGTTTCTTATTCTGGGAAATAATTTACAAATGTATTTTATCCCCAAAATTGGTAAATTGCAAAAAATAATTCAATTGTGGCAAATATTAGAAATTTAAAAAAAGACATCAATTACGTTTTAGGGGATATTATTGAAGCAGTTTATATTTGGGAAATAGCAAACCCTGATAAAAATACCAAAGACAGTGAGGTCATTATTGATGAGGCCATTGAAACGTTTGACATATTGATAGAAAAAGTCAATGCTAAAAATATTGAAAGTCCAAAAACTCACTTTAAGGCCATTATTTCTGAGCTAGAGACAAAGGGGAGTGCCTTAATTGAAAAATTAAATAAACTGTAACTTCAGTCCCCAGTTATTCACATTTTCTTTAAGCAAACCAAACTGTGGCACGGTACTTGCAAAAAAAAAATTATATTATTTAATTTTTTTGTTAGTAATATATTTTGGTTGGTTAGTGGTTAAAGCATCATTCAAATGATGCTTTTTCCTTTTTGTGAAATTAATGTTAAACTTTCTCATTGTAAAATCAATTCATTGTAATTTTACAATTTAAAGATTGTATTTAACAATACACTTGGTTGGTTAGTAGTAAAAAGCACCGTTAATCGGTGCTTTTTTTTGCTTTAACAAAACCCCTTGCGGGCTTTACATAATTCTTTACTTTATATTTCTAAAGGTAAGATTGACCCGCTCCCTAACTGTTTTCTTTGTTTTTGGTATTTGATGCAGCCAATGGTGCTGTAGGCTTCCACGCATGATTAATAAACTTCCGTGTTCGAGCTTTAGTTTTAATTTTTGGCTTGAATCCCTGCGGTGTTTCATGTGAAACATTCGCTCGGCTCCAAAGCTTAAGGAGGCAATCACAGGATTTATTCCCAATTCTTTTTCATTGTCGGCATGCCAGCCGTTGCTGTCTTGACCATCCCGGTACAAGTTCAGCAAGCAACTTGTAAACTCTAAGCAGCTAGAGTTTTCAACCACAGATTTTATTTTGATTAGGGTGGGAGAAAATTTTTTGGGATGCATTGTAATATTTGAATATCGGTAGGGGTTGTCGTTGTTTGCATAAAGAGCTGTAAGTCTGGGCTGTGCATATACCTTTCCAAAAATTTTGATATCGTCTTGCTGCCATTCTATTTCTTTTTTTAAAATTTCGAAGTACTTGTTGGCTTCTTTAGTTTTAAAAAAACAAGGGTCGTAAAAAACCTCACCGTCTTTGAGCGGGATGGTTACGGGTTTTCTGGATTCAAAAAGCACAATAATGATTTTATTTAAGTTAATACATATTGAATATTCAAACAAAAAAAGGCGGTACATTTAGAACCGCCTTTTTTAAATTAGTATGAATTTATTTAATGATCTCGTAACTACGCTTGATAAAGTTTGTAAGCGCTTCACCTTTAAGTAAACCTTGAGAAAGCTGGGCTAAATCCAGACTCTGAGTGATCAATCGCTCTCTTTTCTTAGCTGTTTTGGTATTTAGAATTTGATTTACCAAGTCCGAATTGGTATTGACAACTAGGTTGTACATTTCAGGCATATTACCCATTCCAAACATACCGCTACCACCGCCAGTTTGTTGCATCTCTTTCATGCGGCGCATAAATTCGGGCTGCGTAATGATAAAAGGTGCTGCATTGCTGTCCATGGCCTCTAATTGGACGATGAATTTCTCTGAGGAGATAACCTCTTTAAGCTGAGCGTTTAACTTTTCTTTTTCCTCATCGTTCAATTTAGAGATTGAAACTTCCTCTTTCTGAATAAGTTTATCTAAATGATCAGAATCCACACGGCTAAATGAAATTTTTTCCTTGCTACTTTCAAGTTTTTGAATCAGGTGAGAAACGATGGGTGAGTCTAATAATAAGACTTCATAGCCTTTGGCTTTGGCGGCCTCAATATAACTATGTTGTTCTTCTGTATTTGATGCGTACAAAATAATTAATTTATCGTCCTTGTCCGTTTGATTTGCCTTGATTTCATTGTGTAATTCCTCGTAAGTGTAAAAGCTCCCACTCACCGTTGGATACAAAGCAAATGTTTCCGCTTTTTCAAAGAACTTTTCTTCAGAAAGCATACCATATTCAATAACAATTTTGATATCGTTCCATTTGGCTTCAAATTCCTCACGATTGGCCTTAAATAATGACTTTAATTTATCTGCAACTTTTTTTGTGATATAAGAAGAGATTTTTTTAACAGCTCCATCCGCTTGTAAATATGATCGTGAAACATTTAATGGAATGTCTGGAGAATCAATAACACCTCGAAGCATTGTTAAAAATTCCGGCACAATTCCCTCGACGTTGTCAGTTACAAAAACCTGGTTCTGATATAACTGTATCCGGTCTTTTTGAATATTCATGTCGTTGGATATCTTTGGAAAATATAAAATCCCAGTCAAATTAAATGGATAGTCAACATTTAAGTGAATGTTAAACAAAGGCTCTTCAAATTGCATGGGATACAACTCTCTGTAAAAATCTTTGTAGTCTTCGTCTTTTAAATCTGTTGGTGTTTTGGTCCAGGCTGGGTCAGGGTTGTTTATGATATTGTCCACGGATATTTGACGGTGTGGTTCTGTTGATTCTTTTCCGTTTTTATCAGTCGTTGTTTTTGGAGTGTGGTCAGGATCGTTGATTTGTTTTGTTCCAAACTTTATAGGAATGGGCATAAACTTGTTATACTTTTTTAATAATTCAGTAATGCGGCTCTCCTCTAAAAACTCTTTGGAATCTTTGGCAATATGCAATATAATTTCCGTGCCTCTCTCTTTTTTATTGGATTTTTCGAGGCTGTATTCGGGACTACCATCGCAAATCCAATGAGCAGCGTCAGCTTTTTTGTATGATTTTGTAATAATTTCAACTTTTTTGGCCACCATAAAGGCAGAGTAGAACCCCAATCCAAAATGACCTATTATACCAGCATCTTCAACTTTATCTTTGTACTTGTCTAAAAACTCCTCCGCACCTGAAAAAGCCACTTCATTGATGTATTTTTTAACTTCTTCTGAGGTCATCCCAATACCCTGATCGATAATGTGCAGTTTTTTAGCTTTTTTATTGATTTTGATCTCAATTTTTGGACTCCCGTAGTCTACTTTAGCCTCTCCAATATTGGTAAGGTGCTTGAGTTTTAAAGTGGCATCTGTAGCATTGCTAATTAGCTCTCGTAAAAAGATTTCATGGTCGCTATATAAAAACTTTTTAATCAGTGGAAAAATGTTTTCTACAGAGACGTTGATTGTTCCTTTACTCATAATTTCGTTTTTTATTTATAGATTACTTTAAAATTCACTTCAAAAAGAGTACCAATGTGTTAAATATGACAAACTGACACTTTATAAAGTTTATATTTGTTTTGTAAATAAAAATCAGTTTATGTACAATTCAAAAATTATAGGGATGGGACATTACGTTCCTGAAAATATTGTCACCAATTATGACTTATCACAATTGATGGATACAACGAATGAGTGGATCCAAGAACGCACCGGGATTAATCAACGCCGCTGGGCCGTAAAAGGGGATGGGAATACCACCTTTAGCATGGGCCTAAAGGCTGCACTCAATGCCATTAAAAATGCGAGGATTGAAATGGAATCAATCGATTTTATTGTTTTTGCAACTTTGAGTCCCGACTATTATTTTCCAGGTCCTGGGGTTCAAATTCAAGAGGCCCTTGGAATTGATACTGTGGGCGCTTTGGATGTTAGAAACCAATGCTCTGGTTTTATCTATGGGCTGTCGGTTGCCGACCAATTTATCAAAACAGGGATGTATAAAAATATATTGGTTATTGGAAGTGAACTGCAGTCTCGCGGTATTGATATCTCCACTAGAGGGCGCAGTATTTCAGTCATTTTTGGAGACGGTGCTGGCGCCGCAATTCTCAGCCGTGAAAATGATACAACAAAAGGAATTTTATCTTCACATTTGCACTCAGAGGGAGCTCACGCGCTAGAGCTTGCTGCTGAAGCTCCCGGGATGGGCAAGCGCTGGGTTACTGATATTATTGCTGATAACAACCCTGACGACATGAGCTACAGGCCTTATATGAACGGCCAGTTTGTCTTCAAAAATGCCATTAGACGTTTTTGTGAAGTTATTAACGAAGGATTGAAAACCAATAATTTAGAAGTTTCTGACATTGACATGCTCGTGCCACACCAAGCCAATTTCAGAATTTCTCAATACATTCAAAAAAAGTTTCAGCTCTCTGATGATCAGGTTTTCAATAACATTGAACACTATGGGAATACAACAGCTGCATCCATTCCAATCGCGCTTAGCGAAGCTTGTGCAAAGGGTAAAATTAAAAGTGGGGATAACGTTGTTTTGGCTGCTTTTGGCAGTGGTTTTACCTGGGGCAGTGTGATTCTAAAATGGGTGTAATTTATAAAAACCCTTGACCAGAGGCATCGTTAAAATCTGAGAGTTATTCTAATTTAGCGCTTTAAAAACTGCGGTCTTCAGGGATAGAAACAAGGCTTTTGGTTTAACAAATGGGACGGTTTACGGCGTAGAAATTGACATTTCGCTAAAACTTTACAAAAATATACACACGGTCACATTGTATTTGAATACCAAACATCAAAAAGCTTATTATCACTATTTAATTGAGTTAAAACCCCAGCGAGTGATTTTGATCCGGGAACGGAAAATCCAATTTTCTAAAAGCGCCTAAAGGAAGACGTTATTTCTTATGAAATTGATTGCACATTGTGGTTTTACTTTCTACGAATCAATACTAATCCAAAAAAAGTCAGCATTCCGTTGAGTGGTAGAAGCTCATAACCAATCTCATAACCTCCCAAACACACTGCGGGAATTTGACCCAAACCATACACTGTCAAAACAGAGAGCAATGCTATGATCCAAACCCATTGATCTTTGACTTTGTAGTTAGTGAAAATTCCGAAAGCAAAAAGACCTAAAAGCGGTCCATAGGTATAACTTGCAACGGTGAGAAGACTGTCAATAACATTGGAGTTTAACAGCTGTTTAAAGGCAATTATAATCAAAATCAAAAGGATACTCATACCAATGTGCGTTTTTTTCCGAATGCGTTTTTTTTCAATTTCAGAATGATTTTTTAAATCTAAAATATCGATACAAAAAGAGGTTGTAAGGGAAGTCAATGCACTGTCAGCACTGCTGTAAGCAGCTGCAATCAAGCCAAGTATGAAAACTGAAGCCAAGGTCAGTCCCAAGCTAGAATTAAGTGCAATTTCTGGAAATAACAAATCTGTTTTGGGGGTTCCACCCATTATAGGAAGGGCTATGTCAAAGCGTTTGGCATAAATAAATAACAATGCCCCTAATAACAAGAATAACAAAGTTACAAGGGTCAAAATAAGGCTGAACCAAAACATGTTTTTTTGAGCGTCTTTTAGAGTTTTACAGCTCAAATTTTTTTGCATCATATCTTGGTCTAGACCAGTCATACAAATTGTAATAAACATTCCCCCAAAAAATGATTTCAGGAAATGATCTTTGGTCATAATGCTCTCTGTTTTAAAGATTGTGCTGTATTGTTTTAATTCATCAGAGCTTAAAAACTCAGTAAAACTCCAACCTAAAACATTTGTTATCATATAAATTGAAAGTATCACGGCCGACAGCATAAAAAGTGTTTGCAAGGTATCAGTCCAAACAATGGTTTTAATGCCGCCTTTGTTTGTGTAAACCCAAATTAAAAGAATGGATAATACCACTGTCACTTCAAATGGAATTTTCCATTGTTCAAACACAAATTGTTGCAATACAATAGCCATAAGGTACATTCTGAAAGCAGCCCCCATTACTCTTGAAATAAAAAAGAAAAATGCACCTGTTTTATGACTTACAATCCCAAAGCGTTTAAATAAATATTCATAAATTGAGGTAAGGTTTAATTTATAGTAAATGGGCAATAATAAAAAAGCCACTATCACATAACCAGCAATATATCCAAGGCACACTTGAAAATAACTGAATTCTGATGCTTTAACCCAACCCGGTACTGAGATAAAGGTTACTCCTGAAAGTGAGGCGCCAATCATCCCAAAGGCTACTAAATACCAAGGCGATTGTTTTCCAGCTTTAAAAAAATCAGAATTGCTGTCATTTTTCCCGGTTATTCTTGCAATAATGACCAGAAAAACAAAATAAATAAAAGTGAGAAGTAGAATGTGTTGTCCTTTCAACTTAATAAATTTATATTTGTAATGATTAACAATTTCATTTGAGACCTACCTCAAATGTATAATTTTCTAAGGCAACCTGACAGAATATTAAAGGTTTTTTTAGAAATTTTCATCTGATAAAAGAGATGCATGTTTTTTAAATTATAACAAGGAATCCATATATGGAATTCTCTTCAAAATTATTACAAAATGCTGTTAGTGAAGTTGCTCAACTTCCTGGGATAGGCCGCCGTACGGCTTTGCGGCTTGTATTGCATCTAATGCGTCAACCCGAGTCCCAAACGATCCAACTCACAAAAGCTTTGAACGACATGCGTGAGCAAATAAATTTTTGTAATTCGTGTCAAAACATTTCAGATGCGGCTGTATGCGATATTTGTTCAAATCCTAAGCGAAACCCCTCTATTATTTGTGTGGTTGAGGACATTCGGGATGTTTTAGCGATTGAAGGCACTGCTAGTTTTAATGGTATTTATCACGTACTGGGTGGAAAAATTTCCCCAATGGACGGCGTAGGTCCCAATGATATAAATATCAAAGGCCTGGTCCAAAAAGTGGAATCTGGAGTTGTTAAAGAAATTATTTTTGCCTTGAGTTCCACAATGGAAGGGGATACCACTAACTTTTATATATACAAACAAATCCAAGACTCAGGCGTTGTCATGTCAACAATAGCTCGTGGTATCTCAGTTGGGGATGAACTAGAATACGCAGATGAAGTCACTTTGGGCAGAAGCATTACCAATAGAGTTCCCTTTGAGATTTCGTTTAAATCCTAATTATTTTGAAAATCTCTGTTGTCATTCTCAATTATAACGTCCGCTATTTTTTAGAGTTGTGTTTGCAAAGTGTTGAAGCTGCCCTGAATTCTATATCTTCAGAAATCATTG
>Ga0160422_10002414_pt1 | contig 11690 bp, 7 predicted proteins | sample Fk160mmetaG_FD_108192 | JGI IMG/M metagenome (GOLD analysis project Ga0160422, IMG submission 108192) | Marine microbial communities from the Central Pacific Ocean - Fk160115 60m metaG | ecosystem: Environmental > Aquatic > Marine > Oceanic > Photic zone | place: The Central Pacific Ocean... | reverse complement strand
GGTTCAACTCGCGCACACCCTTCCGACCCGGAAATGCAGGGTGATGGTTGAGACCGGGATATCCCCCTTATTGGCTGAGCTCAGAGCCTCGAGATTATACTATATATGGTAAGTAAAATTTGAGATTTTCGATCTCGCAATTATTACCTTCCAGAATAAGGACGTTTGGTCGTTTTTTGTAAGTATGTGTTCACATTCTGTCCCCCCATATCCCCCTTTAGCCCCTCACCCTTACACCAACTCTGGGCCATACTAGGCCATACTAGGCCATACTAGACCAGCCTCACTCGTTTCTTAAGCTGGCCGTCTGGCGACTGCTGCTCCAGCTCCACCGCAGCCTCTTGAGCGCACTGAGCCATAATGGTTAAATTGCGATCGCGATCCTGGCCTTCCTGGTCTTCATCGCGCTCGCGCTCCTTCTTGAAGGTCTCGCCGGCCTCGTCAAACCACGGTTTGAGCGTCTCGCAAAGCTCCTGCCATACGGTCTCCTCGTCTTTGTTGCCGTCGAGAAAGGCCGGTGAGACGGTCTCCTTCCAGATGAAGTCCTCGTGCATCTTGTCGAGCTTATCGAGGTAAGCACGCGGCACCTTGGCTTCGGCCTCGCGACCGCGCGCCTCCATGCGATTGACGATTGTGTCGACCTCGGTCGCCATGTAGACGTACTTGGGCTCGAGCTGCGAGGGCAGACCGCCGAGGATGCGCTCCCACGTGTGGTGGTACATGGCCATGGGCGCGCCGGTGAGGTTGGCCTTGCCAAAGACGTGGTAGTTTCCACAAAGCGAGCGCTCGGTTATGATGACCGCAGGCGTAGGCTTGCGCGCGAGCGCCTTGAGCAGGTCGCCGGCCAGGCTCATCAGCACCATGTGCTGAAAAGAGGCGAGGAGCCACGGGTTGTCGGGGTTGTCGTACATGGTCTGGAGGAACCCCTTGTCGACCCATTCATCCACCGGCTCGGGAAGCACGACGATGCGCTCGTTGCCCTCAAACAGCTTCTGAAGCCTCGCAATCTGCGTGGACTTGCCCGCGCCTATGTTCGCCTCTATGGCAATCACCATTGGAAGCGGTTCTGTCAACATGGCGCGGCCGGTGGTACACAACCTTTGGATCGAGCGCCGGGCCTTTGCCGTGCTAGCGATTTGTGAATTTGTGCAGCTCCACCGTTCGTGCTAGGTATGTGGCCAATCGGACTGATTGTAACGTTTGGTTATGCATGGTAAATATACACCAACTACGGGCCCCGCCCTCTCGCTTACAGAGCAAGCATGACCAACGCCCCATTTGAGGCGGAGACGAACACCGAGACGGTACTAATACAGGTTACGCAGACGTGCATCGCCGTTATGACTATTGGAGCACCAACTTTCTCGCATTGGCCGGATTGGCCAGATTGGGAAGGCTGAATAAATGCATCGCCGGGGAACAAGGACCAATCCCGCATCAGCGTCCCCGTTCCCCTTCCCCATGGCACGTTAACGCAAACGGTAGGCTTCAGATTGCCGTCGACAGAGAACATCAGAATGCGGTCTCCTCGATCTGAAACAATGACCATGCCTCCCGATACAGAAAAGCACGCGGCCGTAACCGACACACTTCGCTGGCACACCAATTTCAACCCTGGAACGTATATTGTGTTGTTTCGCAGTTCTCGAAGTTGCAAGAATTCGGCCAGCACAACCAATATCAACTTTGAATGGGGATGAATCTGTACAAGGCGAACGCTTTCGTCGGGGAAGGCCACAAACGAATCTGTCTCTTGCGTCACCAGAGGGTCGTTCTTGATTGTCTCGTTATTACGCACAGAGATTGCGTCAGAGGATGCGCATACGAATAGCTGTGCCATTTTCTCTGGCCATATGCGGGATACGGTATCCGTATCAAAGCAGGCAAAGAATATTGGATTGGTGTGTTTTGTGACGTAGCAATGCTCTCGTGATGCTGTCTGCGAAGGTCGCTGACGAAGAATCAGAATCTTTTGTTGGTGGGGCCGACTCGTGGAGGCAAGACCCTGTCGATGCGTTGGCTGTGAAATCGAACAATCCGCACGACGCGCCGAATGAAAGGTAGAGGGCATGAGGTTCGACTTCACATATGCGGCTTTGTCTGTAACCGCATAGTAATGCAGACTACTATTGAATGGATGCAATGCGACCGCAGTAACCATCAAAGGAAATCGGAAGGCGAATTCACGATCAATCCCTGCATTGTAATTCATAAGCCCGAGCATTGCACATCCCCGTGGCGTCACAACAACCGCACGGGCGCAGCCCCTTTCGACAGCAAACATAGGAGAAATAGTAGTGTTGTAAACATTCTCATTTCTTGCGTTGATGGATGGTGGGTACGACGGATGAGGTGGGTGGTCGACGACAAAGGTCTTGTGAACGAGCAATTCCAGCCGCGGAGGCGGGCGCACCCACTCTTTACCGCCTTCACCGCCTTCACCGCCTTCGGCAGAGTCGTTCTTTATGTATACTGGTTTGTCGCGCTTTGTCTGAATCATGCGTTTTTCGATGCAGTTGTTACTGGTGATGAGCAGCAAACACAATGTTGAGGAATCTATAGAAGATGGCGGTACGTACGACGCCATCTGGACCACATTAGAATGCCCTGATGTATACCCAATAAAGTGCATGCTAACTGGTGAATGATGTTTGGCAAAGGAATGCGTCTGCCACAAAGCGTTGGCCAGAGAGTTTGTAGTTGTGCATACACCTCCTAATCTCACACGAGAACGAATATCCAGCAACAAGAAGAGTTTGTGTCCGATTCCGTCGTGCTCCAAAACATCAATGAGGGTTGGCCTTGCACTGGGAATCCGACCCTTGTCAATCCTAGCATCTAAACACGCGACTTGTAGCCTTGCAGCAGAAAATTGATACGCTTCCACCGCGTTAAAGACAAGAGATTTAAGCTGGATTCCAAGAACACTCGTCGGATCAAAATGCTGTGGCCTCCACGCATTTGGCCAGTGGGGAATATCGGTCTCAAAGCGCCTCGTAATGGCAGACATTGCATCTTTGACACAGTCGTTCGCGAGTTTGTCGGTAAAGATTCCAATGGGCACTCCGGGGTTTGGATGTTCTACCTCTTCTTCATCCAGCCATTCCGCGGGACCCAACATGGCTGCGCGACGACGGCTCCCCGGAAAACGCAAGGGTTGGTTAGAGAATAGCGGTGTGGGCGCTTGTTTGCTCATCTCTCTTTCTCTGTACTACCAGCACTCTCATCAACACTCTCACCAGCGTTGTCGTTCCTACGACATTTCCCAGAAATTTCATCTCGTTACACACGTCAACAGAAACCCATATGCCCACTCTGTTGATCGTCTCATTCGTCTCATTCGTCTCATTCGTCTAATTCGTCTCATTCGTCCCATTCGCCCACCCCCAAACAGTAAGCCGCTACTACCCTTACAGCTTTGTTTCCCATCCCTGATTTGCTATGCTGCAGCCTTCTTCAGCATTCTTCGGTTCTTGGAGGAGGACAATACGTTTACTCGGATTTGGAAGGCGCCTCGAACGCGCGCACCGCAATGACAAAATTGAGGAGGAGGCTGGTAAGGGCAAACATGAAATGCGCAGGCGCGGTATCGGACTTGACGACGCTTACAATGTAAAGCGAAACGAAAACCGTGCCGGTGAACGGGAGGGAGACAAGCGCATTGACAAATGGCTGCTCGTTGAGAGGACCAGTGCGTTCGCCCAGCATCTTGAGCACCATACCCGCAATTAAGAGGGAGGGGACGAGAACGACGGTAACATCGTTCCAGTATGTAGACGGGGTGACAATGTCGTTGAGAGTTATAATCATAAGGACGAGGGAGATTGCGATAGACGCCGACGGAAGGGTGAATTTAAGGAGGCCGATGTCTGGGATCGCAGCAAGGCACTGGTAGAGAACGGTCTGCGCCACAACCTGGGTAATCGTACCCTGGAGACTGAATCCAAAGTAACCCGATGCCTTCCTCGAAAGGACGCCGGAGATGTAGATTGCGCTGGTAGTGCCGACGAACGAGAACACCTGGATCATGAAGACGAACATCTGACCGTACATGCTGTCCGAGCTGAAACGCGTCTTCACTTCCTTTTCTCTTTTTTCGCCGGTCACATCTACCGTTTGGAGAGGGTCCGTTTCGGTCGACACTTTGAGACACGCCGCCGCGATGATAATGAAGACGACTGCGATGGCATCGCTCAACAATGCAGTGAACGCGATCATTTTGGTGGAGTCGTCATCCACCACCGGATCGGTGGTGGATGAAGTGTTGTACGCGCTCCCGGGAATATGACGCATCATAGAGTACGTCGCGATTGCCGAGGTCACGGACCAAACCCAGAGTACAAGGTGGAAGTAGAACTTCAGACGCGCATAGAAGATGTTACTCGTGGCAGATTTCGTAGACTCCGGATTCACAATCGTCGGCGTCCAAAACGCCGCCGGTCCGCCGCCGGCGTTGACGTACACTTCTTGTGCCGACCCGATGGGGGCCTGTGGAAGTTTGGCGTGAGTTGGCAAAGTATTCATGTTTTTTGCCTTGGAGTTTCCTTGTCTATGGTAAACCGATCGTCCTACCTTATGATTTCAACCCATTCACAAAGTACCGCTGCGTAGATTGGCTTCGCAAAGGAGATGGGCCCGATGGTCCGATCGCATTACCATTCTCCATCCAATGAACTGCCCACTGCGGTACCTTCAATCGAAGGCATAAATTTCGAGGTTTCCGACCACGCTCGTTTTCGAATTGAAGTCCTTCCCTTTCTTCCTGGTCGACTTTCATACCATAATGGAAGCGGGTCCATTCGGAAGTCGTGGTTTTGAAATCGTAAAAATGGCTAAGAGGTTCCCCAAAGTATAATGGCAATCGATGAAGGCGTAATGTCATAGAGGTTGTGAGGGTTGCAGGGGAAACAGAAGGGAAGAGGGCAGTGGGGTCGGAAGTCTTCCCTGCCCTCTTCCCTGCCCTCTTCCCTGCCCTTTTCGGTGTCCATATGCTCTTCTTTCCTCTCTTCTTCCCCCTCCTCTCCTTTTCTGTCGGCGTGTTGGAATCGTCGGAACACGAAAACGACGAATCACATAAAGGAGGAAACTCTCGCCAATCATGCCGCGCCCGTGCGCGCATGTACGCCAGCAAGCGGTCCCGGGGTTGAGATTTGGGGCCTATATGCTTACGGCGAAATGATCCCAGAACATGAAAGATATCTAAACCGCTGTTCACCAACAATTCTCTTAAAGGCGCGATTAGCCCAATATTCGAGTCGCAACTGACACTTCGGATTCCCGTATAGATCGTATCCATGAACTGAATGGTCGTCTTGTCCACCGCATCTCGGAAAGCGACACTCGTCAATCGAAGAGCACTCCACACTTTATGTGCTATTCTCGTGTGTGACCGAACACAATAATCCACAAGGAATCCAACTATCAAATCAATATTGTCGTTGGGTAGGGACGTGAGAGACGGCATCAAATCACCAACACCCACACTGGAAATGCCAGTCTGATGGGTCTGACGGGTCTGACGGGTCTGACGAGTCTGGTCGGTGCATCGGTAACGCGCGCGATGGTCGACGGGGGTGAAGAAGGCATGATCATCCATTGCATCAACCAACTGACTCCCATTGGCATGACCTATGACGTGGTATCCAGAGTCGAAACGAGACGTTGTTGGCCCGATCCCCGCCCAGAAATATCTTGTGTACAGGCACGGGATATTTGTCACCTCGCCACACGCCGGATGGCTATCCCAATCAATGCAGAGGTTACCGACGTGTTCGTATTCGGACGCCTCCAGGTACGTCGTCGACCCGTATTTGCCATTATAACAATGGACTTCGTGTGCTGGAGTGAAGAACGGCTTGTGTGTAAACCCGGTGGTATATCCGATTATTGAAGTAGAGGGTGTATTAAATGCGTATTGGGGCCAAAACTGGTAAACCAACTCGATTAATCTGTTAAAGGTCTGCTCGTCGACCCCTTCCCCATCCGGCTCCGTCTCGTTTACTATGCGTTGAAAATTCCGCGCCATGACTCTCGTCATATGTGCCGACAATGGAAACAGAATCGGCACGTTCCTCGATTGATGGCCACTGATGTCGTTGCGGCGATGATCGGCCGGGTCGAGCCACACACCATCCTTCTCACGGCCCATGCAATAGTAATCCATCGGAAGAGGCAGTGAAAAGTACACGCACCACGCAAAGGTGCCACTTTGCAAGAATGGGTGGAAATCGTGGTAGTTGTACAAGGGGGTAACGCCATTCCCACCGTTAATGGCCTGTTCAAACCCAAATGGGTCTTGTGTCGGTTCGGCTATCGTCCCGCATCCGGACGGCACCTCAACGACGCAAATCTGAAGGGGCGACGGAAAGTCCTCCAAGCCCTCGCCGACGATCGACGACCACCAGCGCGGTCCCCACGGACTTTTTGTCACGCCACGAAACAAGAACTCATGTGCGCCAAAAAACCGGTTCCTTCCCATGTTGACGAGCTCTTGCCAGTATTTGGTGTTTATCCGGATCGGCAACACAGCACCAAGCCAAATCCAGTCAGTGTCCAGTGACAGCAGTTTCTTGCTGACGCTGTCCCAAACGTAGAATGGAATATCGTCCTCCGACGAAGTCATAATGTCCCAATCGGCCTCATGAGGGACGTCCACGCATTTCCCAGAGTACAAACCGCCCTCTCCATAGGTGCCTCCATTGGTGTCTCCATCGCCGTCCCCATAAAGGTCCCGGCCAGATTGTTTGGCATCTGCGTAGCACGCATGGTAGACATCCTCCATATTCATCGGGTGTTGCCGGTCTATGGGCGTGTCCCCTTTGACCCCTTTGACCCCTTTGACCCCTTTGGCCCCTTTGGCCCCTTTGCCCCCTTTGCCTTGTGCAATACCCAGATACCAAATACCGGCAAGATTAGCGTTGTTTTGGCATTGTTTCCCATCCCTTCTTCGTCAATGGCGCTCAATACGGCGCCTTCTTCCTATGCTGGGATTCGAACCCAGGTCGACCGGGTGAAAGCCGGTTATCCTAACCTCTGGACTACATAGGACTGTTTTTCTGTAGATTTACTCGTCCAAATCCTCTTTTTTCATTCCTATTGCACCTCTCGGCGCCCTCCCGTCAGCCTGTCAAACTTCCTCCTGGAACGTATGTTGCTGTCTCGCGCCGAGCGCCGTGCCGAGCGCCAAAGGGCAGGGGAGAGGGGAGGGGAAGGAGAAGGGGGGAAGGGGTGTGTGTAACTGGTGGTCATCCGTTTTTTAACCCCAATTTATTCCCTTACAGGCTGGTATTCATCTTGGCTGGCTAACTTACTTACAAAAGAGAGATGGCTTTTTTGGTTTTTGGTTTAGGTCATGCATGTCTTGCATGGCCTGTGTGGGCTGTGTGGGCTGTGTGGGTGGCAACCCCCACAATCCTCACAATCCTCACAATCCTCACAATGCTCGCTTACTTGGAGAGGAAGTTGTATGCGACCTCCAGCGACATGTGGAACTCCATCGGCGTGTGATCAATGGCGTGCTCGAGCTCCTTCTCCTTCTTGTCGTACATGGCCTTGATCTCGTTCGACTCTGATTCGTTCGCCGCCGCCGCCAGCGCCGCCGTCATCGCCGCCTTCATCGGGCGCTTCTTCTCGATCATCATCTCCGAGCGCGCCTCCGTCCACGAGCCGTACTCCGCCGGCGCGATCGACACCTGGGCCCTGGAGAAATCGCGGACCTTGATCTGCGAATCAACCTGGGTCTTGACGAGCGGCAGAATCGACTCGTAAAGCGAGGAGGAAATCTTTACTAGGCCTTCTGGCATCATGCTGATCTCACCCATCTGCAACGTGATCAGTGAACGGATACACGAGTCAGTGCTATGTTTAGGGGACCGGTGAAATGGAGGGGTTCAGTCGAGGTCGACTCGCTAAGCAAACGCACCTGGAGCTTGTCGGCATTCTCCGAGATCTGCGCACATGTCGGGATTCGTGTACAAGTGGACAAACAAGGACAAGCGTGTGTTGTTGGGCAAGTAGCGTACCGCCGAGACGATCGGGTGGTCGTGAGCGACGAGAACAAAGCGGCGCTGGGAGACCTCGTGGACACCCTTCTCGCTCAGATTCTGGGAAGTGTAGCCGGGGAACTGCGATGGCGAAGCACAGACACAAACGGAGGCCGGTCATGTACAAGATCACGGCACCGAACGGCAAGGGGTACATCGGGCAGACAGTGTGGCAGCGGGTGGTGTGGAGACGTTGCGGGAAAAGCGCAGGGAGTGGGCTAGGCTGAGGCGTGAGCGTGGGAGCCGGTAACGTACCTTCTTGGCAAATTCGTAGGCAAGCGAGACATCATCGGACTGGAGCTCCTGGACGCGCGACGAGTCGGTGTTGGGGAGGGCGATGGCAGAGAAGGCCTCGCCGGTAGCCGAGAAGGTGGCGTCGTCGACACCGGTGATCTTGGTGCCGAGGGCCATCGGGAAGGTCGACTTGGTGTGCTGGATCTTCATGTTGTGGAGCACGACAGACTTGAGGTCGCCCATGGCCTCCGCCGAGCCATCGAGCGAGGTGAACTTCCGCTGCTGGAAGATCGAGCGGAGGGCCTCCTGGGAGGGCGCCCACGTGCCACGGTTCTTCTGGAGGCAGAAGTCGTTGAGGGTCGCCTTGATCGAGACGACGAGGTTGCGCTTGAGCGGGTTCTCCGGCGAGGCGACGCAGAAGTTGTTACCCTCCTGCAGCGCCGACTCTGGCGAGGCGGCCGCATCGGCAATCTCCATGGCAGTGGCGGCCGGGTTGACGGTCTTTTCCTGGCGGACGGACATTTTTGGAAACGGGGGAAGTGGATGTGTTGTAAAGTAATTTACTCTTATCTATAGGGGGTTGATACGGACTTATGGTTTTGAACGTGACTTTGGAGAGTTTGGGTTTAGTCGGAATCCTCAAACAGTTTGGTAAAAGACTACATGCTCCCAAGTGCCATGTTGATTCGCTGCATCGTCACACGCTGCGCGTCCTCACCGTCCCCACCCTCCCGCGGGCGTCGCACACTCTGTCCACCCTCCACCCTCGAAAATGCCTCGCCAAATTCAGGCCACGCGCGTGCAATCAAGTTGACAAGGGCTTGTGCGGCAGTACGCACCTCACTCCATGTGTTAGCATCAGCATACGCTGCGCCATACGCACGGGCGATATCATTCAGCTCTTCCATGCGAATTCCCTCTCCCCGTAGAAAGTGCCTGAACACCAAGGAATTAATGGCACTAATTTCCGAGTTAAGCTTTCTCAGACGGACGGGCAAACTTCCCATAAGGGCTGGGCCGTACGGGCCAGCATCCTCTGCAACCCTTGCCCTTTCAACCGCATCAGAGAAGGCAATGGAAGCATCTCGCCACTCGTCTTGACGCAACAACACGCCTGGTGCCGGGTCTGGTGCCGGGTCTGGTGCCGGGTCTGGTGCCCGGTTTCTTTGCGTTGCCAACCTCCAACTTCTGCTATACCTTGGCTCTGATGCGGAAGCGCCACCGGCGTTATTGGGCGGTACACCCTGTCCACTGCTGGTATCGGGTCCCGGAATCCAACCAGCACCTGCCCGCAACATGGCCGTGTTGAATAGAGGCCACGTTCGCCTGAGATCATTCACAAATTCAGACGCCGCCCTTGCAATCCGATTGTCGTTGGCAAACCACCTCCTCGCTGACAAATAAGCAACCGCTTGCCGAGAGAGTGTGTCTCTGGGGTTACGACGCCTTTGTGCTTCAAGCTGCATCAGCACCGCGATGTCACCCACCGCCACGCGTAGTGCAACTATCTCGTCTGTCATCGCGTCGTTTGGATTCGTCGCCCGGAAGGCAGCATACTTTTCCTGAAGGCGTGTATACTCTGCCTCAGAGATGGGGCTCGCCGCCGAAGCCGCCGCCGGTGCGGGGGCAGGTGCGGGGGCAGGTGCGGGGGCAGGTGCGGGTGCCGCGAGTGGATCAGCGCCTGCCCGAACCATGGCCTCGTTGAATACAGGCCACGTTTGTCGGACATCCATCACGTATTCAGACGCTGCCGCTGCAATCCGGTTGAGATTGCCAAGTGCACTCATCGCTGACAAATAAGCGCTCGTTTCCTCAGAGAATGTGTCTCTGGGGTCACGAACCCCTTGTGCTTCACGTTGCACCAGCATCGCAATGTCACGCAGCGCAATCATTAGTGCACGTATCTCGTCTGCCATCGCCGAGTTTGGCAGCGTCGCCTTGAAGGCAGCATACTTTTGCAGAAGACGTGGACCAGCGCTTCCAGGGATCGGGTTCATCGCCAATTGCTCCGCGTGCGCGAGGTCCATCTCCCAGTCCACCTCCCACTGGCGCGCATTGATGTCGATGCGGCGCCTTCTGAGGATACCAGGGAAGAGCCAGTACGCGTGCCCAAGGATGTTCGCCACCCAGACCATTGCGCTCTTGCGACGACGGTCGGCGGGACTGTCCGATTGGGGCGTCAGATCACGACCAAGGTTTCTGTAATCCATGAGCAAGAAGAAGTAAGCATAACGCGCGGTGGACCACCAATTGCTCGATGTGAGACGTTTGATGTCGGCAACCATCTTTTGTGGATAGTACCACGAAATCTCGGTCTCGGGAAAGTTGCCGTCGATTCCAATCAGATCTCTCCGCAAGTCGTTGAGCTTGTTGTCATAAAACCATGGGGATAATCGGTTATTGATGTCCGCACCCGCCGGGATGACACGTGCGGCCGGCGACTCCGCCGCCGCTGCGGGGGCAGGTGCAGGTGCGGGCGCCGGTGCGGCATCGGCGCCTGCCGCCACCATGGCCCGGTCAAAGTCAGGCCATATTTGCCTGACATCATGCACAAATTCAGACGCTGCCATCGCAATCGGGTTGTCGTCGTCAAACGCACGCTTTGCTGACAAATAACCGGTCGCTTCCTCGGAGAGTCCGTCTGAGATCCCACGAAAAAGCAAAATGGCTTTCAATGACTCATTAATGTTAGTCACCGCTGTGTACAGTCCTTGTATCTCGTCTGGCAAGAGGGTTTCTGGAAACGTCGCCCGGAAGGCCTCAAACTTGTCCTGTATGCGTATGTATTCAGGGTCGGATACGATGCGCCCCAGTGCGGGAGCCGGTGCGGGCGCGGGTGCGGGCGCGGGCGCGGGCGCTCTTGCGGGCGGCGGTGCGGCACCAGCGCCTGCCCGCACCATGGCCTGATCAAAGAAAGCCCACGTTTGCCTGACGTCAATCACAAACGCGGACGCTGCCGCCGCAATCGGGTTGTCGTCGGCAAACATACGCCTTGCTGCCAAATAAGCGGCCACAATCGAAGGGGCTCCGATTGTGGCGTGATTTTCGCCGTATAGCCGTTGAAGGTGCACGAAGTTGTCGATGTCACGCACCGCTCTGACGAGTGCAGATATCTGGTCTGACATGACGCCAGTTGGCAGCGTCTCCCTGAAGGCATCAAACCTGCCCCGAAGGCGTGTAAAGTCTGCGCCAGAGATGGCGCTCGGCACAAACGGCGGCATCTCCGAAAGGATCTCGGGTGCGGGCGCGGGCGCGGGCGCTCTTGCGGGCGGCGGTGCGGCACCAGCGCCTGCCCGCACCATGACCTGATCAAAGAAAGGCCACGTTTGCCTGACGTCAATCACAAACGCGGACGCTGCCGCCGCAATCGGGTTGTCGTCGGCAAACATACGCCTTGCTGCCAAATAAGCGGCC
>Ga0160422_10002412_pt1 | contig 11695 bp, 15 predicted proteins | sample Fk160mmetaG_FD_108192 | JGI IMG/M metagenome (GOLD analysis project Ga0160422, IMG submission 108192) | Marine microbial communities from the Central Pacific Ocean - Fk160115 60m metaG | ecosystem: Environmental > Aquatic > Marine > Oceanic > Photic zone | place: The Central Pacific Ocean... | reverse complement strand
GGGCATCTGGGCATCTGGGCATCTGGGCATCTGGGCATCTGGGCATCTGGGCATCTGGGCATGTGGGCATGTTTGGTGCACACACACATCATTATAGATGGCGATGTCTTTAAGCTCTTTTGCTAGTTCTTTTTTTCAAGTAGTAACATCCGCCGTTGGATAGAAAACTTACCCCTACTAACCCCAAAAGGAATCCTGTGTGAAACCTTAAACACATAGTTCTGTATATTTTCAACCATTCTTCGCGTTGAGGTTTATTATTTAAATGCAGAACCATCCAATCCGATTTTGGACTGAATATATAATAAAAATAATTTGTTAGAAAGGTTACTCCAAGAGTTGTGCAGATTATGCTTTTATTACCTGGCTTTTTGTCCGCACTGTTCATAAGAGTAACCGCTAGAATTGACAGTATTAATCCCAAAACAAATCCACGGTAGTAGATTTTACGTCTTTCTTCGATTATTTTTATGTATCTTATTTTTAAATTTACATCTAAACTGTTGAAAAACTTTTGTTTTAAACTGTATTTATCCATAGAAAACATACAAAATATATTGGCAAGTAAAAATACTATCCCAATACTGCAGTTCGTCAAGCAATTTTGCACCATATAAATAATAATGATATTTAAATATTTTATCTTTGTTTTTTAAAAATTAAAAGTATTTGAGATTTATATAAATAAATGTATTTTAAACTTTTCATTTGTATACTTTTAAATTTATTTAATTGTGATTCTTTTATTTTTACATACAAGCCTTCGGTTAGTAAAAATAAATTGGTTACATTTGGACCCGGCGGTCTTACCGGCTTTTACACACTTGGTGTAACATCATACTTAAAAGATAATTATAATCTAACCGATTATAGTTTTTTAGGAGCATCCGCCGGTTCTTGGAATGCCTTGTTGCTTACCTGCAAACATAATAATAGCGCGGTTATTGATGATTTGCTATCACAAAATATGTATAATAAATCTACGTCGGTTGTCAATCTTTTGAGCGATATAAAAACATATGTAGAAACTACATATAAAAGTGACGATTTTGATTTGAATAAGTTTTATGTTTCCGTTTCTGTGTTTAACTTTTTTAGATTTAAACCGAGAGTTTTGTATAACTTTACTTCACTTAAAGACGCCACACAAGGCTGTTTTTACAGTTCATACATACCTTTTATTACAGGCAAGGTTAGTTTCTTGTATCTTAAAAGGCTTATTTTTGACGGTGGGATTGGAAAATTTCCACCAAATCATATACAATCTTATTTTGATGTTTATCCGTCGATGTGGGGAAGGCAATTTACGAGTATAGATCGCTTTGTTTATCCTATAGACAGCAATAACTATTTCAAAAATATTTATCAATTAGGATATAACGATTCTATGAAAAATAAAGAGACGCTTGATTTATATTTTCCACGTTTAAATAATTTAGAATTTTAAATTAATTAAATATCATAATAACTATGTCTGATAAAGATCCTTATTCTGTACTTGGTGTTAATAGAGGTTCTAATGATGACGATATTAAAAAGGCATTCAGGAAACAGGCACTTAAAGAGCATCCGGATAAAGGTGGGGATCCTGAGAAATTTAAAGAACTGCAATCTGCTTATGAAATTCTTATCGATAAAGACAAAAGAAATAAGTATGATCAATTCGGTCATGCTGGGCTTGATGAAAATATGATGAATAGAAATAGCAATTCTAATGACATCTTCGATTCCCTTTTTAAACAATCTTTTAATTTTCCTTTTGGGGCGGGGCCTAGGTCTGGGTCTAGAGCACAGTCGAGGGGTGGCCCGTCCAAAGATCCTTCTGTCAAAAGAACGCTGCCTGTATCTTTGAAGGATTTGTATGTGGGAAAAACCATTCGCTTGAGTGTTACCAGAAACAAAATACTTGGGGACACAATTACATGCGTCGAGTGCAGCGGTAGAGGCTCTAAAGTGGAAGTTAGACAACTCGGACCTGGAATGATTCAGCAATCCCAAACTACTTGTAAAAAATGTCGAGGTGCCGGAAAAATATGTGATTTCGTAAAGGAAAATAAGGTTATTAGTTTGGATATAGAGAAGGGCATGGGACACGAAACTGTTATCAAATTTCCTGAAATGGGTGATGAGAATATCAACCGGATACCGGCTGATGTTCTATTTGTTATTAATGAACAACCACATAGTGTATTCAAAAGAAAGAATAATGATTTGTTAATAGTTAGGGATATTTCTATTTATGATGTATTCGTCGATTATGAATTTATTTTAGATTTATTAGATGAAACACGTGTTTTAATTAAAGTTAAAGCAAACACCATTAAATCACCATCTTATAAATTGGATAATGGTTCATTGGGGTTTGTCAACGAACCTTTTGTTTTATCTGCTAATGGCCTGGGTATGCCAAAAGTTAATACTGGAGGACTGCTTTTTGGAGATTTGTTCGTTATTTTTAATATTGTCTTTCCTAACGGCGAATTTGATGAATCTAAAATACGACATAAATCATGTCCTAGCGCTGAAGTTGATTCATGTGAGACATACTATCTTAAGGTTGATTCTATTAGGAGATTTGGTAGATAAGTCTTTGGTTGTTAGAAACTCCAATCTAATTTGAACCTTATATTGCTTGGGTCGTTGTAGAATTCTGTTACATTCAATATTTGCTCTTTTGTTTCTAATGCTTCCAAGCACTTCTTTAATTCTTTTGGTTCTATATTATCACTCGTCCAATATGGGTGAGTTATTATACATTTTAAAACCAAATTATTCTCTCGCTTGTCACATACAACCAGTGCCAATACTTGTTCATAGATCTCTTGGTCTTTGTCTTGGTCTTGGTCTTTGTCTTGGTCTTTGTCTTTTGCTTTTGCTATTTCTGTTGCTATTGCTGTTGCTTTTGTTTGTGGGGGCATCCAAGCCAGATAAAGGTACTTGTCCTTCATAGATGATTGAAAATAACTTTCCAATGTATTCATATTTTTGAGAATGTAATTCTGGGAAAAATCTTTTAATGAGTTTCTTTGGATCCTCGCCGACTCCAGTTTTGTAAGCGTTTCATCCTCGGAATATTTTTTTTGCTTATCGAAAAATTCCTCCATTATAATGCTGTACCAAGTTTTGGATACCATGTTTGTTTGCTGTGCACTGATTACCTTTAGATCTGTTTGAGGGAGTTTTGATGTGCAGTATTTTTTGTTATCCATCGGCGTTAGACCTGAGGTTAATGAGAGCAGCAGTAGAATCGTGAGGTTTTTAATGGACCGCATAATTAAAATAATATGATAATATTTTTCTATATTATTTTAATTGTGGATTTCTTCGTTTTATATAACTTTATTATTTAGCCGGTATTAGTTATAAAACTATGGTTGATATTGTTTCTTTACTCTCCATTGCATCATGTTCGATTGTTTCTATTATAGCACAAATACAGAATTCTAGATGTAAAAAGATTAAGGCCTGTGGTACTGAATGCGATCGTACCGTTTCGAAGGATGATGACGACGACTAAGCTTTATACTACATTCTTTTATACTTCTTTCTTTTATTACTCTTGAATATATTTTTGATTATATGTCTTTTTGTGCGTTTATTGGTTGCTTCTGCGTATACATATGGTGCCTTGTTTTTTTTGTATGCTTCATTCCACCTGTATTCACATAAACACCAATTGTCTCCTGGTTGGGCTACGCCATATAAATCGTTGCCCATTGATTTGCTATAATCCATAAACTCTTTGTCGAGCTTGGCACAAACCGTGTGTGTTCCGTAATCGTCTGGTCCAGTCATACAGTATCCATCTCTATAATATCCGGTCATCGGCTTTTTTGAGCATACTTTTATCTTTCTGTTTTTAATGTTTTTACGAAAAGATAATCCACCTTTTTGTTTGGTTCGTTTCTTTGTTTGCTTCATCAATATATATATTGTTGATAATATTGTTAATATAGCCAATATTTTAGCCAATATTTTAGCTAACATTATAATTTATATTGCCATTATATATTAAATGGCTGCTATGTTAGAACGTGGGCATAGTGATGAAACATATAACGCTAGACTAGATCGAAATTACGCCGATTTTAAAACACGAATGGAAAGGGTGGGAAGAGGTATTCATATTCTTTATCAGGGCGAAGATAGAGAACTCTATTGGAGTACATTGGAAGAACTTAGGCAAGCACGTCTTCCATTTTTAGAAGAAATTAAAGATCCAAAGATTCGGGAATGTATTAGATATTTGAAATCAAAAGAATATGTTATTATTCCGCCAGAAAGAGTGTTTGATCCTACATCTATTTTTGGTTCTTCATCTGAAAAAAACGGCACTAGAAAAAAAAAAAAGAAACGGAGTTTAAGAGGTCGAACACGTAGTTTACGTCCAAGACGCCGAAGATAAAAATGCCTTATGCCTTATACCTTATTTATATTTTTTTTTATTTAATATTGTATTATAATATAATGGGTAGAAGAGGCGGTAGTTTTGGTAAAAGATCGAGCGGCGGCGGCGGTGCTGGCGGTGCTGGATTATTAAGTTTATTTAACTTCCACAGCGTTGTTGGTTGTTCTGCCGATGACACCAGCATGTATTGCAGCTTGATGAAGCTTGTTAATGCCGTTGGCGGTATTCTGTTTTTAGCGATGATAGCGTATATTGCTTACTTGTTTTTATCGGGTGGCAAAAAGCCATTTATGGGCGGAGGCCGTCGCCGTAGACGTAGGCGCTGATTTTTCTTTTAAGTTTTATTCTATAAAAGAAAAATATGATGGAATAGATATGAAGGATGAATATCTGCAAAAACAGATAATAACTTATATGGGTAACAAACGCAAACTTCTTCCGAACATAGAATCTATATTAAAAGATGTATGTGTAAAATTGGGTAAAGACACGTTGAGATCTGGAGATGCTTTTTCTGGTTCGGGTATTGTCGCGAGGCTTCTGAAAAGGTATTCGTCTGAATTGTATGTTAACGACAGTGCTAGTTATAGCACTACCTTAAATAGGTGCTATCTCTCGTCGCCTAATGACGAGGAGTATGCTAAAATAGTGGGGTATGTGGATGAAGCAAATAAGTATGTGCATGAGGGGCATTTGCATGGAGGTGATGTTGGTGATAGTGTTAGTTATATAGAGAAGAATTGGGCTTCAGAAACAAGGAGGTATTATACGAAGGAGAATGGAGGGATCATAGATAGATACAGGGGTTTTATTGGGTCTATTCCTGATGAATATAGGTGTTATCTTATGGCGAATTTGTTGGTTAAGTGTTCCATTAACAATAATACAAACGGACATTTTTCGGCATTTTATAAGGATGATACTGGAGAGGGGAAATATGGGGGGAAGAATGGCGTGGATACCAAACGCATAACTAAAAAAATAGTATTGGAAAATCCAGTGCTATGTGTTAATGAATGTAGAAGCGAAATAAGCTGTATGGATACGAATGAATGGGTTTCTACTATACCGGAGTTGGATGTGGTATACATAGATCCTCCATACAATAAACACCCATACAGTATTTATTACTTTATGCTCGATATAATTAATGATTTGAGTATGCAGGAAATTCCGGAAACCACTAGAGGACAGCCTATGGGGTGGGAGCGGTCGGATTATAACAGCTATAGAAATGCTGAGGCGGCTTTTGCGGATTTGATTAAAAAAATAAAGGCGAAATTTTTGATTATATCTTATAGTAACAAGGGGATTATACCTGTGGATAAACTCGAAAGCATACTGGCGACTAAGGGGGTGGTTACTAGACATGAAATTGACCATAAAACCTACAATAAACTTGAGGGGTTGGGGGATTACAAACGGGCTGCGGAAAAAAATAAAACGGTTGAGTATTTATGGGTAGTTGCTAGTTAGGGGTGGGCTGGGGCGGGCTGGGGGTGGGCTGGGGCGGGATGGGGGTCACATCGGTGCTCATCGCGCTTTTTTTTTCGCACGCGCTTGATCCAGCGGCGCAGCGGGGCCAAGCGCCAGCGGAAGCCGCCGGCGAGCTCCTTTCGGCCGTTGCACGCCATCGAGATGGCCACGTTGCTCACGCCGGTCTTGTGCGACGCCTCGAGCATTGACGAAAAGTGGCCGACGACATCGCCCGTGATAGGGTCGACCTTCTCGACAGGTTTCCCTTTCGTCGCCCGGGGGCGAGGCGGCGGCGGCGGCGGCAGCACGCCCTCGTCAATGCTTGCGTAATCCGCCCGTTCGCAAATTGCGACACGTCTGTCAAGATCCTCAAGCATTTTTCGGGCCAGAATCTGGTCAGTAACGGGTGGATCTGGGCGGCTGTGAGGACGATGACGCACGTGCCAGACGTGAACACATTCCTCGTGCTGCCTGCACGCAGCGTTAGTCGGAAATTTCATGTCGCAACATGTACACTTGAATGGCAGGTTTGCATGGGCGACGTGCTTCGCGTAAATGTGTGCCTTCTGGTTCGACTTGGCGTATAATTTGTACTGCTTTGTACAGATCAAACAGGTCCACATCGGGACCTGTCCTGGCAGCAGCAGCGCTTGCGGTTCTCGGTGGAGTGTCTGATACCACGCTTTCGACATTTTCTGAAGCTAAAGAATACCATAAAATACTCTTGACTGTACAGACGTAAAGCATTTCAATTTTTTTATATCACAGCCATTTCTATGTTATCTTCTTGAGGTTATTGCGTTTAGTAGCTCGTGCTCAAATGAGGTTGTTTCACGGTAATCGTGGCTTAAATCTTGTTGTTGCCAGAAGGCTAAGTCCTTGCGTGCTTCGTTGTGCCGTGCTTCCATGTGCCGTGCTTCCATGTGCCGTGCTTCCATGTGCTGCGCTTCCATGTGCTGCGCTTCGTTGTGGCGCCTTTCTTCGTTTATCATTTCTTCGGCTCTACGGATTGCTATGTTGAATTTTTGTGCAAATTTGCTAGTCATTTCTTAACGCTAAGATAATTTATTTTTAATCAATTTAATTTGTTAAACATAATTAAAGAGTATACAGTATACTTTAATTATGGGTTTCTGTAAAATATTTTTAGTTCAAACGTTGCTTATGCAAGCCAGTTCTTTTGTTACAATAAAGCCTTTAAAGGTGGATTTCCGGAAAGCGGCGACGGATGATTATCTTTCCTTTATTGCCAATTCGGGTCCCTTTGTTTCTACTGCTTATGTCAAACCCCGCCAATTAGGTGCTAATGGGGGCGATTATCTTTCGTCTATAGGCATGGGCGGTCTTGTTGCTCCTGCGAGTATGCCTGCGGTGAAGGCTGTGGTGAAGCCTGTTCATGCTGCTGGTATGCCTGCGGCGAAGCCTGCTGATGCGGGTATGCCTGCGGTGAAGCCTGCTGATGCGGGTATGCCTGCGGCGAAGCCTGCTGATGCGGGTATGCCTGCGGTGAAACCTGTTGGAGCTGGGGCTGATTATCTTTCGACGATCGCTTCTTATCAAGAGAAAAGTGCGTTAAATATGCCTACGATGGATTATGTTAATAAAGAACTTAAACTTGCACAGAATGTTTTGTTTGATGCTTTAGGTAATATTACTGAGGAATTTGTTTTAAAAACCGTATCCTTACTGAGAAATGATTGATGTTTATATATAAAAATATAAAAATATATGTATTTATATATAAAATGGTGATTAGAAAATATACTAAAAAAAGGCGTAGAAAGTCTCTTAGAAAATTTAGAGGTGGTACCGTAACGGTCGACCAGGTCAACGTGCGTAAGGCAGAGCGCATCGCTCCCGATAAGCTCTTCACCCGCATGCGTGGGTTCGACGTCGAGCGCCGACGCGACGGCCGCCGCGTCGGCCTCGTGCACTCGGAAAATGCGAGGTCGCGAGCGCCGCGCACGCCCCCGCCCATGACGGCGAGAGAGAGAGAGGCTCGTTTTAAGGCTCTCGAACGCGAGCGCGCGGATCCGGAAGAGCGTCGGAGATTGTTCGAGACCGACGTCCAGAGCCTCGCTCGCGCGGTGGCGGCTCGGGGGCGAAGGCGGGGGGAGAAGCGGTTTGAAGGATTAGACAACCGCACGTCCACGTGCTGGGACTTGATCGACCCCAAGGACAGGATCGACTGCCGCGAAATTACCCAACGCCAGCTGGATCGCCAAAAATCGAATCTGCGTCCGACGCGTCGGTCGGCGTCGCGAAGCCCGCCTGCTTTGACTCGGTCGGCGTCGCGAAGGCGAGGGTCTCGGTCGCCGCCTGCTTTGACTAGGTCGGCGTCGCGAAGCCCGCCTGCTTCAACTCGGTTGCTGCCGCTAACCGCTTGGGGTGGGCGTACACGACGTAGGCGTACGCAACGTAAGCGTTAATAGTCCGCGACCTAACCGTTGAACGGTTAGGGGGGTCAAATACTTTCCCAACATATAAATATGTTTTTACTATGTATAAACATATATATACGATAATCTTACTATAATGCTAAGTCAGAAATGGGTGATATAATGAGAAATGGGTGTTAAAAAGAAAAAAGAGCGAAAGCGCTGTGAGGAGCTACCTCCGGACGATCGAACTTTTTTCCCTCCACCCGAGCTTTCCCCAGGACAATAGGCGTCCCTATTGTGTGTATCGGAGTTGAATGGCTACACTCAAACAGCACTTTATAATTATATCTCCACCATGGCGATGGTATTCCATATTTTCGGGATCCGACGATAGTTTCAGAATCTTTCACTCCATCATACTAATACTAAAGGTTTAGTATAATGATTACTTACTCCTATCTGATGTCTGGAATTTATCACAAGCGCATACGTTTAAACAAACGCATCTGGGATTCTCACCCAGTCGCCAATACTCCCCCCCTCGTGCTCGTGTGTAATTGTGCCAAAAGACACTACCAAGTGTACTTGGTTTTAAGCATTCGGGACCCTTTCGGGTTTATGGTCACCTAAGACAGACCTCCCCCTACATTATCGGTTAGTTTGGTCTAGGCCGTCAATTAATTGCCTTCATCTTGGCGCAGGTTCACCTCCACTTCTATGGGAGGACTTGTGATTTAAGGAGAAACACCCGACCATCATACTAAGGCAAGAGGCCGGTTGTATGATCAAAACGATACGCTATCGCTTTGGCATCTAGTCGTTAAATTCCTTATGGAACCTATATTCAGCCGATGCTGACCGAATATATAACAATCTATAACAATTCTATAACAATTCTATAACAAAACTATAACAATCTATTTGACTTGTATTTTTTTTTATATCGCGCGCGCGTTTTTTTTGTTTTATTGTTTAAGCCATTGCGTCTTCTTCCTGCTGCTGCACATCAGCCCAAGACATCTTAGGAATTGCCGGCGTCATCGGCTCATCGCTGATCCCATCGCCAAACCTACTACGAGAGATCTTAAGTTTCGTCGGCGCAGGAGGACGGCTCCACCCATCATCCATCATAGCACTCAGCTTCTCTGCCGCTTCAGCAGAAAGCCCTTCGTTTAGAGGATCCTTCACAACACGCACAGGCGTAATGGGTGCCTTATCTGTAAACTCGATACGCGGTGGCTTACGCTCACCTGCCGCACGAGGACGCTTTGAATGGCTCGCCGAAACCTTCCAATACCAAGGATCGTCATACACAATCTTGATCGCGTCTCCCTTCACAAGACGCTTACGTACATCCGCAGCTTCGGGTGTCGAATACCACATCTTGAAATGTACGAAAACACGCTGATAGGATACATTGTTATTGGTGCCTTCCTTATGCACCATATCGATGCGGTCAATTTCACCAATATTCAGCTCATTGAATACACCCCAAACACGCTCGTCTGTGATGTTGGCAAAGACACGAGGAATGCAAAGGCTCGGCTCATTAATCTTAAGATCAGTAGTTGTAGTCATTTTTCTCAATACCTATATTCTAATGCTTTCAAATGCTTTTCAATTTTTTTTTATAAATGGGTGAAGAAAATAAAAAAAACAGGTTTTTATGGGTTTTTGTTTTTTATATTGTTTATGGGTTTTTTTTATTTATTACTTGTTCTTGCTAATGTACGTCTCGTACTCGTGGTCAAGCAGAAACATAATGTGACCGCACTGGTAAAGCTCGTTGAAGTATTTCGAGGTGGGTTTGCGAGGCGTATCGTGGCCAGGAAGAGTGCTTTTCACGCCCGCACGCTCCAAAAATTCCTTACGCGTCTGCGCCCCCTGCGCCGCCTCCCACATACACCAACTCGCGGACTGAGGCTTGTGGGGATTCTCCTTCGTGTTCCAATAAATAGACATATCATCGCTAAAGCGCGAAGGGCGCCCGCGCTTCGTGTTCTTGGGCTTGAACTCCGCGGTATCTTTCTTAAGCTCGAGAAGGAAGTTCCGCATCTTCCGGAGAAGAACAGCCGGATACTCGGGGTACTTGGCCTTGAGAGCCTTGACGAACTTGGCATTGAGACCCTCGCCAACGAGCTCGCACACGCTGCTCACGCCGTGAACATCACCCGCAAACCACGTCAAAGTATCGTGCGTCCTCTCGTACCACGGGTGGCCGACCGCCATTCCGCACTCCATAAGAAGATCGACTGTGCCAGTAACTTCCCAGTTGCTCGACATTTTGTTCTCTTTATTCTTCAGTAATCCTTTCTTTCATCTTAATTTACTATTCTCATTAGCATTTCAATTATTTTATTCATCACCCATAAATGACTTATCTCATAAAAGAAATTACAAAAAAAAATTGAAATACTTTTTGATGTAATGCTTTATCTGATGCTAAAACTGAGTGAATAAGTAAAGATCCATAGTAAATGGAAACTCCACGCTTTGACAAGTGGCTTGCGGAGACGGGCCTAACCAGGAAACCACACCAAATCGAGGGTGTGCAGTTCTGTGTGGGAAACGAGCAGAATGGTAGGGGCGGACTTATCGCCGATGAAATGGGGCTTGGGAAGACCTACATTATGCTTGGAACTATGATTGAAAACCCTGGTAAGAAAACCTTGATTGTTCTTCCGCTTGCGCTATTGGAACAGTGGCATAAAATCCTTGCAGATAAGTGCGATGGTTTGGATTTGTTTGTCTCCCATTTCAATGTGCAGGATAAGAAGACTAAGAACTTCCTGGAAAATCATGCCAAGAACAAGGATGGACCCATGGAATTCGACCAAAGAAATCCCAAGACTAAGGGGTGTAAAGCCTACAGCAGGTACGAATCTTATAAAAAAGCAGCCACTTACGGAGAAGCAGAAAAACTGGGGATGACCGGGCTTGACTATCGTCATGATTTCAAACAGGGTTTAATCAAGAATCTTATGCATAAAAGAATCGAAGATGCCGACGTTGTTATTACGACTTACGGAAAGACCCTTTCGAGAAAAAACAAATACGACGAAACTATCCACAACTTCTTGTATGAGTATAATTGGGGGCGAATTATCTTCGACGAAGCACATCATCTTCGTAACGAAGGAACTGCGAGGTTTATTGGGGTAAACAAGTTGAAGTGTGATATTCGCTGGTTGATCACGGGAACGCCTATTCAGAATAGGATGTCTGACCTCTATGCGCTGTGTGAAATTATGGGTATTAAAAAGGAAGTTTACACTGACGACAATTCACTAAATTGGATTGTTAATAATTACATGCTTAAACGCACAAAGAAGGATGCTGGATTGGACTTGCCCCCGGTGAATCTTCACATTGAGGAAGCCGAGTGGAAATGTGAAAAGGAGCGTGATTTGTCCGAGCAAATCCATTCTTT
>Ga0160422_10002411_pt1 | contig 11702 bp, 10 predicted proteins | sample Fk160mmetaG_FD_108192 | JGI IMG/M metagenome (GOLD analysis project Ga0160422, IMG submission 108192) | Marine microbial communities from the Central Pacific Ocean - Fk160115 60m metaG | ecosystem: Environmental > Aquatic > Marine > Oceanic > Photic zone | place: The Central Pacific Ocean... | reverse complement strand
TAAATATCTAAATGCAAAAGTGTTAGAGATATGGACAGATGTTAGTGGTGTATTCAGTGCTAACCCAAAAATTGTAAAAAATGCATCACCAATTGCATATTTATCTTATAAGGAAGCCATGGAATTATCTTTCTTTGGAGCTAAAGTAATATACTTCCCTACTCTTCAACCATTAATAGAAGATAATATTCCTGTTTTTATTAAGAACACATTTAAACCTGATGAGGAAGGTACTTGCATTTCAAACTCTACTAAATTAGATAATGATGAAATAGTTAAAGGAATAAGTCATATTGAGAATATTTCAATATTAAATTTTGAGGGTTCTGGAATGGTGGGAGTTCCAGGATTTTCAAAAAGATTTTTCGAGGTCTTATCATCTAATAATATTAATGTTATAATGATTACACAAGCTTCTTCAGAATTCTCAATATGTATAGCTATTGATTCAAATGATGCAGATCTGGCTAAAAAAGTTGTTGATGAAGAGTTTGAATTTGAAATATCACAACAAAAAATAAATAAATCTCAAATTGAATCAAATCTTGCTAATATTGCAATTGTTGGTGATAAAATGAAAAGTAAGAAAGGTATAAGTGGTAAATTATTTAATTCACTGGGTAATAATAGTATAAATGTCAGAGCAATTGCACAGGGTGCATCAGAGAGAAATATATCTATAATTATAGATAAAAATAACGCTAAGAAAGCTTTAAATGCATTACATGAAAGCTTTTTTGAAAAAGACTTAAAAGATATACATCTTTTTATAACTGGTGTTGGAAATGTTGGAGGTTATTTGCTTCAACAGATAAAGAATCAAAAAGATTTTATTTCGAAAAATCTTGGACTAAACTTGAAGGTTTTAGGTATATCCAACTCTAAGAAGATGTTAATTTCTAAGCAAGAAATTGACCTAAACAATTGGTCAAAAGTATTAACCGATTCAGATACTAAAGCTGATAAAGATTTTTTCCAAAAAGCTATAATTGAACTTAATAGAAGGAATAGTTTATTTATCGATAATACTGCAAGTGAAGCAATCCCATTGACATATAATAGCTATTTAAAGAATGGTATTGGGGTTATTACTTGCAATAAAATATCAAACTCTGGAACTTTAGATAAATATAAAGAATTAAGAAAATTATCTAGAAGGAATAATGCTGCATTTTTATATGAAACTAATGTTGGAGCGGCTCTTCCAGTTATTAGTACACTAAAAAATCTAATTAATTCTGGAGATAAGATTTTGAAAATTGAAGCAGTTTTATCTGGTACATTAAACTATATCTTTAACAACTTTCAAGAGGAAGATACTTTCCATGATATAGTTTCTCATGCAGTTAAATTAGGATATACTGAACCTGATCCAAAAATTGATTTATGTGGTGTTGATGTTAGTAGAAAAATTTTAATTCTTGCCAGAGAGAGTGGGTTTAACCTTGAATATGATGAAGTAGAAAAGAATCATTTCTTACCAACTGAATCAATAAACACTGATTCTAAAGATGAATTTATTTTATCTCTAAAAAATAATAAGGATCATTTTAACCGAATATTAAATGATGCCAAAGAGAAGAACTGTAGATTAAAATTTGTTGCGAAGCTTGATAATGGTAAAGCTAGTGTTGGTTTAGAGGCTGTCCCAAATGATCATCCATTCTACAATCTTGTAGGAAGTGATAATATAACAGTATTCTTTACTGAAAGATATAAAGAGTCTCCACTTGTTGTTAAAGGAGCAGGAGCTGGTGGAGAGTTTACTGCATCTGGAGTTTTTGCTGATATTATTAAAGCTAGTCAAGAAAATGGATAGTATAAAAGTTTTTTCACCAGGCAGTGTCACAAATTTATCTTGTGGATATGATGTACTTGGAGTTTGTCTAGAGAATCGAGGAGATGAAATAGAAGTTCACAAGACTAAATCTATTGGATTGGAAATAGAATCTTTAGACAATTATAATATTTCCAATAAAATTGATCAGAACGTTGCTGGAATAGCTGCAAAAGCTATGTTAGAAAGTATTGATATAGATTTTGGTTTTAAAATAATTATAAAAAAAGGGATTAAGCCTGGCAGTGGAATTGGAAGTTCTGCAGCAAGTTCTGCTGGAACAGTTTATGCTATTAATCAACTTTTAAATTCACATTTTAATAATTTAGATTTGGTCAGATTCTCTATGGAAGGTGAGAATTTTGTGAGCGGATCCTATCACGCAGACAATGTTGCACCTATAATTTTAGGTGGGATAACTTTGGTGAGATCTATCTCTGATTTAGACATCATTAAACTTCCTTCTCCTAAGTCTTTAGAGGTAGTAATAATTAGACCAAATATTGAAATAAAGACTTCAGATTCAAGAAGTGTTGTCAAGAAAAAAGTAAAAATTGAAAAGATGATACAACAGTCTGCTAATCTAGGTGCTTTTATAAGTAGTTTATACTCAGAAGATTTTGATCTAATGTCAAGAAGCGTAGTAGATGAGGTGGTAGAACCTGATAGATCTGTATTAATTCCTGAATTTGAATCAATTAAAAGAATATCAACTGAATGTGGCGCAGTGTCTTGCGGTATTTCTGGTTCAGGACCCTCCATTTTTGCCTTATCAAACAATAGTGAAACTTCTAAAATTATTCTAAATAATATATCTAGTCATCTAGATAAATTAAATATTGATTATGACAGCTTTATATCTAAAGTAAATCCAAAAGGAATCAAAGTATTAGATTAGATGAAATATATTAGTTTAAATCATAACTCAGCGCCAACATCTTTTAAAGATGCTGTAATAAATGGTTTGGCTCCGGACAAAGGTCTTTATTTTCCCGAAGAAGAGATTTGTTTGTCTAGTAAATTGTTAAAGTCTTTAAATAATATAGATGATGTAGAGTTATGCTATGAAGTTATTAAAGAGTACATCGGAAATGAAATACCAAAAAATAGATTAATTGATATTATATCAAATACAATTTCATTTGAAATCCCTGTAAAAGAAATTGAAAATTCAATTTATTCTTTAGAATTATTTCATGGACCTACTCTGGCATTCAAGGATGTAGGTGCAAAATTTATGGCATTATGTTTAGACTATTTCAAAGAAAATAATAGCTCAAAAAAAATGACTGTTTTAGTAGCAACATCAGGTGATACTGGAGGAGCTGTTGCAAATGGATTTTCAGGCACAAAAGATATTGATGTCTGTATATTGTATCCCAAGGGTAAGATTAGTGAAGTCCAAGAAAAGCAAATTACTACAAATTCTTCTTTCGTCCAGGCAATTGAAGTTAAAGGTGATTTTGATTTATGCCAGTCAATGGTAAAAAATGCATTTAATGATTATGATATAAATCAGAAGATCTCATTGACCTCAGCTAACTCTATTAATGTTGCAAGATGGCTACCTCAAATGTTCTACTATTTTTTAGCATCAAAAAAAATAGAAAATACGAATCCAAATATTTATTCAGTTCCTAGTGGAAACTTTGGCAATATATGTGCTGGTATTTTGGCACAGTCAATGGGTCTTCCTATCAAACATTTTGTTGCATCTACAAATATTAATGATACAATTCCAAGATATATTAAAGAAGGGATTTATGAGCCATTAAAAACTAAAAGTACAATTTCCAATGCTATGGATGTTTCAGAGCCCAGTAACTTTATAAGAATTCAGAAAATTTTTAATAATGATTTACAGAAGATTAGAGAGAATATATCTGGATATAGTTTTGACGACAAATCTACTATGGATTGTATTGAAAAATTAAATCAACATAACAACTACATTACTGATCCTCATTCTGCAATTGGATATCTTGGACTAAAAAAATATATTCAAGAGAACAATTTAAATAATTGTAATGGTTTATTTGTTTCTACAGCACATCCAATTAAATTTAAAGATACTGTTGAGAATAGCATTAAATCACAATTAGAGTATCCAGACTCAATTAAATCAATAATGGATAGAGAAAAAAGTGCTAAAACAATGAAAAGTTATTCTGAGCTAAAAGAATATCTTATGCATAAAGATTGATGAAAAAGACAGTTTTATTAGAGAAGCATATAAGTTTAGGAGCAAAAATTGTTGATTTTGCAGGTTTTAGGATGCCCCTGAGTTACAGCTCAGTCACTGATGAGCATAATTATGTAAGAGAAAATGTTGGGGTATTTGATGTTTCTCATATGGGTGAATTCGAGATATCTGGTAAGAATTCCACTAAGTTTATTCAATTTATTTGCTCAAATGATATCATGAAGCTAAAACCTGGAAAGGCTCAATATAACTGTTTAGTAAAGGATAATGGAGGGATAATTGATGATTTAATAGTTTACAAAATAGATGAAGAAAAATATTTATTGGTTGTTAATGCCTCTAACATAGAAAAAGACCTAAATTGGATTAAAAGTCTCAATAAAAATTATAGTTGTTCCATTAATAATATATCCGATAGAATATCTCTTCTTGCTGTTCAAGGACCAAAGGCAAACTTATTATGTCAAAGATTTACCAAAGAAGATTTAAAATCTTTATCAAAATATTCATTCATATTGGGAACATTTGCAGGAATTGATAATGTAATAATATCTAAGACAGGTTATACAGGATCAGGAGGTTTTGAGCTATATATATCTAATGAAAATGTTGAACAAATTTGGGATGAGCTCTTTAATGTTAAAGATTTTGAAGTCAAGCCAATAGGTCTTGCTGCCAGAGATACATTAAGATTAGAAATGGGTTATTGTCTTTATGGAAACGACATAAGTGAATTAGTAACCCCAATTGAAGCAAACCTTGGATGGATAACAAAATTAGATACAAATTTTATCGGTTCGGAGTCAATTAAAAAACAAATTGAAAATGGAGTTAAGAAAAAATTAGTTGGATTTATAATTAATGATAAAGGTATTCCAAGAAAAGGTTATGAAATTTTTGACAAATCAGAAAATCATATAGGAGTAGTAACTTCTGGAACATTTTCTCCAGTTCTAAAGAAAGGTATTGGTCTTGCATACATAAAAAATAATATTTCTCTAAAAGAAATATATTTAAAAATCAGAAACAATTTAGTCGAATTAGAGGTTGTGAAAACCCCGTTTATATAGATTATGGGAAGGGCATTTGAATTTAGAAAAGCAAGAAAAATGAAAAGATGGTCAAATATGGCCAAAACATTCACCAGAATTGGAAGGGAAATTATAATTGCAGTAAAGGAATCAGGTCCTGATCCGTCCTCAAACTCAAGATTAAGAGCTATTATCCAAAATGCTAAATCAGCTAATATGCCAAAGGAAAATATAGAACGGGCTATTAAAAAAGCATCAGAAAAAAGTACAGATAATTTCAAAGAAATATTATTAGAAGGGTATGCTCCTCATGGTATTGCAATTTTAATAGAAGCTGCGACTGATAATAATAACAGGACTGTTGCGAATATTAGAAGTTATTTTAACAAGTGTGAAGGTACTCTTGCCACTTCAGGCTCAGTAGATTTTTTATTTAATCATTTATGTTATTTCCAAATAAAAAACGAAGGAATTAATACTGAAGAACTTGAACTAGATTTAATTGATTTTGGTATAGTAGATTTTAATAACCATTATGGCGAGATAAATATTACAGCTAATTTTGAAGATTTTGGATCATTACAAAAAGAGATTGATAGGCGTGGACTGGAAATTGTTTCCAGCGAATTTGAAAGAGAGGCTATAAATGTTAAAACTCTAGAAGAGGACCAAAAGATAATTGTTGATAAACTATTAAACCTAATTGATGAAGATGATGATGTTCAGAATGTATACCACGATATGGCTTAAAATCAATTCTTATTTCTAATAACTACATCCATTACTAAATCTTCAAGCTTTTTTATATCATTGTCATAACTTCCAGATGGAAAAAACTTATCATTGATTTTGACCTCTTTTTTCATATAGTCAAATGAGACCATAACAATTGGAATTTTTGCTCCAACAGCTATGTAATAAAAACCTGATTTCCACTTTTTTACAAATTTCCTAGTCCCCTCAGGAGCTATTGCAAGTATGTTAATAACATTTGAATCAAATAACTTAACTACAGATTCTACAAAATTATTTGTTATAGTTCTATTTACAGGAATTCCGCCAATTGATTTAAAGAAAAATGAAGTTAAAGGGTTAAATAGTTCTTTCTTACCCACAAATTTTATTCTTAAACCCAAATACGACCTAATTAATATTGCAATTATTAAATCAAATGATTTTGTATGAGGGACTACTGCAATAATGTATTTTTTATCCTCAGGAAGTAAACCATTAAGTTTCCATCCTAAAATATTAGTTAGTATTAATTTAGAAAAGAATTTAAGCATTTCTAGAAAGATATTTTTCCGCATCAATAAAGTCTTTTTCAGTATCTATTGATATTCCGTGGAAGTCAATTTTAATCATTTTGACAGGGATTGAATTATCTATTGCTCTGTTACCCTCAAGATTCTCTAATATTTCATTTTTTGATCTATTTAAACTTGAAAAGTTGATTAGAGTATTTTTTCTGAATGCATATACCCCTATATGTCTGTTAAATTTATTTATTTCACTTTCTCCTAAAGGGATTGGCAATCTTGAAAAAAATATTGCATTATTATTTTTATCTACAGTTACTTTTACATTATTTGGATTTTTGATTTCATCAAATGAATTAAAACTTGTCATTAATGAAGCCATTTTCACACTACTATCTTGAAAAGATGCAATTAAATTATCAATTGAATCAATATTTATAAAAGGCTCATCTCCCTGCAAGTTTACCACTATATCATGATCAATTTCATTAGCTGCTTCAGCAATTCTGTCGGTTCCTGATTGGTGAATCTTCCTTGATTTAAATGTTAATCCATTCATGGATTTAATTATTTCAATAATCTCATCATTTCCACTTACTACATAAACTTCATCAAAAAGCTTAGTATTTACTGCAGCTATGTATGTCCTAGCTATAATTGGCACACCACCAAGCTTTTTAATTAATTTGTTTGGAAACCTCTGAGATTCAAGTCTAGCAGGAATCAATGCGATTGTTTTCATTTAAAAATATTTTTCTAATATAATTCATTTATATATTGTTTTATGAAAAAAAAAAAATTGTAGATTTGTTTAAATCAAAAATTACTCAAATGAACAAGAAACGTGGTTTAGAATTCTTCCTATGGGCGCTATCAATTTTTTTTGCTGCTCAAATATATAGCTCAATAAATGGACCTATTAAATTTAATAGAGTGAAAAATGAAAGATATGCAGAAGTAATTGATAGGCTAAAAGATATAAAGACTGCTCAAGTTGCTCATAAAGATGTTAATGGTTTCTATGCTGATAATTTTGACAGCCTTGTAAGTTTTATTGATAATGGTATATTTACTTTGATCGAAAAAAGAGACTCATCTTACTTAGAGTATGATAGAAATTTCAGAATTGATATGTTAAAAGAAGTGACTGTTGTTGATACGCTTGGATTTGTCTCAGTAAAAGATTCTTTATTTGGAGATGACATTAGATATAAAATGATGGCAGACGTTCCAATTGATGGATCTGATGCAAAATTTTCCATTTCTGCAGATATAATTGATAAAAATGGTTATCAAGTTCCTGTTTTTGAGGTAAAGGTTAAAAAAGATATAGTCCTTTATGATCAAAATAAAGACTTATTAGAACAAGAGAATAAAGTAATTTCAGTAGATGGAGTAAATGGCAGTGAAATAATTCTTGGCTCAATGACTGAGGTTAGTATAAATGGGAACTGGCCATCTATTTTTGATGCAAAAAAAGATCAATAAAATTCACAAAATAAATATTCATCAGTATAAATCATATGTTGATTTTGTATTAGCTGATGATTACCTTACCCTTAATTTTAACAGTAAAAATTTTGATCTTAATTTTATTGAAACAATTTCAAAAATTAACTTCAGCTCAATTGAATTAATTTTTTTTTCAGATATACCATCTATTGTTCCCTCAAAATTATTTGATAAAAAATATAGCACTAAATATTTAGAAACAAATACTTCAAACATCAAGAATATAAGACACGATATATCTAATGATAAAAAAATTACAACTGTTTATTCTATCAATAACTCGCTAATAAAAATTTTAAATAAAAGAAATATTAAATACTCAGCAAAAAATTATTTCACAATTCTTTATGACTATTTGAGTGGAAAAAATAGAATATCTGAGGGTTTAACATTATATATAAATTTAAACGAGGACTCATTTGATATTCTGATATTTAAGTTAAAAGAGTTTATATACTTTAATACATTTGAGGTAGATGATAAAGACAAATTTTTATATTATTTATTCTTTGTAATGAAAAATTATGAAGTCTCAAGTAAAAAGGATAAGATTATATTTCTAGGTAAATATGAAAAGTATTTAGAATATTATGAAATTGTAAATAAGTACTCTCAACTAGATTATATCATCGACAATAGTAATAATAAATTAAATATTAAATCACCTTTTTTTTCTTATTTAAATGAGGATAATATCAGGCAGTAAAAAAAGCTTTATTTTAAGAGCTCCAAAAAATCTACCTGTTAGACCAACAACAGATAAAGTAAAAGAATCACTTTTTAACATTATTCAAAATAAATATGAGTTCTCTTCTCTTAAGGTTCTTGATATTTTCGCTGGAACTGGAAATATTTCATACGAATTTGGCTCTAGAGGTTGTTCAGATATATTATGTGTGGATAATAATATTAAGTGTGTTAAGTTTATTGATAAAACAGCTAAAAATCTTAATATAAAACTTAGAACAAAAAAAATTGATTATTTATCATTTTTAAATCATAATAATGAAAAATTTGATATAGTATTTGCTGATCCTCCGTACAGCTTTAGTTTAGATAATTACCTGAATCTTATTGATTTAATTAAGAAAAATGAAATATTAAAAGCTGAAGGCCAGTTAATAATTGAACATCGATCAAACATTTCATTTATTAATAAATCTCCAGGAGTTGAAGAGAGAAATTATGGATCTAACTCTTTATCGTTTTTTAAAAAAGCAAGCCTGTAAGCCGGATTCTGTCGAGTCTTATCATTTATCTAGACACAATATTACTATTATGTTCATACCGCCTACCCTTCTACTTAAAACGAGCAATTTTAAATCGTAGATATACTTGGCGTTTCACCACACAGAGTTTACATGATTCCACTACAGCATTACCTGTACATACTTTCTTTTGCACTATTCCTATCTAATAATAGACGACGGGAATTACCCGTTGTGTTGCTCTATGGTGTCCGGACTTTCCTCTGATTAATCAGCGATAAGACGGCTTGCATTACAAATATAGTATATGTTAATAATTTTGATAAAAAAAGAATATGAATTAGTTGTTAGTTTTTTTCAATTTTTATATTTGTTATTAATGAAAAATTCATCAATATCATCTGCTTCAGAGTATAGACCTAGGGATTTTAATGAAATGATAGGTCAAGATGCTATTGTAAAAACACTATCTAATGCAATAGATAATCAGAAAATACCTCAAGCTCTTTTATTTTGTGGTCCAAGAGGTGTTGGTAAGACATCTTGTGCTAGAATTCTAGCTAAGAAAATAAATGATCTAGATGAAAATTTTGAATACAACATATTTGAGCTTGATGCTGCATCAAATAATTCTGTAGAAGATATAAGGAATATTACTGAACAGATAAGAATACCTCCTCAATATGGAAAATTTAAAGTATATATTATTGATGAGGTTCACATGCTGTCAAACGCAGCTTTTAATGCATTTTTAAAATCACTAGAGGAACCTCCTCCTCATGTTGTTTTTATACTAGCAACAACTGAGAAGAACAAAATTATTCCAACAATACTTTCTAGGTGTCAAATCTATGATTTTAAAAAAGTCGATAATGATTCTATTATTGGGCTATTAAGTAAAATATGTAAAGAAAAAAAAATAAAGTTTGACGATAATTCGTTACAGATAATAGCCGAAAAATCTGATGGCTCAATTAGAGACTCTCTATCAATGTTTGACAGACTAGTAAGTTTTACTAATTCAAATTTAACTATTGATGAAGTCACCTCTAATCTTAATATATTGGATTATAAATCTTATTTTGATTTGTCTTCATTAATTACAAATAAAGATATACCTGGAATTCTCTCCATGTACGATAAAATTTATAATCGTGGAGTAGATGATGTTAATTTTCTTAACGGTATCTCTAAACATTTTAGAGAACTATTAATCAATAAACTAGATGAGTCAGATATTAAAGATGATTTGAAAATTAAATATAAAAAGCAAGGAAATGATTATAGCGATGAAGATCTAATACTAATGATTGATATAGTAAATGAATGTCTTATAAATTACCAAAAGGTAAATGAAAAAAGAATACACACTGAAATTTGTTTGATGAAATTAGCATCTCTAGATAGTATCAAAAAAAAAAACTCTTTAATTAAAACTTCTGAATTCTCTGATGAAGCTATTAGTAAAGAGCAAGAGGTAAATGAAGTTTTACAAGTAAATAAAGAAGAGAATAAACTCTTCACTCTAAATAATGACGAAGTCTCTTCATTATCTATAGCTAGTTTAAATTTTAAAAAATCAGAGAATATAGAAGAGGAAGATAATATTGAATTACCGAATGATGACTTTACAGATAATGATATAAGAATTGCTTGGAAAAAATTCTGTGATAAAGAAAAGGTAAATGGAAACAACAATATGCTTTCACTTCTTAATATGAATGACCCTATTATAGAAAATAATTCAATAATAATTTCAACAATTAATAAGATGAATCAAAAAGAAGTTAAAGGATATAAGAATAAAATACAGGCTTTCATATCCAAGGAGCTTAATAATTATGGTATAACTGTTGATGTATCTTTAGATGAGGTTAAACAGAAAAAAAACTTTGTGGACAGCAAGGATAAATTAGATACCTTAGTAAAAGAGAATGATAATATTTCTCTTCTTATTAATGAGTTTAAACTAAGAATTTAATTTACTGAATTCATTGAGTTATGAATCTCCTTTATCATACCATCCACTAGGCCTAATTTAGGTACAAAAAGTTTATTTGTATTTGCCCACTCCATAGTAGAAATAAAAATTCTAAGTGCAGGAATTATCACATCAGCTCTATCTAGACTTAGATTATATTTGATCATTCTATCATTTATATCTTTATCTAATAAGTTGTTATATAGATCTTTAATGGAAAGGTAAGAAATAGGTTTACCAGATTTGGTTCTAGTCATATCCTGTATTTTATTAATATTTCCACCTGTAGCAAAAACTTTGAGTTTTGAATCATCATCAATATTCTCCTGAATCCATTCTTTTACTTCGTCAAATACTAATTTGTCGACTAGATTATTTATTAATCTTACTGTCCCAATGTTAAAAGATTTAGACTTTTTGTCATCACCCCTTCTAACAATTGAATATTCAGTACTTCCTCCTCCTACATCTACATATAGGTATGTTTTATCAAAGTCTAACTTTTCAATTGGATTTCCCATTGCAATCACTTTAGCTTCTTTAAGTCCATCGATTAATTTAATCTTCATTCCAGTTAAATCATAAATTTGACTAATTACATCATCTGAGTTTTTAGAGTCTCTAAGTGCAGAAGTAGCATATATTTGATAATGCTCAACTCCATGGACTTT
>Ga0160422_10002410_pt1 | contig 11705 bp, 11 predicted proteins | sample Fk160mmetaG_FD_108192 | JGI IMG/M metagenome (GOLD analysis project Ga0160422, IMG submission 108192) | Marine microbial communities from the Central Pacific Ocean - Fk160115 60m metaG | ecosystem: Environmental > Aquatic > Marine > Oceanic > Photic zone | place: The Central Pacific Ocean... | reverse complement strand
GTTTGTATTGCAAGAAGTAAATCTAATTTAACAGAGTTTTTACTCTTGTGTGAGTAATACCACCCTTGCAGTTCGCAGAAATCTTTAATGTCATCTAAAAAATAATTCGCACTAGATAAAACCAACCATTCACCTTGTGACATGTCTACTTGTGTAACGTCAGCATACCTTGTTAAGTCACCCATCTCTTGTCTCGGCATGTAGTCTTTGTCATATCTGTTAGAAACAGACCTAATAATTCTTTGTGACATTTCATGTATAGGTCCACCAGGTATTCTATATGATTGATTAAGTGTATCAATCTGATCTACTTCTTCTTTAAGAGCGATGAAAGTATCGACATCAGCGCCCGCCCACTTAAATATAGCTTGATCGTCATCACCAGCAATATATGTTTTATCGGATTTGCTCCATAACGCTCTGACCATTCTCCATTGTAGGGGTGAAAGATCCTGTGCTTCGTCAATAAACAGTACGTCAAAAGAAGGTGCCGCGTTTTGTTTAATAAAGTTTTCCAACATATCATCATAGTCTACTAGACCTTTCTCTTGTTTATATCTGCTAAGTTCTTGATCTAGAAGGTATAATAAATCTCTTTCTACGTCCAGGGAATGTCTATTCTTGTCATACTCTTCTAACACAGGTATGCCTTGAACTCTTGCTTTGTTGATTATTCTTAAATACTCATTGTCAGAACTGAACACACCATCTTCTTCGCTATGCCAAGCGCTCTTGATAGGTATGCCACATTTCAAACCAAAATCTCTGTAGTCTATATGTTTCATAACTCTTTCTTTTTTAATACCTAAAGTTCTAAATGCTAAAGAGTGAAGAGTTCTAAAGTATGGTATTTCTTTTTCTTCCAACATAAATTTATCTTCTGCTCTTCTTATGGCTTCGTATGCGGCCTTACGAGTAAAAGAAAAATAACCTACTTTTTTTATGTCTGTTCCTGCTCGTAAAAATTCGTCTACTAGATTTAACAGTGTCGTTGTCTTACCTGTTCCTGGCGGTCCTAGTATTATTGTTTTCAAACCGCCCCTCCTTCAGAAAGCATTTTCGGAGATCGTTTTGCCTCTGCCTGTGCTTTGTAAAAATTTTCCCAATAACCTTCTTCCCAGAATCTTGCTCTGTAAAGTCTGTTGTTCACTTTTCTAAAATCTTTCGTTATGCTTTTTGGCATCCAAAAGTCTAGAGTGTCCAAACTAGTTGGTCCGTTTGGAATGCTTATGCGTATAGCTTTTTCTGTTTCTCGTAAAAGTTCAAAACGTATAGGATCTGTGTAGTAGTCAGTCATTAGAATGGCCTTTCTTTGTAGGTTGCTTTAGAAACCGATGGTTCCGTTTTCTTCATCGCCTTTATTTTAATCAAACGAGGTGTTTGGTTTTTCAATGTCATTCTTTCTTCTTTCTCAAAAAAATCTAATTGCTTTAACATATTACCTGTTTTTGTTTTATCCAACTCCCAATTACTTCTCTTTGCAAAATTGTAAAAATCATCCAACCTAAAATATGTATAACCGTCATCGGTCCATGCTGTTTTGTTAAGTATATCTTCTTTTGTTCTTGCCTGCGGCCTGTTGACTGTAAAATCATATAATAAATTTGTTATTTGATTTACAGGATCTAATGATTCAAGAGGTTCTATTTCCTGAAGGCCTGCCAGTAAAGGATCTAGATAAAACTTTCTCCATTCAGGACCTTTAAGTTCTGGTGTACTAATGTGACATTTTTCTAAAACCGCTATTTGAAACAGCATAGGATTGTTTAACTCAACTGTTTTTAGTTCCACTCTTTTGTCTGCAACACTAAGAAACCATTGAGGTGGTTCAGATGTAATTACAGTCAATGCACCAAGTTCTGGCATCTTTTCTTCTTCATAACCAACGCCAAATCTTTTTGTCCTACACTTGCGAGCATCACAAACATTACAAATTGGTTGATCCTTGCATTTGTATTTATCATAACCTTTCTTTCCTACAGATTTTAACAGGGTTGTTACCTCAGATGCTTTTAAGGGAGGGTTCATATAGTTACGATTGTCCTCTTCTACTAAATCTTCCCAGTTGTCTGGATTAGATTTTTGCCTGTATATTGCTAGATTAAATAAAGAATTATTTCTTGATCCTTCGCCAAACCCTTCTTCTGCCAGTCTGTTTAAACAAGGTGGACCATCAGGAAAAATTTCTGGTTTCTTCTTAACTTTTGATTTTTTCTCCGGTTTTAAATCTGATAACTGATCTAGTGTCTGTACCTTTTTATCGTATACTTCGTAAAACTCTTCTACTTTCATCGCGTTTCCTTCTTCGCTCAAAGCATACCTCAAACCCTTAGTGTCTTTGTAATATGGTAGGTTTAAAAAATTACCTACATCACCCTTCTCTACTAAAATCTCAGTTTGTTTTGGAAAAATTTCACAACCAGAATAACCTAATACATCTGCCATAGCTTCTAGACTAGCAACCATTTTCGATGCAGGGATAAACTCTTTTGTAAATAAAAATAAATGTGCGCCACCCGACTTTGATCTGAATACTATTAGTGGAAAACCTTTTTCTTTTATAAGTTCTACAACCTCTTTGTGTTTAAAATTGTACTCATCAACATCAATACAACCCCACTTGCATTCATTCTGTTCGTTTATTGGTATTATACCCAGTGCAGGATACGGTTGGTTGGTGTTAGGATTAACTGCACCCTCTAAATGATTTGTAAAAAGTTCATCAGTGACTTCTTGTTTTTTGATAAATGCTCTTCCTTCTGCCTTTCCCTTATCGCTACTGGTTCCAGACAGAACTAGTTGTCCATAGGCGCTTTTATTGCCCTCAAAAATCTCCCTAAACTTGCTCATAACTTTTTATATTCTTCCTGATATCTCTTTATTCTTTCTTTGTTTTTCTCTCTGTATTCTTTCTGATACTCCTTACTTTTTCTATTTCTATAGGCTATTCCTTCTTCTGAATCAATAAAATCTTTGATTGTTTCTTCTAAGACTCTTATCCGTTGTCTTAGTTTTGCCATAGTTTTTATTCTGTAATATTTCTTGTGGTAATATGTTCTGTCTTTCTCCATATAAATATTTATCCTTTCTAACTTCTATAAGAAGGCCCATGAAAAGGGGGGAGTCGATCCATGGGCCTATCATGTTAAAATGGTACTGAGTCTTTTTTAGACTTAGTCTCACCTTCACCATGATTCACTGGCATTGTTGCAACACTACCAGCAAATTGCTTCGCCGCTTCATACAAGTTTTTATCTTGTACCGGGCCAACCTTCTGTACATTCCAACCAAACCAAGTTCCCTTGTCATTTGATTGTTGCACTGTACTAAGATTATACACGTGACTATAACCTGCTGGCACAAACACCTTTCCGTTTTTGCCAGTAAGTTTTATGCTGTGCATCATTGAGTTCCAATTACGACTCACTTTTAGTTGAGTTGATTTCATTGTAATCAATGCCTGTGTCATGTCTTCCAACATAACAAAGTATGATGCAGTGTTTTCAAGATAGTTACCGTTTGGTAATCTGTCTTTCCAATCTGCACCTCTAGTAGTCTCTTTAATAATACCACTAGCAACAGAGTGTATCGCAACAGGGGCGGATGTGCCCTCTCCACGATCAGACCATTCAACATACTCCCGCTTATAACCACATGGTAGTATATTGACGCCTGTCTCTCCGTCATATGTTTGCTTGGTCACGGTATTGAATATCATACCTGCTTCAGCACCTTCAACATATTTTGCATCCCTCTTATTTATTTCAGGGGATAGCTGCCCCAGGACTCTTAGAAATGGCATAGCAAAATCATCGCTACCCATATTATCTAATCCACCTGACGCATCTTGTTCAAACATGCTCGTTAGAGCTACGTCTGTGTTTTCTTTTTTCGCTACTTGATTCATGGTTCTTTTCTCCTTGTTCATGATTCGTTATTTCCGGCTTATTTTAGTTTGATCCTTTACAAATACATTGAAAGAATCGGAAGGCATGTCGAGGCCGGCCTCGACACGCTCCCTATAGAGTGCTTTCAGAGTCATAGGTTCTACCTTCTGTTTCTGCGAAGGTTCATAACCTTCTCGCACCGCAAGGTCCAGCAATTGCTGTGCCTTGTTATCTTCGCCTTTACCGAACTGTACAGCAACCTCATTTTTAATGATGTCACCCAGTCCGTTTGCTCGAAGCCATGTGTAAGCTGATTCAATTGCATCTTTTTTTACTGTGCAACTGTACGATTTTTTTACTTCAACCGCACTACCATCAGCTAATTTCAAAGATGATAACCCCTGTTCTGCTAACAGGTTTGGTATTATCTCTGAACTAATTTTGTCTGCTTGTTCTTTCACACTTTTTAAATCTTGTTCTAGATTGTCTATTTGATCCTGATAGTTTTGTAACTGCAGGCAGTAGTGTGATAATGTTTTGATATCTGATTTATCTAAAATCTCTTGTTGATCCTGTTCTAGATCATCTATTGTCAACTTATTCATTTTATCCTTTCTCGTATAAATTAAATGTTAGTGGATAGTATCTTGTTTCTTGTCTATCCCATTTCAAGAGATTAAACTTTCCTTGCGTAATATCACTAACAATGGCTGTAGATAAACCTATGATAGCAGGATCACCTGAACAAAGTATAAAATCTTTCTCTCTGAAATCTCTTAAATTTTTTCTCATCTTGTGTATGAAAGGACCTGGACTAAATAACATCTGTGAGTTTTCTGGTAAACAAATAACCAAATAACCAAAGTCCGTTGCTGTCAAAATGTTTATATTTCTTGGTGGGTGTTGTAAGACATAGACAAAACTTTCGTTAGGGTTGTCTTTATTAAACTGTAAAAACTCTGCCAATTGTTTTGGCCTATATAACTCAAATATTTTATTCTTCATTTTTATTCTTTCTGTATTGACATTGAAGATAGTCATGATTATATATTTGTCAAGTCAGAAAGTAAAATAAATTATGATAAAAAATTATAGGTTTAAAACCAAGCCGTATTCTCATCAATTGAAGGCTTTAGAGAAGTCTTGGGCTGAGGATACATACGCATTATTTATGGAAATGGGTACAGGTAAATCCAAGGTTCTCGTTGATAATATAGCTATGCTCTATGATAGAGGCGCTATTAAAGGCGCTTTAATCGTAGCACCAAAGGGTGTTTACAAAAACTGGGATAGCATAGAGTTCCCTGTGCATATGCCTGAACACATAGATTATACAAAAGTGTTGTGGGAACCAACAATGACAAAGAAAAAACAGGCTGAGCTGGATACATTATTTGCAGGTGACCATAAACTTAAACTATTGATAATGAACGTAGAAGCATTTTCTACCTCGAAAGGACTGGACTTTGCTCGAAGTTTCCTTAACATTTTTGTTGGACGAGCTTTAATAGGGATTGATGAATCTACGACGATCAAGAATCCGACAGCAAAGCGAACAAAAAATATATTAACAATAGGGGATCTAGCGAAATATCGTAGAATCTTAACCGGCTCTCCAGTTACAAAGTCACCACTTGATTTGTATAGTCAGTGTGATTTCTTAGATCCAAACCATCTAGGACATCAGTCGTACTATAGCTTTCGCTCAAGGTATGCACATATGGTTGACAGAAATTTCGGTGGTAGACGTGTGCAAATAGTTGGTAGTTATAGAAGACTGGGAGAACTATCTGATTTATTAGATTCGTTTTCTTACAGGGTTCTGAAAGAAGACTGCTTAGACTTACCAGAAAAAGTTTTTACTAAAAGATTTGTAGAGCTAACAAAAGAACAAGACAAAGCATATAGACAGATGAAAGAAATGGCACTTGCAATGCTTGATGATGGCAAGTTAATGTCTACTGTAAATGTTATGACACAACTTATGCGATTGCATCAAATAACTTGTGGTCATTTTAAGGCAGACGATGGTACGATTACTCATCTTAAAAACAACAGAATTAACACATTGATGGAGCTGTTGGATGAGACAGATGGAAAAGTGATAATCTGGGCAAATTATGTTGAGGATATAAAAAATATAGTAGAATCTTTAAAAAAAGCTTACGGAGAAGCCTCTACAGTCGAATATCACGGGTCAGTGGACCCTAGGGTCCGCCAGGAGAACATTGCTCTATTTCAAGAGAAAAAGGGCCCTACACGCTATTTCGTAGGAAATGCACAAACTGGAGGGTATGGAATTACCCTGACTGCTGCTAACACTGTAGTGTACTACTCCAACAGCTATGATCTTGAAAAAAGACTACAGTCAGAAGACAGAGCTCACCGTATCGGCCAGACTGGCAGTGTAACCTATGTTGACTTGATAGCTGAAGGTACTATAGATGAACGTATTGTTAAATCACTTAGAGATAAAATCGACATTGCTAATGAAATTATGGGGGAAGATATTAAAGACTGGATCTAAAGGAGTATCTGTTCGTATTTCGTCCGTCCTTCTACTTTGCTTGCTCTTAACACCTGTTTTCTTGGCTCTGCCGTCACCGCTGAACAGTGCACCCATCCAGAATTTGGATCTCCTTCATCATAAAACTCCAAAATTAGTTGGTCAAATTCCGTATTATTACTAATCCACGTTGCGAGCTCCTTGTTGTCAACTCCGTGTATTTCGAAGTCTGCTGCCTCACCCTTGGCATGCTGTGACTTAGCCGAAGATCCGATAGCTTCGCACAGCGCTGGGCTACGATAGCCTGAAGATATCATGACCGGTTTACCAAAATGCTCTCGCACTGGTTGCAGGACGGACTCCGCTAGGTGAATAAGATTTTCAATCTCCGCGGTCCCCGGTTCATTGTCAATACCTTTACGAGTCGCGGTTTGAGATTTAGTTAACTCTGACAGTGAAAAATTATTTGATAGTTTCATTACGCTATATCCTTTGCTGCTTCTGTTGCCATAATACCGGCTAGTTGATCTTCTGTTAAAAAATTACCTAAGTTTATTGTTGATTGTCCACCTGTACCTTCTGCTGATCCAAAGTTGCCAGATGCTTCTCTAAGAGCATTGTATATACCACCCCCAAAAGAATCAGATTTAGAATAAGCCTGTCCTATTCTAGCAAATTTTTTAAAAACACTATCGTCTTGTTTAGCAGCAGCATCCGCAAAATCAAAACTATCAGTTAAAATCACATTACCGTCGTCATCAACATCATAATTCATTTTTCCAAAAGTTGTTTTGTTATGAAACGCAGGGTTAAAAAACTTTGAAACTCCTCCCCTATATGCATTACCAAGTTCAGTATTGTAATCTTCATAATCTATAATACCGTCTAGGATACCGTCATCTACTCCCATTCTATCTATTGAGTTAAGTACAGTTTGTCTTAAATCATCAAGTTGTGTCTCTGAAAGATCTTTTTCTGTCAGTCCTTCTTTTTCTAATCCAAGTTGAGTTCTAACTATATCGTCAGCAAACATTCTGAGGTTTGATGGTATAAAACTAAATAAACTTTTATCTTCCTCTTCACCCTCAATAAACTTTTTTTCTTGTTTTACTTCTTTTACTTCTTTTTCTTTTTTTACTTCTTTTACTTCTTTTTCTTTTTTTGTTTCTGTCTTAGGTTTTTTAACAGGGGTAACATCTGTTTTCTTTTCTACATTATTTTTGGCAGTCTTTGCTTTATCATCAGCACGATCGGTCGTATACTTTTTACCCTTGTAAGTAAATACACCACCTGGTCCTAATCTCTTTCTCGCGTCTGCGAATGCCTCTGCAAATGTCATATCATCCCCAACAGTGTTTCTATAAATACTAAACCAACAGCCCCCACCGTGGTTAAGACTACCCAATAGATTTTGTCTATCTTGCCACCCAAAGCCTCTACGTCTTGATGTACATGCGTAATTTTATCGTCCAGGTGTTTTAGGTGATTAGTTTTTATTAATTCTATTTCACGTTCAACGCCTTTGACATGACCATACAGAGATATAATATGTTCTCTTTCGTCTTCTGGTGTTATGCCTTTTACTGTATCGTTCATCTAACCCCCAAATACCGTATCATTAGGGCCAAACACTCTTTGACCTTTTAGTGCGGTTGTTTGTATATTATTAGTGATACCAGATACCCCTGGAGTTTGCAAACCTAAACCAGTAGTTGGTGCCGGAACATTGCTCAATCCAAGGTCAGGTAAGGCTGACGTCTTGTACGGGTTGTCAAAAAGAGGCAGTGCGTCATCAAATAGACTTAATCTTGAGTATTGTTTAGCCATTCGTCTTATTGTCTCTTTAGCTATCCTATATGCATTATTGCCACCAATCTCTCTGGCATTTTCTCTAAATGCTTTTTCAATGTTTTCTGATGGTATAAATGGTTTGAAGTTACCTTTTATAATCGATCTAAGTTGAACGTTAGATACACGATCTGCGAACTGAGCGTTAAGGTTTTTTGGTGTAGCACCCAATAACAAGGCGCCGTAGTAGTCTTTTGACATTTCTTTCTGCACATTAAACAAGGCTTGATTGGCAACCTGATATCTATCTACAATTTGTTCCGCGGTCACCGCTCCACCTTTAAGTAATGGCGATGTAAACTCACGTCTTGCGTTGTTTATGCCTGTCCTGAAATCTGCTATTTTAAATTTCATTGATTGAACAGGATCTACTTCAACAGCACGTAGTCCAGCAAACCCTAGAACCTCGTCTTTTAGTTCGTAAGTTCTACCGTATTCGTCAGGGTTTTTTGTAATAGAGTTATACAATCTTTGACCTTGTGCAAGAGAACCTGGATATTGTGTTTCAGCTAAGTGTTTTACTGCTAAAGAAAACTTTTCACCGAAAGGTGTTTGATCTGTGTATAATCTACGACCATCCTTAGTACGTCCACCTCTAACAAAAATATCAGATATACCTTGTGTCCAAATAGATTCACTTATAAACGGTGCTCCTAGTTCTGATGTTGACTCAACAACCCCTTGTACAAAGTCTTCCATAACCGTATCGTTATCTGTTCTACCATCAGCAAGTGCATTGAATACTGTTTTAAGTGGTCTTGATATTGTGTCGTATGCGTTTGCGTGTGAAAAATCTACATACTTAAGTTTACCATCGTCGTCACGTATTGGTATTAAGTTTGAGTTCTTAGACCAATCAGGAACAAATCTTCTAAGTGCATCCATTTCTATTCCTGTAACGTTTTGAGCAGCTTTAAATCCTTCTACTAATCCATACGGTATGGCAGCAGTTGTAAGACCAAAACCAGCAAGACGTGTCATACCCACATTTCTAAAAGGTTTTGTACCATTAGGAGCTATATAATTAAAATCATCCAGGCCTTTCTTTACAATATTAATGCTTGTCCTAATAATTTCTGCAGGGAAAGATACAAAGTTACCTATTGGTGCTCTTCTCAAATCTTTAATAAAGTTACTTACATAATCATAGTTAGGCACATTGTTTCTAACTATGTCAGCAGCAGCCTCGTCTAAGTAATCATCAAAACTATCAAACGTTCTACCTAAATTGTTTTTTTCAGACTTTGCAAAAGCACTACCATCAATGCCCGCTCTCTTCAAAGACTGAGCTATTCTTTGTCTTTCAGCAGCAAACGTATACATTTTCCAAAAGTCATCCTCAGCTGTATACAGATCAGTTGCAAACTGTTTAAGCTTACTACCCGCACGTGTCGCTCCACGCAATGCTCTAATCTGTGATGTTCTTGCACCGAAGTTTACATCAGCCAGTATTTCAGTTAAATCCCCGAGTCGCGCACTGCTGTTAACTACACCAAGCTCAAGTAACTTTTGATACCTTTTATTGTATGCATCAGTTCCTTTTTTACCGACTTGAGCAAATGCTCCGTACGCTTCGTCTAGTGCTTCTCTGTTTACTAACGGAATCAATCCGTTTGCAGCAGCAAACGCTCCAGCACTAATTAAGTTACGAGCGTGCGTAACTGGGGATAAAACTGTTTTTGCAAGTTGTGAAGTTGCTTTTGGATATAAGATAAAGTTATTATAGAAGTTGGTGAACATATTATTGTTCTCAGTCCAAGAAAACATGTTTTTATTAAGACCTTCCAGCGCTTCCTGATTACCTTTACTTGTAAACAAACCGTTTAATGGATTTACAGCTTCTGTAAATAGCCTACCATCGCTACTCTTAGCTTCTGTTGCCATCATTCTTATAGGTGTATTCAAAACATTACGATCGCCAAACACTGCAGCAGCAGCTGATCTTGTTTCAAAAAATTGTTTGCCCTTAAACCTTTCATATAGATCACCATAAAAGTTGTGTTTTGCTTGTATTAAGGCAAGGTTGTTCATGCTCGATAATATGGTAGCTGATGGGTCCTCTACTTTACCTAGCAAGTTTTCTATGACTTCTCTTGGTGTAACATCAAAACCTTCTATCTTTTCTTTTGTAATTTTATTCAAAGGTAAAAGAGGTTTTGTAAAATCTTTTATAGCAAGATCTTTTAAGAAACCTGTTTCATCTTTAATCAAGGGTACAACCTCGCCCTCTGTCATAAACTTTGGATATTTTTTAGATTCAGCAAGTAATCTATCTACAGCATAAGCTGCTTCTTGATCCGTTAAAACCTTAACTGTTGGGTCAGCTGCATTTCGTTGTTTTGATAACTGTATAAATAATTGTTTTGCATTTTGCACTGCTTCTTCTGTTGGTTTATAAGAAGCCAAAGCAGTAATCTCACCATTTTTAAATATTCGATATGTGTTGTTTATATAATCTAGTGACTTAACTTTAAAAGCCTCTTTAAAGTTATCAAACTTTTTCATTACCTCTGGTAGGGCTTCGTCTGTTCGCTTACCAGCTCTAATAATATTTGATCCGATATCACTAAATGTATCACCTATAATATCTCTAGACTTTTGCATCAGATCTACAACACCTTCAAAGTCCAAGCCTTTGATGTCTTTTATTTTGTTCAGTAGCGCTGGAGACATGTCACCTAAATCGAAACGACCCCCTATGATTTCATCATCTATGCCTCTTATAAAATCAACTGTTGGTCCTTTTTCAGATGATGTCATTGCATCATTAATTACTTTTACCACCTTGTCTCTTTCTCTTCTAACTTCAGCGGATGTAATTTGTTTTAGTATTGGAAACAAACCATCGATGTGTTTATCCATCTGTCTGTGTAAAACCTGAGCTCTGTTTAGTTGAGCTGATTTTTTACCGAGCATGACTCTTTCAGTATCAAAAAATTCTCTGGTCTTTGCACCTTGAGGAGTTGTGTAGTCTAGTATTTTGTCAATAATATCGTTGTTCCTATTTAGTGTATTGCTTCTTTGAACAGCCATCTTCATAGCGCTTCCCGTTCCTCCAATAATTCCACCAAGAAACAAACTATCTACACCAAACTTAAGACGATTCATTACCTCTCTTGCAGCATCATCTTGATCATTATCTCTTAATTTGGTTATACCTATATTAAAAGCATCACCTAGTGTTCCTACCTGTTCTGGATCACCTACAAAGATAGCATCACTTGCACCTACACCAGCAGCACCTCCTAGTGTCGTAAGCAACCTACCTTTTGTGGTCATTGTTTTTTCAAGCTTGTCGTTTAGGCCTTTTGTAAGCTTAAAGTAATTGCCTTTTTCTTTTGCAAGAAGAGCACTTTTTGTTAGACCTGATGCAGTTTTGAATGCAGCTGTGCCTGGTATACCTAAGTTTGTAAGTATTCTTGTTATCTTACCCGCTGTTGTTGCTTCTGCTTTCTCATCAAGTG
>Ga0160422_10002409_pt1 | contig 11706 bp, 12 predicted proteins | sample Fk160mmetaG_FD_108192 | JGI IMG/M metagenome (GOLD analysis project Ga0160422, IMG submission 108192) | Marine microbial communities from the Central Pacific Ocean - Fk160115 60m metaG | ecosystem: Environmental > Aquatic > Marine > Oceanic > Photic zone | place: The Central Pacific Ocean... | reverse complement strand
CGTAGTTTCTCTGTAATATCAAGTGGCACATACTTGATTGTGGCCTGTATTGCTATACCTTTGTCTGCCTCAGTTACCAATATTTCTTCGGTGGCAATACGAGGGTCAGCATTGAGATTGGCGGTCACGTCCTCGATAATAGCGTCCTTTAGTGCTTCTGTGAATGGTTCAAAAAGGGCATCATAGATAATAGTACCAAATTCAGGATTCTCAACTCTCTCACCCTTACGCACCGAAAGTCTGTTTATAATGCCTTGCTTTGCCACTTCAAAGTCATATAATTTAAAATTTTTTTTGTCCGCTCGAGAACTAAAGCCTTTGAAGGTGACGCTTTGGTTTGAGAGCCCTCCGCTTCTTGATCCTGATCCTGAACTTCCGTATGCCATATTGTTTATTTACTCTCTAAAATTTAAAGAAATCCCTTACCGCACTTATGCCTGAGGATACAAATGATGCAACTTTTCCTTGAACAAAACTCATCACCGCCTCCTTAGGATCTAAATTGATTAATTTATTAATTTGATCTGCCTTGTTGATAAGCGAGTTAAGATTTTTCACAGGCAGTTTAATCTTATCATTTAGATTTACCACCCTACCCAGTTTATCAGACACTGCCTTAATTGATCTTTGCTTCAACAATTCGGTTTTTATAACTTTTAATTCAGTTGCAGAAAGATCCGGACTTGATTTTTTAATTTCTGTCATAGCTTCGTTTATAAATGTCTTGATTCTTTGTGTGCTACTCTGTCTGTCGTATGGTTCGTGGGTGACGAAATCTGATACTGTGGTTCTGTTTTCAATCTTGTTTGGTTGGCCTTGAGACAGTGCTTGATCATCATCTATGTCTATCAGTCCTTCGGTTACCCTAATTCCAATCGCGTCTGGTTTTAACCAACTTGGTCCCCATTGTTTACTAGCACCCTGTGAGTTGAAGTGAACTTGTGATCCGGCCAAATGAATCTGGCCACTGGCCCCATGCAGTTGTGTGCCATCCGTGAACGAGGATATGCCGTCCCTAGCATAGTTCCTCACTGCACCTCCCTGTGAACTGTTCAATATCCCTTTTTGTCCCATGGCAAACAGATATCCTTCTGCGTTGATTCCAACATTTGTTTCCGATGTAAAATTTATAGCACCCTTGGCGTGAAAATTAATGTTAGTGTCCGAGTGCAGGTTGAAGTCACGACTTGTTCTCATATTGATTCCTCCATCGGAGTATACACTTAAAGTGCCATCCCTATCCATTTCTATAAAGGCCTTTCCAGAACCGTTTGCAATGTAAACAACACCTTCTGTGTCATGCATTAGTAACTGGTGACCAGAAGCTGTTCTTAGTCTTGTAAGCTGATTGTTTCCGTCTATATCTCCGTCGTCCATTACAAAAGTATGGCCTATTTTTCTAGTAACATGATCTTCTGCCTTTGAGTCTTTTGCACCCACTGCCACTTTAGGTGTTGAAGTATCTTTCCTGCCTGGTGTGCTGATGCCAAAGACTTGGCTTGGAGTTTCCCTTCTTGCTGAACTAGAAGTGTTGCCTCTTATGTCATCGGCACTTAGGCCCTGTTGCAACAGAACATCTGCCAACGGGTGTATCGGCTTAGGTATCGAATCGTAGTTGTTATTCTGTAGTGCACCGGTTCTATTCCTGTTCAGCTCCCCAGAAGGAACATTATCTGTTCCATAGGTTGACTTTTTGCTTTTTTGGAAACCAGCGTCGCTTCCCTCAAAAGTTCCGTCTAAGGCATCATTTGTGTTTGTGCTTGATCCTATTCCAGGCGTCATGTGATTGGTATAGGGATCCTGTACACAACCAATCCAATAGGCCTGCTCTAATTTTCCTTCAGCAAATATCACTAAAACTTTGGTCTCTAGATCAGGTGGCACCGCCCAAAAACCATATGAGTGTTGAGAGTCTGCAAAGTCAACGCCGGCACCCCTTGTGTACTTTTCTCCCTTTGAACCATAGAATGGCGCTAGATATTCACAGGTGATCAATTGGCTCTCTATCGGATCGGCTGTCTTTGCAAGTGTTGGAATGAATACCCTTAGTCTACCCATCCTTGCAGGGTCTTTGTTTCCCTTGACAATGCCCAGGTATGGCCCAGGATTCTGTCCGGTCCATGACTTGTCTCCTCCTGGCGCCTGAGCAGTTGAAGTGTGTCCTTTTAAATATTCTCGTAGTGACATTAGCTAAAAAATCCTTTAATTTTCGAGGCAAGATCTACAAATTTCTTCCCTATACTAGTTAAGTTATCCAGTTCCTTTTTGAAAGGGTTTTTGGAAATGTAAATTCTATATGCCTCCCTGCTTGAAAGTATTTGTGATTCGCCTCCGTCTTTGAAGGTAACATTGCTGGTCGGAACAGGATCAGAAATAATGACCCCTTGATTATTGAATCTCGTTAGATTAAGCACATTGGTAAATCTTCCGTCCGTAAAATTATGTTCGACACTAATCACCCTGTATAGGCCACTGAATTCAGCACTCTGGTTAGACTGTAATTCATACACGCCCCGCTGATCATCTACGTCTGTTGGCATACGGAAGTTCAAAAGTATTATTGGCTCTGCAACATCTGTATTGTAACAACGTAACTGATCATTCCATATTCTACCTTTGTTGGCTCTCCAATAGTCGATGTCTTTGTCCTCAAAGATTCCTTTACCTGTGGTAAAATTTTTAGCATTTACCGGTATGAACTGTGACTGACTGATCCATGCAGGGTCGCCGAGGATCTCCAACCTTATATTCACCATGTCCGCCAGTGGATGTGTCAAACTGTCTAGAAATACGTCTAGCTGTTTTGGCGTTCCACCTGTCTTTCCTGTGCCCTCTGACTTTGATACCCCAACATCAGATTTTAAAATCATATTCCCATCTCCGAACACGTCTTTTGCTGTTGTATTTCCTGTTTTACTGGTCTTCACATTTTCAATAATATTTTTCCTTTTGTCTGTGGCCTCGAAATCCTTCAATCTACTTTGGAAGTATGCCACTCGATAATTTATATTGAGATCTAAAATGTCTATGTTCTCACCAGTGAAAATGTAATTGTACGTTTTGAACACAAAACTTTTGAAGTTTTGTCCTGTGCTCACTCCCGGAATGGCCAATGAATATGCATGGATTTTGTATGGCTCTACCGTGTATGTTATAACCTTTCTATTGGTTGCTCGGATGGTATCGAATTCACCATCCTGTGGCACAACACTAGCCCGTATTTTGAAATATTTAAAATAGAATTCTTCCGCCTGTGTGGCCTTTAACACGCCCTGGGCGCCACCTTGTCGCTGAGCGCCACTCAACTTCGTGGCACACTTTTGCTTGAACTCCTCAAATTTTTTATCCGAGAAATCTGGATGCCCTTTCATGATTTCTTCCAGTATCTTGGTTATGGCGAAGCCTGAACCAATTTTCATATAATCTGCTGGGACCTCTGTTCCTGTTCCTACGTAAAAACCAGCATCTGCTCCTGTGGCTCCTTCGCTAACCATCCCTACCTGCCCTATTGATTCAATTACGGTTTCCACTAGTGGCTTTAATTCTGGATGAATAGCAATCTGATAAGTGTCTGCTAGTCCTACAAGTCCCTGATCTTTCTCATCCTGTGTCTGCTTGTTTAATATTGTTTCAAGAGCGACAACTGTATCTTTTAATTTATTACCAATAGGATTTAGAGTGCCTGAGGTCCTCGTGTAGTTGTAAGTGTTCACAAATCCAAATTCGTTGTAAGGGATAGCCGTGACCGAATACACAGTGCCTGCTTGGTTAACATCTAGTTGCATGTCAATAATCTTCACCGGAATAAGACGCTTCATTACCTTTGCCTGTTTGTCGCTGGTAACTTGACCCAGTTCATCGAAACCTTTGAAGTCAACCGTCAACAAATACGGCGCATCCAGGTGGTCAAGATAACCGTTGTTAATAGCGGCTCCTCGTATTCTTTCTAGCAGTGTCACCCCCGCAGGTTCCACAATCTCCATTGTGATGTTTGTGACAGAGGTCAATCTTCTTTTTTCGTTCAGTCCAGGGATACTAGTCAACGAAACACTTCTGAAATAAAGATCTCTATTTCTTGACAGCACCCGCTGACTTTTGTTTACAGCGCCACGCAGTCTTTCATTTTTATCTAATATCTTTTGATCCTCCTTACTGACGCCACCTGCTAGACCCACTTCGTCAAACACGTTGGTCTCGGTTGGGCCGATTCCAGCACTTCTGATTATAATGTCATGTGGTTTGGCATTAAGCAACGTAGTGGTGTTTTCAAGTTCCCTTTGTCCTAGAGCACTCAAAGTGAATATTGCATTGTACGACGCAAAATCATGTAAAACATTTGGATCAGATATGTTTGTGACATAGATATCATCTTTACGTAAGGTCGAAGCTTCGGTATTGATATCATCCGCAGTCGCATAGCCCTGAAACTTTTTGTTGTATAGATCTACTGACATAGGTTATATCCCCAGGTCTTTGAGTAGATTCTCTTTTTTTGGTAGTTGTACAGTCACACCAGGTTTGAAGTCATATATAGGATCTTCTATCTGATCAGGATTACGCTGAGCGAACACCCACCATAGTCTTGGCGTACCATACAGATCGTAAGATAATAGATCAGGCCTGTAAGCGTAGGTTCTTTCAATTGTGTAAGTTTGATCATCCAACTCGGCAGTAATTGTTCTTGGATTTAACACATCAAGATAATCTGCTACTTCTCTGGTTGTAAAATAAGGTGACGTGTTTGAGTAGTTTGCCATTAAATGAATCCTATTTCATTGCCTTTACCGTTTAGTTCTCCTCGGACAAAACGCTTCATAGAGAAGTTTTTCAATGAGTCCCTGCTGTAGATTGGCGTCAGCAACACAGAAATGTTTGATAAGGTTGGTGCCCATGATTGTTCTTCTCCGTCCTGGTTCAGAACATTTACATCCTGAGGACGTGAATAGACGCCACTTTGTTTGGTTGATATGTAGTCGATGCCGGGCCTTAGTTCAACGTTGAACGTATTGATGACAACAGGCACCCTGTTGAACATATGATCTCCATATCCAAAGAAGTGCATGATTGGCGGAGGATTACCTTTTAGGCCGTTGCCGTCATCTGTACCGAAAAACATTTTTGTCGCCGTACGTAAAAAATTGATTGTTGCAATCCAATGTTTAGCATCATCTGAATTTTGCACTGGAAATTCTCCGATTACGTTAAACGAATCAACCTGAGAATTTTGATATGCCTGATGCGGATAGTTGCTATGCACTTGATCCATAGCGTTATAATTTGCAGAATGCTGTATCACGACAGCCGGCGTTAATGGCCAAAATATTCCTTGAGAGTCTGCCAACGGCTGTAGGATCGGATTATTAGCAAAATCAAAAAATTGGTTCAAAGGACCATCTGGTACTTGTAATCTCACTCTCCAATCTTTTTTATCACTACGACCTGACCATTTGGCTCTCGCCTGCACGACTCTACTGTCTGTGGATATCCCTGCACCGGTTAGTCTACCCAACGTCCTGTTGAATATGCCCTGTCCAACATTCTTCAATACTTTGCCAATTGTTGCCATTATAATGGTTGCTTTCCTTTGTAAAATTTCGTATACTTTAACTATATTTATAGGCATTATTTTAGGCGCACTTAATTCACCGTACGACACGATTCAACAGACCTGTTTGTGGTCATTACCAATATATAAAGAGAAAGTTTATGAAGAGAGTAAAATATCTTAACAACCGAGATCTGTTGGCTCAGATACACGCCAGCAAAAACACATACTGTTCATACGTCACGCCAGAGGACGCACAATATGACCTCATAGTGCCAAACCTTAAAAAGGTAAATGCAAGTGCAGTGGCACAGGCCCGTAAGGCCAAGGCAAAAAGACTTACTCAAGAAGCATGGGAGCAGGCCAAAGAAGCAGGACTAAAAAAAATTAAACTTGCAGACTACACAATGTCTCCAAGAAAGATAGAAAAAACAGACCTTGTGTTCAGGGTAATGATGTTCGACCACGTTCCGATGGATGACGAAAGAAAAAAGAATCCAAAAACAACAGCGGATCATCACAGTAAAGTTAATTTTCCTCCTTTCCAACATTATAGATTTGATAAGAAAAACAAACTTATATGTGTTGGCAAATCACATTGGGTAGGTGGAATGAACAACGGATATTTTTCTACTGAGCATGGCAAAATGACAAATCAACTGGCGCTAATGTACATGAAGCTATGTGAAAGATACGGCACAAGAGCAAACTGGAGAGGATACACATACAACGATGAGATGCAATCTCAGGCACTGATGCAGTTGTCACAAATTGGCCTGCAGTTTGACGAATCAAAGTCTGACAACCCTTTTGCATACTACACGGCGGCGATCACAAACAGCTTTACAAGAATTTTAAACATTGAAAAGAAAAATCAGTCAATACGTGATGACTTACTAGAGTACAACGGAATGATGCCAAGTTTCACAAGACAAAATGAAAATGAGGCCAGCAATGCCACAAATAAAAAACGTATGAAAAACGTTCACGGAGACGTTCATGCTGTGAACAAAACAACTTTGGCAAAGTTAAACAAAGTTCTAAAGAAAAAAGGAAAACTTGACTCTGAAGATTTTGAAGGGATCAAATTCAAAAATAAAATAGATATGACAAAACACAAACCAGTTATAAAAAAGAGATGGTAGATCATGGCATTCTTTAAAAAAGTTGCTTGTTTTACAGATATACACTTTGGAATGAAAGGCAACAGTCGTGTACACAACGACGACTGTGAAGCATTCATTTATTGGTTTATTGAACAGGCCAAATTACACGGGTGCGAAACTTGTATATTCCTTGGTGACTGGCATCATCACAGAGCGTCAACAAACGTTTCTACAATGAACTACACTGTGTCAAACATGGAGAGACTTGGCAAGGCCTTTGAAAAGGTCTATGTGATAATGGGCAATCATGATTTGTTTTATCGAGAAAAAAGAGAAATAAATTCAATGGAGTTCATTAGGAATATTCCAAACATACAAATAGTAAACGACTGGATTGTAAAGGACGACGTTGCAATTATCCCATGGATAGTTGGAGACGAATGGAAAGTAATTGAAAAAATGAAACAGAAATATGTGTTCGGACATTTTGAACTTCCGTATTTTAAAATGAACGCCATGGTAGAAATGCCGGATGTTGGAACAATAAAAACTGAACATTTCAAGGACTGCGGCATGGTCTTCACAGGACACTTTCATAAGAGACAACAAAATGGCAATGTGACATACATGGGAAATGCTTTCCCACACAATTACGCGGATGCTTGGGACGATGACAGGGGAATGATGATCCTAGAATATGGTGGACAACCAAAATATATAAATTGGCCTGACATGCCAAGATACATCACCATAAAAATCAGTGAACTCCTAGCAGATCCTGACAAATACCTGAAGCCAAAAATGTATGTAAGAGTCACGTTAGACATAAAGATTTCCTATGAAGAAGCAAATTTTGTCAGAGAAACTTTTATCGACAGGTATCAACTACGAGAACTGCAACTGATACCAGAACAAATCGATCGAGCTCAGCAACCAACTGTGGAAGTGCAAAAGTTTGACAGTGTTGATCAAATCGTAATAAAGCAACTACAAGGAGTAGATTCCGAGACGTATGACAAAAATATACTAACAGCAATCTACAATGATCTAGATGTCACGAATTAGTAAAAGAAAACTGTTAAAGGCCTTAAAAGGCGAACTAGAAGTGCCGACCATGTCGGACACAATGATATTCGACATGTTCAAACATCCACCAAGCCAAGAGGAGTGGCTAAAAGGATATAGAAAATGGGTTGAACAACAGGATCTCACTGCTTTACCAGAGATAGAAAAGTTAATTAAAAAGAATAAAAGAAAGAAACGCAAGTGCTAACCATAAAAGAACTTACAGTCAAAAATTTCATGAGCGTGGGTAACCAGGTACAGGCGATTGACTTTGCAAATAAAAGCCTAGTGCTTGTGATCGGTGAAAACATGGATCTGGGAGGCGATGATGCAGGTGCAAGGAACGGAACAGGCAAAACAACAATTATTAATGCACTATCATACGTGTTCTTTGGCGAGGCACTGACAAACATCAGAAGAGACAACCTTGTAAACAAAACCAATGAGAAAGGTATGTTGGTAAGTGTTAAGTTCATCAAGAACGGCGTAACCTATACGATAGAAAGAGGGAGAAAGCCACAGGTGTTTAGGTTTTATGCCAACGACATAGAACAAAACGTAGAAAGCAATGAGGCACAGGGTGAAAACAGAGAGACACAGATCGAAATAAACAAACTGATGGGTATGACCCATTCCATGTTTAAGAACATAATCGCTTTGAACACATACACACAACCATTTTTGTCAACAAAAGCAAATGAACAAAGAGAAATTATCGAACAGTTGCTTGGTATAACTTTGCTATCACAAAAGGCAGATTTGTTAAAAGAAAAACAAAAGACAACAAAACAAATGCTGACTGAAGAAAAACTTAAAATAGATGCCAAAGTGGCATCAAATGAAAAAATCACAGAATCAATTGAAAGTTTAAAAATAAGATCAGCGGCATGGCAAACACAAAAAGAAGATGATTCGAAAAGTTTTGCAGAAGCTATTGCAGAACTTGAAAAAGTTGATATAAAAGCAGAACTAGACGCCCACAAAAAAGCACAGGAACACAGTCAAAACTATTTGAAGTTGATAAGTTTACAAAAAGAAAAGGCATATCACGAGGATTCATATACCAAAGCTAAAAGCACGGTTGAAAAAACGGAAAGTGATTTGGAATATGCCGCACAACAAAAATGTCCAACCTGTGAACAGGAGTTGCACGACGACAAACACACGCACTTGGTGGATAAACTAAAAGCAACACTAACAGAATCAAAAGAGTACACATCAAAATTGGAAAGTGATCTTGCAAAAATACAACGTGACATAGATTTCATAGGTGATTTAGGACAAACGCCAGAAACTTACTATGACAGTATCGATGAAGCATATAATCACAAAGGATCCTTAAAAGATCTCAAACGTCAATTAGAACAGAATGAAAATAAACAGGATCCATATGCTGAACAGGTCGAAGAATTAACTAAAACAGCAATACAAAAGATAGATTTTGAAAAGGCCAACGAACTTGAGGATTTACATAGGCATCAAGATTTCTTATATAAATTATTAACAGCAAAAGATTCGTTTATAAGAACAAGAATCATAGAACAAAACTTGACATACTTGAATCAGAGATTGGCATATTTCTTAGGCAAGGTAAAACTGCCACACACGGTGACTTTCCAGTCAGATCTTAGTGTGCGTATTGAAGAATTAGGCAGAGAACTAGATTTTGACAATTTAAGTAGAGGTGAAAGGAACAGATTAATATTAAGTTTAAGCTGGGCGTTCAGAGATGTGTGGGAGAGCCTTTATCAACAGATCAACTTATTGTTCATAGACGAACTTGTGGATGCAGGAATGGATATTTCTGGTGTTGAGAGCTCGATGGCTGTGCTGAAAGACATGAGTAGGACACAAAAGAAAAACATATTCTTGATATCACACAAGGATGAACTAGTTAGTAGAGTAAACTCTGTGCTAAAGGTGGTCAAAGAGAATGGCTTTACAAACTATGCCAATGATGTTGAGATCGTAGTATGACCATCTTAATTACAGGAGGTCACGGTAATCTCGCAAACAGTCTTAAAAAATACATAGACGGGGACTACTACGGCAAAGATATGTTGGATCTCACAAATAGGAACTGCATTAGGAACTTACAAAACTACGATATTATTATACACACTGCGAGAGGTAACACAAAGATCAATGATAATCTACCTTTGCTTTTTACCAAAGCTAAAAAAATATTTGTTTTTACAAGTAAGCAAGGTACTTTTTTGAATTGGAAGAAAACGGGTCCTATTGATTATGGACTAGAAAAATTATCTCTCAACTTTATAGTGTACAGACACAACATCGAAAATCATAATGCACAGATTTTTGAACCTGGACACATGGAAACTGAAGATCAATATAATAATGTTGCCAAAAAATTTAGTGAGGTTTACGAAGATTGGAAATTTGATAAAAATATGATCTACGATCTATCCGCTGACAGATATCTTCCTTATTGATATCTTACGTAAAGGCTTGTCCTACCGTCTTTTTCTATTGGCTCGACACCATGGTGGCTGTATACACCATTGTATAAAGAATAACCTGAATTAAATTTGAATGGGAAAGTATATTGTAGGTTGCCCTGGCTGTCATACAAAGAAGTTCCTTCGTTGTCGTTGCTTAGATATATCTGTAAGGACAATTTGATTCGATTATCGTCTGTGTGTGGCGCTAATTTGTAGCCTTTATTGTCTATCCATATGTCAGCAGAATCAAATTTAAGATTAGTGTTATATTTTCTCTCGAGAGCATTAGTAATATTTGAATTCATAAAAAATATTTTGATTTTTTTCATTAGATTGTCATTATAATCCAATCTCGCTCTCGGCAACTCTTCCTGGAACTCCAATTTCTCGAAATTTTTGTTTTCAAGTTGTGGTAAATTAAAGTCTTTACCAAAGAAGTCTCGATATTCTTGGTAAATTATCCCACGCACTATTTTAAGAGGAGACTTTTCTATTGACAAAACCACTTCTTGTGTGCTTAAATTAAACATATGTTAATTAATTATATCGTACGAACATAGGAAGGACGTAAATTATGTCAAATGAAACACATGATGCTATAATGACAGCAATACAGACTTACTCAGAAGAAAATGGAAAGTTTGTTGAAAAAGGTGTTAAAGCTTCGGCAACTAGAGCCAGAAAAGCATTAGCAGAATTATCAAAGCTGATCAAAGCAAGAAGAAAAGAAATTCAAGAAGTTAAGAACGCGGCAAAGAAGGCGGCGTAATCAATAAATTGAATTGCAGTTCAACCCCTGGCTTTTAGGAGTCGGGGGTTTTTTATGACTTAATAATTCCTTTACCATGCACACGTACACGAATATGTCCGTTGTAGTAGTCGTCACTTTCTAAAACTTTACGTGCAAATTGTTCCCGTGCTTCCACATATGACAGTTCTGCCTTGGACTTGCAGTAAAAAAGTATCTCACGCTTGAACTTGTCTTTACCAAGTTTGTTCACATCAATCGTTAGGTCATCGCTTGATCCATAATAGTCCTGCCAATCAGAATTGACCTTGTACCTACGCTTATTCTTCCTACCCTTCAATGGAGGCCTTGACCTCTTGAACTTAGCCAACTTCTTCCCTATGTACATCCTACCGTTGGTTGTATTTGTAATCATGTACACAAATCCAACGACATCTTCAGGCATGTTGGTAATTTTATTTCCCTGGTACGTCCAATGCATGAACATATTTACAGCCAAAAAGATTGACCTCTGAATAAAACTCATATAAACAAGTGCGATAGGCACAGTAAAACAATTCTTACAAATTCACAAAGGCAAACATAGCATCCATGTAGTGAGCACGGAAATGCGGCAGAAATGCGACAGGTGAATCCGTTGATGCAAATGGCATAAATGATTGGGGCTCTGAGAAAAAGCAACCCCAGGTCTATTATAGATTATCTTACAAAGATATAGTAGGCTCGCGTTGGATGAATAAGCGAATGGGTACAGCACAACCGCCCAGTTACGACAGCATT